>Ga0207671_10001708_pt1 | contig 24787 bp, 17 predicted proteins | sample KBSC24metaG_FD_184352 | JGI IMG/M metagenome (GOLD analysis project Ga0207671, IMG submission 184352) | Corn rhizosphere microbial communities from Kellogg Biological Station, Michigan, USA - KBS C2-4 metaG (SPAdes) (version 2) | ecosystem: Host-associated > Plants > Roots > Rhizosphere > Soil... | reverse complement strand
TCTCCGCCGCTCGACCGGTCATCTTAGCTTTCTTTGCTTCCATTGCAATTTAGATCGGCGGCGGCGAAACAGAAGTTCTGCCTTGTCTCACTCGCTTCGGCGCCGCAACAGCCGGCATCGGCGGCAACGCAACGATAGGCTGCGCCGCAAATTCTTCGAGCGCCCGCTGGACCGGTTGCAGTTTTTCATAAAAAAGAACGATCACTTCGTTCTTCACCATTTCACCAACTGCGCGACGCAGGGCTTCCGTCTCGTCCAGCACCACTTCGCATTCCGTGGCCGGTGATGTTTCGCGAATTGCCTTGTAAAGAATATTCGCAACATCACCTGACTTGCGGCCGCGCAGATCGCGATCCTCTCTCACGATGACTTTGTTAAAGCCCCGCGCCGCTGCGCGAGCGGCGCGATCGATGAGCTTATCGTCGCGATCTCCGGGTACGCCGATGATTCCCGTCACTCGTCTGTCGTGCCAGTTCGACGCCATCCGGCAGATTGCATCGAAGGCTTCCGTGTTATGACCGTAATCGACCATTACGTGTCCGCCATTTAACCGATAAAGATTTGCGCGTCCGGGATTGTTGGCCCAACTCGAAAAAGTGATGAGACTCTTCAGCAACGCATCCTGCTCAACACCTAACGCCCGGCAAGCAGCGATGGTCGCGAGCAAGTTCCCAAGCTGAAAATCCGCTGCCCCGTTCATGACTACGGGCAACATCGAAACGTCCGCGACCGTTCGCTGTGTTTCGCCCGTGGCTTCGATGAAGGCCTTTCCTCTCACGAAATAGCCGGTGCCTCCAGCTTGCAAGTGACTTCTGAGAACGCCGTTGTTTTCGTCTACCGAAAAGTAGACGACTTTCTTCGGGATCTTCTTTACGCGTCTCGAATCGCACAATTTCACGAGACGTTCGTCACCCGCGTTCAGAACCAGCGTTCCACCTTCTCTCACTCGCTCAGCCACCAGCGACTTGATCTCGACGATGTCGTCCACTGACTTGATACCGTCCTGACCCACGTGGTCGTCACTGATATTCGTCATCACGCCGATGTCAGACCAGTCGTAGCCGAGACCACGTCGCACAATCCCGCCGCGCGCGGTTTCCAACACAGCCACTTCAACCGCCGGATCTGAAAGCACTACCTGCGCCGACTGCGGTCCCGTTGTATCTCCGTCCACGACACGCTCTTCGCCGATAAAGATCCCATCCGTCGTCGTCATGCCGACGCAGATTCCCGTCTTGCTCAACACGTGACCGATCATCCTGGTGACGGTTGTCTTGCCGTTCGTACCAGTGATCGAAACGATGGGAATGCGACTCGGCGTGCCCGGCGGAACGAGCGCGTCGACAACCGCCTGTCCGACGTCGCGCGGTGTTCCTACGGACGGATAATGATGCATTCTCAGACCAGGTGAAGCATTTACTTCGATCACTCCGCCGCTGGTGATCGGCTCAGCGATGTCGGGAATTACCAGATCGACTCCGCACAGATCCAAACCGATGAGCCGCGCCGCTCTTTCACATATGCGGGCGACGCTCGGATGAATTTTGTCTGTAACGTCTTCGGCAGTAGCGCCCGTCGACAAGTTGGATCGATTAGAAAGCGTGACCTGTCCACCGCGCACGGGAATCGTGTCGAGCGATAAGCCCGCATGCTGCAAGTGCGTTATCACGTCTAAGTCGACTTTTATTTTCGTCAAAGGCTTTTCGTGACCGCTGCCGCGCAATGGATTTCGATTTTCCTCAGCGATCAACTCACGTATGGATTTGATTCCGTCTCCGATGACGTGCGGAAGCAAACGTTCACTCGCCGCTACCATTCGCCCGCCAACAATCACGACGCGATAGTTGCGACCGAAAAACATTTCTTCGATGAGCGCCGCAGAAGAAAACTTCTTCGCTTCCTTGAATGCCACCTTCAACTCTTCCGGCGTCGAGACTTCGAGCGAAACTCCGTAGCCCTGTCGCCCCGTCAGCGGCTTCACTGCCACTGGTCCGCCCATCTCTTCGGCTGCTTTCGTGGCCTGCCTGAGCGAACGAACCACCTTACCTCGCGGAACAGGGATGCCGTTGCGCCGGAGTCGATCGTTTGTCTCATCTTTGTATTGGGCCAACTCGACGGCGATCGCGCTGGTTTGATCGGTCATTGCCGCCTGCACGTAATGCAGATACTTTCCATAGCCGAGCTGAATCCGGTTTCCTGGTCCATCACGTCTGAATGGGATGTCGCGTCTCTCTGCGGCTGCGGTGATGGAACGCGTGGTTGGACCCATCTCCGCATCAGAGACCAATTCTTTAGCTTTCTCCAGGACGGGGGCCAGTGCAAAAGGTTGTTCGCGAAGGAGTGCGTCCACAAGGTGCACCGCTTGTTCCAGCAAGTACCTGCTCGCTTTCTCTGCGCTGTATTCGATTGCGACGTTGTAGACGCTGCCACTATCGTGGCGTGTTTTGCCATGTGTTTTGCCGATGCCGGCGAGTTCGGTAAGTTCGAGTGCGACGTGTTCGACGATGTGACCGAAGTAAGTTCCTTCTTCGAGTCTCGTTACAAACCCACCTGGTTTTCCGAGACTACAATGATGAGTTTCAATTCCGGTAAGCAGCGCGCGAAGACGATCGTTGAAGCCCTCGAATTCGCGACTCTCACGTTCAGAAAGTTCGCGCAAGTCCAAACGCATCAGAAGCACTGGACGATAACTGTAGACATTCGGACCGCTCAGAGTGCGAATGCTTTCGATCTTCATGTGCTTGCCTTTCAACTTCATATGTGCGTCTGGACTGACAACTCTTGTGCCAGAGGATCATGCTGTCACGGTTGATCAATCAGTACGTTAGAGGACACACTCTTTGTGCTTTTTGTGTACAGAGGATTGCACAAAGAAGAAGACGTTAGTCGTCCACGCTCTCGAGATTCCAGATGTCGACGCTTATTTCTTCTGCGTAGTGCAGGATGGGGTGAGTTTTGGGTTGGGGTATCTGTAGCGGCTCGAGCATTGATGATCCAAAATTCGTTAACTCAGCTTGGTAGAGTTGCCACGGTTCGTGATAGATGCGGGCGCGAAAAAGTTCGCCCTCGAATTCCGTGTAGAGCATGTAACGCTCAGTCAGGAAAAACTCTCGCGATCCGGGTTGTGATTGCGGAAGCGCCTTACCAACCTTCCAGTCAGCCTTGAACTGCGCAGGCGGATCGTCACGTCGCTTCAATCGGTACTTGATCGACGTCTTTCCCTGCTGGTCGATGTCTGCGTTGTAGTAAGGAAGATGAAAAACAGTGCGCGCGCCTAATACCGCTGCTCTACTGTCCGCATCGAGCGAGAAAAACCACACTCCCGGAGCGCCTTTGTGATGCACGTACGTACGCACATTCAATTCGTGCATTGAATCCAAACCCGGCACAGGTGGAACAAACGGCGGAAACGCACGAATGTCCCACATCGTGAACGGCGTGATACCGATCCATCCAGAACCGCCGTACGTGTCGATCCCAAGAGATGGAGGCACATGCGGCCGCAACAGGCTCTCATCGACGCGCCAGTGCATAAAGAGCAGCTTGCCCCACGACTGGTGCATCACCGGTTGACCGGGCGGTTTGTGGCGCACCGCAAGCCGATCGACATCTGTAACGTGACGCATATTGTCTCTAAACCGCCGCGGTCCCCTCTTGACCACTGGCTCGCTTCGTTTCCCTCGCGCCGTGAGTCAGGGAGTTCGGCGCATTCAGATTCGCACCCGGCGTAACGCTGACACCCAAACGTTCAACCAACTCACCGCCAAGCCAGCCTCCGAGCAACGCCGCGCCAACTCCGATAAACGAGAGTGCGAACGCAGTGTTTGACGGCACGCCCGGCGAACTCCAGCGCAGCAAGCAACTGCCAATGAACAGAATCACCACTCCCAGATTTACGAGTCCATGCAGAAGACCAATACGCTTCGCCCTCGTCTTTGAAGGAATGTACAAGAAGTCGATCAGACCGAAAACCGCTGCGAGCAGTCCACCGATGATTCCGGCGAAGATCATCCAATATGAGACGGTGGTCCACAGTGGATTCCCCGTAACCAGGTAAACGATGTCAAAAACCACCGCGGCAGAGAGTAAACCCAGCGGATAAACGATTAGGATCGGGTGAATAGCGTGACCGAAGATTCTTGCGCGACTTTCCATATTGCTGACCTCCTCGAATTGCCTAAAATTCAATCAAGTCGGGGGCCACAACCAGGGTAATCGGGGAGATCTCGTGAAATCGTGATAATCCTGTTAACTAAATTTCCTGAAAAACTCTTCGTGAATCGCCGCGATCGCTTTGGGGTCGACCTTCGGTTTCCGATCGTACGTAAGTAAACCGTTGATCTCCTGCTCGATATCGGTCAACTGCGTGTAACAAAACCCTGCAAGAAACTCCAACGACGAGATGCCTTTCATCAGGTCGCGATACTTTTCAAGCAGTTCTTCGTTTGTCGTAAACGAATCATAAAAGCGGTAAAGCAGATCGCGCTTCTCGGGCGGAATGTCCGGAGGTATAGCTAAAAAGCCGCCCACCTCTGACAACACGATCGGTTGTCCGCGATATCTCGACCCGCGCGCAAAGAGAGGCTTGTCCACCCAGACCTTCGGCGGTAACTCACCGCCACTCAACATCTCCTTGTAGCGAGCGACGATCTTTTCCGCGTTGGGCGTGTAATCGTGAATCGCGCAGATGTCGGTTATGTCCGTATGTTCCCAGCCGTCGTTATCGACGACGGCGCGAGTGGAGTCGAGGCGTCTGGTAACGCGCACCATCCGCTCGATGAAGGCATACTGTCCGGCATGTTCAGAACTCAGACCGGGAAAGCCCATGCTCTCGTTAACGGGGACCCACGTGATGATGCACGGATGGTTGTAGTCGCGCCTGACCGCGTCCTGCCATTCGGCGGATAATGCGTTTTCAGCTTTTGGCGACCACTCGCGGGCGTTCGGCATCTCTTCCCAAACAAGTAACCCGAGGCGATCGCACCAGTACAACCAGCGAGGATCCTCGATCTTCTGGTGCTTCCTTGCGCCGTTGAATCCAAACATCTTGATCCAGCCGATGTCGGTTTGGAGTGCCTCGTCGGAAGGCGCCGTCAGATAACCTTCAGGCCAGAAGCCCTGATCAAGGACCATCCTCAGGTAAGTTGGTTTTCCGTTGATCATAATGCTGCCGTGGCGCAACTCGATTCCACGCAGCCCGACGTACGAACCAACTTCGTCGAGCAGGTTGTCGCCGTCGTAAAGACGAACCTCGAGATCGTAGAGATGCGGCGACTCTGGCGACCAGAGTTTTGCGTACGGAATGCTGATACCGATTCGGCCCGTAGCGACCGCCGTCTGGTCTTCGCTGATTGCGACTCGCTTCCCTTCCTCCAGCACCTCCACCTCGACGCGCCACCCTGAAGACGGCGCGTGCAGAAACACAGTGAGCTCGAGAAAGTTTCTCTTCGCGTGTGTGATGACGCGCAGTTCTTCGATGCGGATTGGTGGGACGGGTTCGAGCCAAACGGTTTGCCAGATTCCGGTTGTGCAATAGTAGTCGATGCCTTCGGGCACACCCGTAAACGACTGTTTACCGCGAGGCTGTTGCGGATCCTGCCGGTCCTCGACGCGAACAGTTAAACGATTCTCACCAGGCTTGAGGTATGGTGCGACATCAAACTGGAATGGAACGTGACCACCGGGGTTGTGGCCAACTTCCTGACCGTTGACCCAGACGGTTGAGGCGTAGTCGACGGCTCCGAAGTTCAATAAGAGGTCGCGCTTGTAAAACTCGTCCGGAAGTTCGAACGAGCGGGCATACCAGACCACTTCGTGAATGGACTTGTCGTTGATACCCGACAGCGCAGTCTGGTAAGCGAACGGGACGATGATGCGCAGAGGCAGTTTCCGACCGTCATACCATCCGAGATTCAATCCCTCATCGGCATCGTCAAACGCAAACTCCCACTCGCCGTTAAGGTTGAACCAAATGCTGCGAACAAATTGTGGCCGCGGATATTCCGGTCGGGGGATCTCTTTTCTGCTAAAAATCATGCTCAGTAGTCATATTGTACCTTCTGTGCTTTTTCGTGGCCCACAGATTGACCTGTGTCATACAGGTTCGAGATGTCCCACGCGGTGAGTTTGCCGTCGCAAATCAACCGGCCCCCATCGCTGACTTCGTATTGCCTCGATCCACACGAAAGTCGATACGAAACTCTTCCATTCTGGCGCTTACCTAAAACAATCAGTTCGCGCCCATTGGGCAGACAATAGATACCTCCCACCCTGAGATCCATGAAAAACTTCCCCCCTTGTTCGCTCTTCCCGATGGTTTCAACAGCTTGCCTCAAAAACCTGTCTCATTCACACCGGGCTTTAGCCCGGTGTGAAGTCACTCACATTTTTCAGAAACCGTTTTAACGGTTTCCCCGGCACCGGGCTAAAGCCCGGTGTGAATGAGAGAACTTTTTCAAGGCAAAGCCCCCTTTTAACGCTTTACCGCAGAGATCACTCGTTCCGGCGGAACGATGCGATCAGCTATCAGACCATAACCACTGCCTTTACCATTGCCATGAGTGTAGACCGTCGCCTCGATCCTCTTCATACCGGCAATCTTGCCGTAAGTCGTCAGAGCCTGTGCCACGATCTGGTCCATATTGTAGTACTTGTAAGTCGCCAAACGACCGACAAAGTGAACGTTCGATGTTCGGTCTGCAAGCGCTTTATATCGCGCATACAGCTCCGTGTTCTCTTTTCGCGGAACCGGATAGTAAGCATCGCCCTGCGATTTCGGAAACTCGTAAACGATGCTGGTCTTCGGATGTTCCTGCCCCGTCAGGTACTTGAATTCCGTAACGCGCGTGTAGAGATGCTCGTTCGGATAATTGACTACCGGCGCCGATTGATACACCTGGATGTCGTGAGTTTCGTGTTTGAACTCGAGCGACCGGTAAGGCAGCTTGCCGTAGCAATAGTCAAAGTAAGAATCGACGGGCCCGGTATAGATCATCTCCGCGAACGGGATGTCTTTTTCGATCTCGCGATAGTCGCAGTTCAACATGATCTTGATGTTCGGATGATCGAGCATGTTCTCGAACATTCTCGTAAACCCGTTGAGCGGCATCGCCTGGTAAGTATCGGTGAAGTACCGATCGTCGCGGTTGGTACGCGTCGGTACTCTCGACGTTACCGTCGCATCCAGTTCGGAAGGATCGAGCCCCCATTGTTTGCGCGTATAGTTTTTGAAGAACTTCTCGTATAACTCTCTTCCAACTCTGTTAACGACAACGTCTTCGGACGTGCGTATATGTTCGACAGGCTCAGCAACTTTGTTGAAAAACTCTTCGACCTCGAACGAAGTCAAATTCAAACCGTAAAGGGTATTGATGGTATCGAGGTTGATGGGAATGGGAACGATCTGTCCGTCGACGCTCGCGCGGACGCGATGCTGGTACGGACGCCATTCGGTAAAGCGCGAAAGATATTCAAAGACCTCACGTGAATTCGTATGGAATATATGAGGCCCGTATTTATGAACGAGAATTCCCGCGTCGTTGTAATGATCGTATGCGTTGCCACCGATGTGTGAACGCCTGTCACAAATTAAAACCTTTTTGTCTGAACCCGCTGCCAGTCGTTCAGCAAGTACACTGCCGGCAAAGCCGGCGCCTACAATGAGATAATCAAACATTAAATGAACCCCTCCTTGTTCCTGATGAGTGCTACGTTGTTGCGGCGACGTTTGCTCGAGGGCTGACTTTCTCGAGCGGTAGAGAAGGCGGCTTCGCCCGCCGTCTTTTTTCTATAACCTGATCGATCAAAGCTGACATCTGTGCCCAGGTCTTGTCCCACGACATGCGCGCGAGAAAGGCGTCCACTCTCGTGGACCAATCCGACGAGGCCGAGCCCGAAAGGATCTTTTCCGCCGCCTTAATAAAATCATCCGCGGTATCGGCAATCTCCACGAGCTTCAGCTCACCATACGGGCGAACAACGTCTCTGATCGAAGTCGAAATAACGGGTTTGCCCGCCGCGAGATATTCCGGTGTTTTCGTGGGACTGATAAATCGCGTGGATTCATTGCGCGCAAACAGCAGTAGCGCGATGTCCCAACCCCCGAGGTACTCTGGGAGTTCGTCGTATTTCTTTGCTCCCAGGTAATGGATATTCGAGTTCTTCGGAAGTGAGTCAGGGTTGATCTTGACGATCGGACCGATGATCACGAAATTCCAATCGGGACGCTTCGTCGCCACCTGTTCCAACAATTCGCTATCGAAGCGTTCGTCAATCACTCCAAAGAAACCAAGACGGGGGTGAGGAATAAACGACTGATCTTCGGGATCGCGCGCCGGAACGCGCGCTTTTCCAAAATGTTTGACGTCGATACTGCTCGGAAATGCATGAACCGACGGGTGCTGGTTGCACTTTGCTTCATACAAACTCTGGCCCCCCGTGAATACGAGATCGACGTGCCGGAACAGCTTCTTCTCCAGCGCCGGCAAATATGAACTTGCACCTTTAAACGCCGACAGCTCGTCCATGCAATCGTAGACTGAGACGAGCGGTTTGAAATGATCGGTGAAGCTCAACGCCATCGGCGTGTAGTACCAGAAGATGTAGTCTTCGATATTGTGCTCCCAGAAAAGTTGCCGCGTCATCTCTTTCATGACTGCGTTGATCGCAATCTCGCTTCGCAGTCCCTCGGGTAATTGTGGCACGACGACGCGCACGCCGGTTTCTGTTTCGCGCACGTCAAGTCGCATCGAACCATTCACATAAACAGGTTCCTCAACATAGAAAACTCGACGGTCTCTTGCACAACGACTAAGCAGATGTTGCGGACGTTGAAACACAAAGTCCCACCTCAGATGCGAGAAACACACCAGATCCACGTTTGCACTTGCACTTAAATTTGAAGCTTTTAGTAAGCCTTCTGTTTTAATAGCCATAATAATTACCTCCGCACTACTCCCCACTGAGACTGAGACGGTTCCGCGCGCGCCATCGCCCCACGGAGAGCGAATTACACAACTTGCGACTTTATATAAATGGCCGGCTGGGTTGAGAATTTGTTGTTCCCCACCCGGCCAGTATGGGTTTGATTACAGCAGGCCCATTACACCCTTGGGATCGAAGGCTTCTCGCCTTGTTTCAATACAACAAATTCCCGCGCTGTTTGCTTCTCAACCGTCCTTGAAATCTCTCCCGTCACATTCACCCCTCATGGCAAACGTGGTGCCGTTAGTTATGATTTCAGATGGCGTCAATGTTTAGTGGATCGTGTACGCACTTCTCGGTACGCTCGCGAACAAAAGATCTGGAGATTCTGTTCACTTTACGGTCAGCTATAAACACGAATGACACGGATCATAGGCGCGCCGTTCTCATTCGCCTCAAGCTTCATTGTTTCGGACAGCGGCTTCTTCGTTCAAAGTTGTTAGCCAGGACGGCGACCATGCTGAGGTGCTTTCCTTCCCTTTCGCCGTCTGTGTCCCGATGCCGCCCGGAGCGGGCAGGACTTGATTGACCATACCTAAGATCTGATACATCGCTTCGGGAAACAACGATTCGAAGAGCACCGCGATCTTCGCGGGGATCGAAATGACGAGTTCGGCCTGACCGCGCTTGCACGCTCGAACTATCTGTCGCGCAGCGTTCTCGGCGCTGACCGTCAGAAGCGGTAGTGCGTCGCTGATGCTGAACCATGCATACTCGAATCGATGTTGTCCTTTAAATTCCGCATTGCGCGGGCTGCCTGTTCGCATCAAGCCCGGACAGATTGTCGTGACACTGATGCCGTCCTTCATTAATTCAGCGCGCAAACCCTTCGAGAGTCCAACGAGTGCAAACTTGCTCGCACTGTACGGAACGAGATGCGGAACTGCGACCTTTCCACCGATCGATGTGATGTTCACGATTCGTCCTGCTTTTCGCTGACGCATTGAAGGCAGAACTGCCATGATCGTGTTCAACGGCGCCCAGAAATGCGCCTGCATTGCCTGTTCGAAGTCTTCCTGGGTCATGACTTCCAATGGACCCACTTGAATTACACCCGCGTTGTTGACGAGCACGTCGACGTTGCCAAAACGGGCGTTAACGGCGGCGACCATGTCGTTGACTTCTTGTTTGTTTCGCACGTCGCATCGGACGACCATCACTTCCGCGCCGAACCTTTCCAGACCGAGCCGCGCGTGTTCGAGTTCTTCTACATCTCGGGCACAAAGCGCGAGTCTTGCGCCGTGTCGCGCGAATTCGCGCGCCATGACGAGCCCGAGGCCTCTCGAACCTCCGGTGATCAAGACCGTTTTGTCTTTGAGATCGTATTCGCGTAGATAGGCGATCGCGGATTTAAGCAGAACGGCGCCACCGGCGACCGCCCCTATTTTGATCAGGTCGTTTCTATTAGGCATAGTGCACGGATTGGTTGCAAGTTCCGTGCTTGGACGAAGTCAGTACCGTAACGCGGTAGCGTCGGGTCGTAGAATGATCTCAGTACCCTTGAATACTTAAGGCACGAGCGGACCCGACGCTACCGCGTTACGGTACTGACTTCGTCCAAGTAAGAGTCAAATCCTCTCGACGTATGGTAAAAGTACGAGCGTGGATGCAATTGTCATCGGCGCTGGACCAAATGGACTGGCCGCTGCTATTGAACTCGCGCGTTGCGGACGTCGGGTTCGTATCTATGAAGCCAACCCGACCGTAGGCGGCGGCGCACGTTCGGCCGAGTTGACCCTCCCCGGCTTCATTCACGACATCTGTTCCGCCGTACATCCACTTACCGCCGGTTCAGCATTCTTTTCGACCCTCCCTCTCGCACGGTATGGACTCGAATTCATTCACTCCCCGATCGCACTGGCACACCCTTTCGACGACGGCACGGCCGCGATACTCGATCGTTCGATCCAAACCACCAGCGAGAATCTCGGACGCGACGGTGCAGCATATCGAGATCTCATGACGCCGCTCATGGAACGTTGGCAAGATCTCGCAGACGACATATTAGGTCCGCCTCGTTTTCCGAAACACCCCTTCCTGGCCGCGCGATTTGGCATTCATGCAATTCGATCTGCAAAGTCATTCGCCGAAAGCCGCTTCAAAGAAGACAAGACTCGCGCACTCTTTGCAGGAATGGCAGCACACTCTTTTCTGTCGCTCGATCAAACGGCAACGGCCGCGTTTGGGTTGGTGCTGGGACTGCTCGGGCACGTGTACGGCTGGCCGATCCCAAAAGGAGGCGCCCAGAACATCGCGAATGCGCTTGCGGCTTACTTCAAGGATCTCGGCGGTGAGATCGTCACTAATCAGCGGGTTGAATCGTTATCGGATCTTCCCGCGGCAAAGGCGATCCTGTGCGACCTCACACCGCGGCAGGTGCTTCACATCGCGGGCGGCTCGCTTCCCTCGGGGTTTCGTCGCAAGTTGAGTCGTTATCGTTATGGACCCGCCGCATTCAAACTCGATTGGGCGTTGAGCGCGCCTGTGCCGTGGAGATCTCCCGAGTGTGCGAAGGCCGCTACCGTACACATCGCCGGCTCCTTTGCGGAGATCCTGACTTCAGAGAAACTCGCCAACTCCGGTGAACACGCAGACAAACCCTACATCATTCTTTCTCAACCGACACTCTTCGATCCATCCCGTGCGCCGCTCGGCAAACACACTCTCTGGGCTTACTGTCACGTGCCGAACGGATCGCAAGTAGACATGACCGAAAAGATCGAGAATCAGATCGAGCGGTTCGCACCCGGGTTTCGCGATTGCATCCTCGCGCGCAGCGTTATGACTCCCGCACATTTTGAACAACATAACGCGAACCTGGTTGGGGGCGACATCAACGGAGGCTCACAACACCTCGCGCAAATGTTTACGCGGCCCACTGCCCGGATGTATTCGACTCCCCTGGAAGGCCTTTACATCTGCTCGTCTTCGACGCCGCCGGGAGGTGGTGTTCACGGCCTGTGCGGTTATCACGCTGCTCGTCTCGCTCTGCGCAAAAGTCTCAAATAAAAACTCTGGAACCCTACGTGCTTTCCGATATTTCCGTTTGTATTTAGTTACGAAAACAAACGAGAAAGTCTTTAGTTAAGAATGTCTGCGGACAGTTCCGTACGTAATTAGGACGCGAAACTGACGCGGAAAACGAGCGGAGAACGAGTATGGAAAATCGAGATACAAATGTTTCTAATGAGGTTAAGAAAACTGACGCCAGGGAAACGACAAAGCCTGACAAGCTGTTGGAGCGCCTCCTGAAGTTTGAACCCACGCCTGCGCCCGTGATCAGTTTGTACCTCGACGCACGCGTGAACGAGATAGGACAACGGACTTTCATGCCGTTCGTGCGCAAGCAGTTGAACGAGCGGAGCAAGTCGTACGACTCCGAGGAGCGACAGAGTATCGACGAGGACTTTGTCAGAATCACTCGCTATCTGGAAACGCAGATGCCGGATAACGTGCAGGGACTCGCGATCTTCGCTTGCTCTGCGGCGAATGACTGGTTTGAAGTCGGGTACTTCGAAGCGCCGTTTGAGCGGAACCGGTTGTTTGTTTCTGATCGACCTCATCTCTACCCGCTCGCGCGGCTCATCGATCAATACAGGCGCTACGCAGTTGTGCTCGCGGACACGAATCGCGCGCAGATTTTTGTCTTCGCAACCGGCCGCGCAGTTGATCGGCAGGAACTGCAAAACGTTAAGACGAAGCACACGAAGGTTGGCGGGTGGTCGCAGGCGAGATACCAGCGGCATGAAGAGAATTATCACCTTCAGCATGCGAAGGAAGTCGTCGAGACGCTCGAGAAGATCGTGCGTGATGAAGACATCGAGCACGTCATTCTGGCTGGAGATGAAGCGGTTGTCATTCCCTTGCTCCGCGAGCAGATGTCGAAGCCGCTCGAGGAGAAGGTGATCGACGCTTTGAGTCTGGCTATCGACACGCCTGAGCACGAGCTACTCGACGAGTCGTTAACGGCGTTTCGGCGGCACGATTCTCTTACCGACATGGAAAAGGTCGATCGTCTGTTGAATGAATACCGTGGTGACGACCTCGGCGTCGCCGGTGTCCCCGACACGCTCGCCGCGTTATCGAACGGCCAGGTTGAGGAAATGCTGATCGCCGCGAAGCCCGACATCATTCAGTACGACAAAGAGGAAGTCGAAAAGGTTCTGACGTTATATCGCGGTGAGGAACCGTTGCCTGACGAACTCAATCAGAGATCGGTTGCGGACGAACTGGTGAAGCGAGCGAATGTGCTGTCGTCTGCGAAGGTGACGTTTATAGAGGAGAGTACGCGTCTGGAACAACTCGGCGGCGTCGGCGGATTCTTGCGTTACCGGATCTCAGAGGAAAACGCAGTGCCGTACGAACAGGTAAAATCCGAAGCGTCCAAAGCTGGGCGTTAATTAGTACACAGATGGCACAGATTAGCAATCGCGTAATCTGTGCCATCTGTGTACAGTTCGTTGATCTAAGAAACTACGCGATCAGTAATGTCTAATCCTCTGTCGATAATCGCGAAGGCTTCGCGCAGCTCGGGTTCGGTGATGCAGAGGGGTGGGTTTGTGAAGAAGGTGTTCCACCTCACAAACGTGTAGAGTCCTTCCTGGCGGAAGAACTTGCCGAGCGCCTGCATCTCCGGGGAGGTTGCGTTGAATGCCGTCATCGGCTCTCGCGTGGCCTTATTTCGCACCAACTCAACGAGGCCAAAGAGTCCGATGTTGCGCGTTGCGCCGACTGACGGATGCCGGCGTTCCAGATCCTCGAGCAGACCACGCATCGCCGTGCCCATGCGGCGCGCATTCTCGATGAGGTTGTCTTCTTCGTAGACGGCGATCGTCGCGAGGGCTGCGGCGCAAGCTAACGGATGGCTGTTGTAAGTAAGCCCGCCATAGAAAACATTCTTTTCAAAGTGATCCGCGATCCCTCGCCGCATGCCTACCGCACCCAGCGCGACGTACGCGCTCGTCAGACCCTTCGCCATCGACATCAGATCGGGCACAACTTTCCAGTGGTCGATCGAGAACCACTCCCCTGTGCGACCGAATCCGGCCATCACTTCGTCGGCGATCAATAGGATGCCGTGCTTGTCACAAATATCGCGCAATCCCTGCATGTATCCATCCGGCGGAACCAGAATGCCGTTTGTTCCAACAACAGGTTCGACGATCAGTGCCGCAACAGTCTTTGCACCTTCGAGCTCGAGCACTTCTTCAGTGCGTGCGAGGACGTCTTCAGTCGTGTCCCAACCTTTTTGAATGCCGTGATAGAAATCCGGAATACGGAAAACACCAGGAATGCCCGGCTCGGCAGCCCAACGTCGCGGATCGCCCGTCAGCGTTAACGCGCCTGCGGTGCCGCCGTGATACCCGCGATACCGCGCGCCGATCTTGTGCCGGCCGGTGTAGAGTCTCGCGATGCGGATCGCATTTTCATTTGCTTCAGCGCCGCCGTTGGTGAAGAAGAACGCGTCGATGTCGCCCGGTGCCAACTCAGCGAGCTTTGCACTCAAGCGCGCGCGCACTTCCGTGGCCATAAACGGATTTGCGTAAGCGAGTGTCGCAGCCTGATCCTGAATCGCACGAATCACTCGCTCGTCGCCGTGACCGATGTTGACGCACATCAATTGGCTGTTGAAATCGATGAAGCGCTTATCTTCCGGTGTCCAGAAGTAAATTCCTTTCGATCGCGCGACGGGAATCGGATCGACAGCCGCTTGCGCGGACCATTCAAAGAGCGTATGACGCTTACAGAGCTCGACGATCTGCTCGCCCGAGAGCTTTTGGGGATTGTTGCTCATAATGTCGGGATGCTAACTTAAACTCGTACCATGAGCAATCTATCCGAACTTTCGCGAGAGCGAATTCAAGCAACCGAACGCATCATCAGGCCACACATCCGCCGCACGCCCATTTTGGAGGTCGAGGGCGCGGACTTTGGACTCGACTCGATCAAGATCGTTTTCAAACTCGAACTCTTCCAACATTCAGGATCGTTCAAAGCACGCGGAGCATTCACGAACATCCTCACGCGCGAAGTTCCTGCGGCGGGCGTCGTTGCCGCGTCTGGTGGAAACCACGGCGCGGCGGTCGCGTACGCCGCGATGAAGTTGCGCAAACCCGCGACGATCTTTGTGCCGTCTGTTGCCTCACCCGCAAAACTCGATCGCATTCGCAGCTATGGAGCGGAGTTGGTAATCGCCGGCGATCGTTACGCGGAGTCACTCGAAGCCAGTGAAGAATGGACCGCAAGATCCGGCGCGCTTCCGATTCATGCATATGAAGCGATCGAAACGTTGTTGGGCCAGGGAACACTCGGCATGGAGTTGGAGGAACAAGCTCCGAAACTCGATTCGTTGCTCGTCGCAGTTGGTGGTGGTGGACTGATCGGGGGAGTCACGGCGTGGTACCAAAACAGAGTGAAGATGATTGCAGTGGAACCGATTGCGGCCCCGACTCTCGATTACGCGTTGCGGGCGGGACAACCCGTCGACGCACCAGCCGGCGGAATCGCCGCAGACTCTTTGGCGCCGCGGCAGGTTGGTCAACTGATGTTTCCGATCGCGCAACAGTATGTGCGTGAGGTCGTGCTCGTCTCTGATGACGAGATCGTCGCAGCACAAAAGAGTTTGTGGGAAACAATTCGCGTCGCGGCGGAACCCGGCGGCGCCGCGGCTTTTGCGGCACTCCTCTCTGGTCGCTACAAGCCCCAGCCGGGCGAGCGCGTGGGAGTCATCGTCTGCGGTGGTGACTCGAGCCACTGATTTCGCAGTTCAATCCGCGGATTTATCTGTATAATCCGCGGTTGGAGGTTCCTCATGCGTCAACTCTTTACTATCTCGCTTCTCTTCTCCATCCTGTTTGCACCGCTGCGAATTGCGACGTCCGCGGACTTCAAACGAGAAGTCATCTATCAAATCATTACCGATCGCTTTTTCGACGGCAGCAGCTCGAATAACAATCCCTCGCAGAGTGCCGGACTCTACGACGCGACCAAAACAAACTGGCGCGCTTACTGGGGCGGTGATTTGGCTGGAATCCAACAGAAAATGTCGTATCTCGCCGGGATGGGAGTGACGGCGATCTGGATCTCGCCGCCGGTAGACAATCTCAACACGAACATTCCCGACGGCAGCGGCAATCCCACAGCTTCATATCACGGCTACCAGGCTCGTGACTTCAAACGCATCGAAGAGCATTTCGGCAACTCGAGTAATTCATGGACCGATTTTGACAACCTCGTCACCGCCGCGCACCAAAACGGGATCAAGGTAGTAATCGATTTCGCGCCAAACCATTCCAATCAAAACAACGCGGGAGAGTTTGGGTCGCTTTACGACAACGGTTCGTTTCTCGGTAACTTCACCAACGATACCAACGGCTACTTCAATCACAATCCAAACATCTCAGGCGGCGGCTGGGACGATCGTTACCAGGTCCAGTACTACACGCTCTTCGATCTCGCCGACATCAACCAGACGCATCCAACAATGGACGCGTACCTGAAAGCGGCCGCGCAACAGTTTCAACAACACGGCGTCGATGGGTTCCGCATCGATGCTATCAAGCACTTGAACTGGGGCTGGCAATACACCCTCGCCAATTCGATCTACACGTTTGGCGACAGTTTTCTGTTTGGCGAGTGGTTTCAGGGAGGTACTTCCGATCCGCTCTACGCTGATTCTTACAAGTTCGCCAACAAGAGTGGCATCTCGATGCTCGATTTTCCTTTGAACGCCGCGATCAGGGGTGTGTTCGGAACAGCGAATGCAAACTTCTCGGACATCGATACCGTGATCTCGCAGGAAGGAACCAACTTCACCTGGAAAGAGGATCTCGTCACCTTCATCGACAATCACGACATGGCGCGCTTCCTCTCAATCAACAACAATAACAATCGACTGCACGAAGCGATGGCTTTCACGCTGACGAGTCGTGGCATTCCGTGCATCTACTACGGGACGGAGCAGTACCTGCACAACGATACGGGTGGCGGTACGGATCCATACAACCGGCCGATGATGACAAACTTCAGCACGAGCACCACGGCGTACCAACTGGTCAACAAACTCTCGACGCTGCGCCGGAACAACACGGCTGTTCCGTACGGCTCGATGGCCCAACGCTGGATCAATAACGACGTCTACATCTACGAACGAAAATTCTTCGGCAACGTGGTGCTGGTTGCGATCAACAAGAATGAGACCAGCAGCTACAGCATCAGCGGGTTGAATACTTCGCTTCCCGCCGGTAGTTATTCTGACTATCTCACCGGACTACTCGGCGGGCCCTCGATCAATGTCAATTCCGGATCGGGTGGTAATAACCCTGTCACGAATTTCACGCTGCCGGCGCACACCGTCTCGGTCTGGCAGTTCACCGAGGGTGCAGCCTCGCCGCAGATCGGTTCGATCGGACCGACGAGTGGACAACCCGGAGTAAAAACAGTCATCGCCGGAAAGAATTTTGGATCGGCGACTGGGACAGTGAAGTTTGGCACCACGACTGCGACGGTGAATTCGTGGTCTTCAACGCAGATCACGGTGACGACGCCGTCAGTAACGAACGGCACGTACAACGTGACGGTTACAAATTCGGGAGGACAGGTTTCGAACTCGATTCAGTACACGGTGCTGACGGCCAAGCTCATTCCGATCACGTTTACGGTCAACAATGCGACGCCCACGCAGGTGGGCGATTACATCTTTCTGACTGGAAACACAGTGGAACTCGGCAATTGGTCTTCACTTTGGCAGGGTGCGGTGGGGCCGATGTTGACGCCTAACTATCCGAACTGGTTCCTGGTCGCCGGCGTTCCGGCGGGCCAGACGATCCAGTTCAAGTTCATCAAGATCGCGGCGAATGGTGCGGTAACGTGGGAAGCCGGGAGCAATCACACGTACACCGTTCCGACCAGCGGAACGGGGTTCGTGAACGTCAACTGGCAGTACTAGCCACAAAAAGGCACAAAAGGCACACAAAAGGCGTCTTTGCCACTTCGCCACTCCCTTCTGCTTAAGTGTGCCAATAACGAGTGTCTCAACCGAGGGGTCACCTCGTCTGATATGTGCCTTTTGTGGCTAAATTTTTTCTTGACACTTACACCTCAATAAATTAAATAATGTTAGTCTTTGTTTTTCCGACAAAGACCTTGCCTCACAAAAAATTACAAACATTGAGGTGTGAATATGTCCTTTCCCCTGCTCTCCGGACTGCGCTCCAACGATCTAGCCATCGACCTGGGAACTGCTAACACGCTCGTCTACGCAAAAGGACGTGGCGTGGTGCTCAGCGAACCCTCGATCGTCGCTATTAATAAGGTGACAAATCAGGTCGAAGCCGTCGGAAAGGACGCGAAGGAGATGCTCGGCCGGACGCCCGGCAACATCGTCGCCATTCGGCCGATGCGAGACGGCGTCATCGCGAATTTCGAAGTGACTGAGAAGATGCTTCAGCACTTCATCCGCAAAGCGCACAACGGCCGGACGTGGGTGAGCCCGCGAGTCGTCATTGGAATTCCGAGCGAGATCACGCAAGTCGAACGACGCGCGGTCGAGGATTCGGCATATCGCGCGAAGGCGTCGGAAGTTTACCTGGTTGAAGAAGCGGTGGCGGCTGCGATCGGAGCCGGACTTCCGATCACCGAGCCGCACGGAAACATCGTCGTCGACATCGGCGGCGGCACGACAGACATCGCCGTGATCAGTCTCGGCGGGATCGTCTACGCGCGCGCAGTGCGTACGGCCGGCGACGCGATGGACAACGCTGTCGCAGAGTATGTGAAACGGAAGTACAACTTATTGATTGGCGAGCGCACGGCGGAAGAGATTAAGATTCACCTCGGCAGTGCGTTTCCACTCGACGAACCTTTGGCGATGGAAGTGCGTGGACGCAATCTCGTCGAAGGCATCCCGCAAACGATTACAGTTACCGATGAGGAAGTGCGCCAGGCACTCGATCCGGCAGTCAGCGCGATCGTCGATGCAGTTCGTGTGGCGCTCGAGCGCACGCCTCCGGAACTTTCGGCAGACATAATTGACCGCGGCGTGGTCCTGACCGGCGGTGGAGCGTTGCTTGCGAATCTCGACAAGCGTCTGCGCACTGAGACGGGCTTGCCTGTCTTTGTTGCCGACGATCCGCTCACGTCAGTCGTGCTCGGCGCAGGCAAGATGCTTTCCGACTTCGCGCTGTTGAAGCGAGTGAAGTGGGAAAACACGCTGCAGTATTAATCTGCCGGCTGCGGATAACGGTTCATGTTCGAATCAGAGGAGCAGAAGAAGCGCGCTGAACTCATCATCACGTTGCTGGCGAAGCTCTACGTGGTGCTCGAGTTGTCAGTGGACCACTGTCCGGTCTGCCACAGGGCCATGGCCCACGACTCTGAATGTCCGATCTCCCTCGCCTGGTCCATGCTGACAGAAGCTCAACAACACGACGCCCGGACCGCCATCCGCGCCCTGGCCCTTAGCATCGGAAACGACGAATCCTTAGCTGACCCCATGGTGCATTAAAAAGTGCCACAATCGGGCACAAAAGCTGCAAAAGGAGCTGATTTAATCGTTTTCGCCTTTTGCTGCTTTTTGTGATTCTTTGTGGTACTTTGGGCCAGGAGATTAATGACGTTGAGGAACTTTCGTCCCCCACTGCGTTCTTCACAAACGCGGTACGTGAGTTTTGCCAGTGTCGTCGCACTCGCTTTGTTGCTGGGTGTGGCGATTGTTGCCTACCTGCTTCCGAGTGCACGCGCTCAGAACCAGCCATCCATCACCCCTAAAAAAGCTGAATTCGTTCCGGGAGAACTGCTGGTCCGATTCCGGCCCGGCACAGCTTCAGCCCGCACCAAGGCGAGAACGTCGCTGAGTCTTTCGACGTCGACCGGACGAACAATTAGTATCCAGGTGAACCATTTTGGCGGCTCCGATCTCGTCGATGGCCTGATGCTGGCCCGAGTCGCTCCTGACGATGCGCCAGCCGCAATCGCCGCTTTACGCGCTCGCGCCGACGTTGAATACGCGGAACCAAATTTCATCAGGTATCCGGACGTTGTTCCCAACGATACTCACTACGCTGACTTGTGGGGACTCAAGAGCGTAAACGGCGGCACCAGCGCTGAGACCGCATGGAACACAACCACCGGCAGTTCCAATGTCGTCGTCGGCATCGTCGATTCAGGAATCGACATTCAGCATCGCGATCTCAAAGACAACATCTTCGTAAACACCGGCGAGATTGCCGGTAACAACATCGATGACGACGGCAACGGATTTATTGATGACGTCAATGGTTGGGATTTTATAAACCACGACCGCACGGTCTTCGATAATGCCTCCGCTGACGCACACGGCACTCATGTGGCCGGCACGATCGGCGCTCAGGGAAACAACGCCGCCGGCGTGGTCGGTGTGAATTGGGACGTGCAAATGCTGCCTTTGAAAGCGATTAGTCCTAACGGCGGCAGCGACTCTACCTTGTTGGAAGCTTTCAATTATGCGAAGGCGTTGCGGCAACACGGCGTTAACCTGCGCGTTCTCAACAATAGTTACGGCGCTCAGCACTTCTCGCAATCACTACTTGACGCAATCAAGCAACTCGGCGACGCGGGCATACTCTTCGTCGCCGCCGCCGGCAACGAGACGTTAAATAACGACCTTGTCCCGCATTTCCCTGCCAGCTTCGATCTGCCGAATGTAATCTCGGTCGCGGCGTCGTCAGAGTTTGGCGACCTCGCGTCATTTTTCTCGAATCGCGGTCCAAAGACAGTCCATCTCGCCGCGCCGGGGACGAATATCCTGAGCACGACGCCGCGCGGTTATTCCGGTGAGGGACTTGTCGCCGCGTACACGGAAGCTGACGGTTCCACTTATTCAAACTTCAACGGCACTTCGATGGCGACGCCACACGTCTCCGGAGCAGCAGCCCTCGCATGCGCGGCAGATCCAAACATCTCCCTCGCGAGGCTGCGCGGTGTAATCCTTTCCGGCGTCGATTCGGGCGTTAGCAACACGATTACGGGTGGTCGTCTCAACGCAAACAAAGTCGTTCAGTCTGCACTCGAAAACGACAACACACCGCCCGCCGTGCCCGCTAACTTCCGCATTGCTTCACAAAACGGAAGAACCGTCGAACTTCGTTGGACCGAAGCCGGAGATGACGGCACAACCGCCCGCGCTTCGCTCGACGAGATTCGGTTTACGGATACGGTTTCAGGTGAACAGTTCCGACTAAACTCTGTCACTACGCTCGATCCGGGGACGGAACGCATAGTCTTTGCCAGCCTTCCCTTACGACACCCTTCCGGGCAATTGTCTCTGCGCACTTCCGACAACGCCGGCAACGCGAGCACGGCCACGATAGACATCACGCTCTCGCTTGATATCGCCGATCCATACATCGTGTCGGTCGGCCCGGCGGCTCCGCTGACGGCGCCGAACAGCGGCACCATCGTTGGTCCAAAAGGTGACGACGTATTGGCGGTTAACTCCACGTTTCTGCCGTTTCCGATCAATTTCTTCGGATTCGCAACGAACACGGTGATGACGTCTTCGAATGGAGCCCTCTACATTCCGATTCCTCCCGACTTCGGACTACCACAAGGCAACGTGGCCGGGGATTTCGCAGTCGCGAATAAATCAAACCTCGAGGGCCTCGCGATGGTGGCGGGAATGTGGGCCGATCTCCGCACCGATCGAAATGCAACCGACAACGTTTACATGGTCCAACCCGATCCGGATCGCGTCATCTTTCGTTGGCAGGGCGTGACGTTTGGCACGGAGACGCCGATTAATTTCGAGATCGAGCTCAGGCGCGATGGAACGATTCAAACGCGCTACGGCAGCGGCAACGCGAATCTCAATCCCGTTATCGTTGGAATTTCGGCCGGCGATCCGGATGCCTATCTCGTTGGCTCGCACTCGTCTGAGATCGGCGCACTCAGTTTGGGCAATGCTCAGACGGTTACTTTTGCGCCAAGGAATCCACCACCTCCGCCGAGTTCCGATCTGAAGGTCAGTGTCAACGCCAATCCGAATCCGGTTATTTCCGGACAGACTATGTCGTACAACGTTCAGGTTCAGAACCTTGGGCCAAGCACGACGTTTGACCTGGTGATGATCGATGTTCTGCCGGCCGGCACGACTTTCGTTTCGTGTACGACTGCTTTCATCGGCGCCACGTGTACTGGTCCAACTGTCGGACAAACCGGGACGGTTACGGGAAAACTCAACACATTTAATCCGCCGCAGGGCTCCTCGAGCATCACCTTTACGATCGTGGTGAACGTAACTGCCGCGCCTGGAACGCAGATCACGAACACCGCTTCGGCCACAAGCTTCCGTCCCGATCCGAATCCGGCAAACAACTCTGCGAGTGCGATCAGCTTCGTCGTCGCGGAGTCGTTCTTCAATAGCGCGAAAGCAATCTCTGCCGGACGCACTCACACCACCAGCGTGCGAAACGACGGGACCGTTTGGAACTGGGGCACGGGCGACACTGGTCAGCTCGGAGACGGTAACAGTGGCATCGGCGTACGCACGGTAACGCCGGTCCAGGTAGGTGGCCTTGAAAGTGTTGACACTGTTGCAGACAGCAATGGTTTCGTCTACGCCTTGAAGACCGACGGCAGTGTTTGGGCGTGGGGCTCAAACAACGAGGGACAACTCGGTGACGGCACAACGACGAGTCGCACACATCCCGTGCAAGTCTCCGGCCTGACGAATGTGAAAGGCATTGACGCGGGGACGTTCTATGGCGCGGCAGTGAAGACAGACGGAACCGTCTGGCACTGGGGCGCGAGCAACGCGCTTGTTGCAGATAACTTTGCAGTTAACACCACGCCAGTACAACTCGCCGGCATCGACAACGTCGCCGCTATCGCCACCGGCAGTGGACACCTGCTCATGCTGAAGACAGACAAAACAGTGTGGGCCGTCGGCGTGAATTCGATGGGCCAACTCGGCGATGGTACATCGACCATCCGGCACACTCCCGTGCAGGTAACCGGCCTTACAAACGTCGCGCGCATTGACGCTGGCGCGGAATTTAGCCTTGCTTTGAAAGAGGACGGGACAGTCTGGGCCTGGGGCCTTAATTTCAACGGTGCACTGGGACCAAACGGAGGTTCCACGGATTTCAGTCCGCATCCGAATCCTGTTCAGATTACGGGATTGCCGGCAGGCATGACGCGAATTGCCGCCGGAGAAGAATTCTGTCTGGCGATTGCGCCCGACGGGACAGTTTGGGGCTGGGGAAATAACAGTAGGCGCCAGCTCGGACCGGGCAATGATTTTGGTGCGAACCCAACACCCACCCAGATCCCGAACTTCAACAATGTCGTGGCCGTCGCAGGAGGTAGAAGTCACAGCGTTGCGTTGAAGGCGGACGGTTCAGTCTGGTGTTGGGGGTCAAATTCTGAAGGCGAATGCGGCAACGGATCGACAGCATTCGAGCTGTTCACGCCTGTGCGAGTAAGCGGACTCGAAACCGTGAGCTCGCCTTCGCTCACTCCGCCCGGCGGAGGTTTCACCACGGTGGTGAACGTGACGATCACGTGCGCGACTCCGGGCGCGGTCATTCACTACACGATGAATGGTAACGAGCCCACGGAAAACGATCCTGTAATCGCGTCAGGTGGTACCGTGAAGCTGACATTCTTTACGTTCTTCTCGGCGCGCGCGTGGAAACCAGGACTGGTTCCCAGCGGGACCAGCTTTGCGACTTTCAATATCGGCATTCCACCGCCTCAGATCGTCTTCGAGGAGAATGGACCAGCAGTGGATCAGGTTTCGGCAATGGATGCTGCGTTGCTGGTGCGCGATGCTTTCCCGGTCGTAAATCTGGCGAATCCTTTCAGAAATGCCAATGACCCGAACACGAGGGTTATTGTCTTCGCGAGAAATGTTGAACTCGCAACTGGGCAGACCGCGGCTAATGTCGGTGTGATCCTGACGAATTCAAACAACGTCGATCAGAACCTCAGTGCCGAAGCGCTCGTTGCCGTTCCGAACACAGATCTCTGGCAGGTGATATTCCGGCTGCCCAACAACCTTCCGCCCGGTACTTACCAGGTGAAGATAGTTTCTCAAGGTGGTGTGAGTAACGCCGGGACCATCCGGAGCAAGTAATAACGTACACAAACAGCACATTGAAGAGCACAAAAAGGCACATGTTCTTTGATGAATATGGACCAATCTTGTGGCTCTGATTTGTGCGGTTTTGTGGCTTGACTTGGTCCAAAACGAGTTTTTCTATTTGCGATTTGCGCCTTTCCGTTTTAGGATTAGACCGTCTTTGACAATTCAGCAACGGCCATATGCGCGGCTCAACCTCCCACACTAACGAGTGATGAGCATCGCCGTTGAGCATGGAAATGTTCATACTCACGGCGAAAACCAAAGGCGAACGCAGTTTACTCCCTACTGCGAGTGCGAGCCCTCAGGAGGAAACTTCTGATGGGTAACCCGCGACCGAGGCCGCGTCGATTGGCCGAAAAACTCCTGCAAATCCGCATTGGCCTTGGCTTGTCTCAAACGCAGATGCTCGAGCGTCTTGGGTTCGGCGAAGTCATGCATTACGGCCGCATCTCAGAGTACGAACAAGACAAACGCGAACCGACGCTCATGACTCTAATCGCCTACGCTCGCGCTGCGAGCGTTCATCTCGAAGACATCGTCGACGACGACTTCGAGCTTCCACGCAAGCTGCCCGGCACCGTCAACTACCGCGGCCTCAAATCTCGCCGAAAATAGGTCTGCGACAGTCTCATGCGCTAATATCTCCCCTTCGTGCGCAAAGTCTTACGAATGGTGTTTCTCGTC
>Ga0207671_10001706_pt1 | contig 24814 bp, 15 predicted proteins | sample KBSC24metaG_FD_184352 | JGI IMG/M metagenome (GOLD analysis project Ga0207671, IMG submission 184352) | Corn rhizosphere microbial communities from Kellogg Biological Station, Michigan, USA - KBS C2-4 metaG (SPAdes) (version 2) | ecosystem: Host-associated > Plants > Roots > Rhizosphere > Soil... | reverse complement strand
CGCTGTATCGCCGACAGCCAGTTCTTTAATTTTTTGTCCCATGTTGTACCATGAATTCCGTGCCACGAATGAGCATACTTCTTCATAGTCGAGTGCATAATCCGTGTAATGGTTACGGCAAAGGGAAGCGATCTCAGAAAAATCCGTGTAGAGATGAACAAATGAATGCTGTCTGGCCATATCCGTAAATGCTCCGCAATCAGGGGCGATGATCTTGCGGCAGGCGGCGAGGCTATCGATCAGCACGCCCGATGACATGACTGATTTTTTATTATAGGTGAACAAGATAAATCGTGTTCTTTTAAAGAGTTGTACAAGTTGTTGCTCTTCGACGAAGGTGTTGTTCATCGTCACATTATTCCCCTGGTGTTTTTGTAACAGCTCCCAGTAATCGGCGCTGCTCTTGCCAACGATGTGGATTTTCAGCCGGCGGAGCTCCGCATCATTTTCAACGAATTGAAGAAATTCCAGTACGCCTTTGTAAGGTAAGAGGCTACCCCAGATTAACAAATCAATAACGGGTTCATCGTCTGTTCCCGGCGCCAGGACTGCTTCCGGAGTGATATTGCTGGGGTGTGGCAGATAGAGCAGCTTGCTGGTGTCTGCGAGGTCGACATCCTGGGAATGTGTGACAATATGATGCGCACATTTCGCAAGGGTCTTTTGGATCATCCTGCTGATGGCAAACCGTTTTTTAGAATGCGATATCTTATTGTGTTTGATCCAGACGATCTTTGTTCCCTTCATCTTAAGCAGCCGGATATAGATCATAGCGATGATCGTTTGCAGCATGCCCATCCTTCTCAGCGGCAGGTTTTCCAACCAGTTGAGGATGATCATGTCTGATCGAAATCCTTTCCGGAGCATATCCGGGAAGGCCTTGTCGGATACAGCCGGATCGATATCCAGCGCATTTCTGCCGATAGCCTCTTTCAAATGCTGGATATAAGGGTTGTTCGAGCCCATCAGCTGTCTGTCAATGTTGGGATATACATAGACATGATAAGGGCGATTGCCGGCGGTGCCTTTACTTAACGCTTTCGAAGTCAAAGAAATCATTGTTAACATTATAGTATCCCCGTTGTGAATCCGGTATATCATTGCTATCGATCCTTTCCAGCAAGGTTGGGAGCGATTCTATAAAGGCGGCGGGTTTGACAACGGGGTGTAATGTAAAACAGGCGCCATTGTTCTCTTCGCCGAAGGTATCCACCCGGAACAGGCTATTGCGCTGCATCATTTCTGAGATGAGTATTTCCGGCAATTCGTGTCCCCGGCGCATTTTGTTCCGGAAAAACCATTTTAAGTTTTTGGGGGACTGGCTTACTTTTCTCAGTCTTATCGCATTGCCCGATAGTTTGTTCCTGTCTACGAGAAAGACCCTGGTGGACATTTTCTGGAAAACGAAGCGATAATTACCCAGCCGTCTGAGATATTCCTGTTTGATATGAAAGTCGGCTGTCGGGGGTCCGGCCAGCGGGTTGATGAACAGATAACCCGGATCGGAATTTAGCAGATCCACCGCGTCCTGCAGCCAGGAGTTTGGTTTGCCGCCAAGGATCATATCTGAATCCAGGTGGATGACATATTGATTTCTGCATTCGGCCAGGCCATCGAAATAACAATAAAAGGGGCCGCCCCGATAGTCCTTATGGGGAATGGGTGTGTTGCCGAAGAACAGGTCCGACAATTTCCGGTTGCGTTGCGGGGAATAATCGATAAAATGATAGTTTGTCTTCGGGTATTTCCCCATCAATTCAATGATCAACGCCATCAATGCGGCTTGATTCGTGTCAAAGTCAACGGCGAATTTGCCATAACTCTTTTGCGATTCGACGGAAAGGACGACTTCATCCAGCTCGTCATACCAGAATTGTATCTGGCGTTCGAGTAGTTTGCGGCAAATATTCAGGTCGGTTGCCGACAGATTGATCTGAAGGGATATTTTGTTCCTGTTCATACTGATAAAAGGCTATTACCTGTTTTGGAGGACGGTGGGTTGCGGCGGCTTCTTCAGATAAGTGCGTTTGAAAAAAGAGCCGACATAGAAGAGATAGGTGCTGCCTAATCCCCAATAGAAAAGGGGCATGACGCCATGCCGCCTGTAAAAAACAAGTCTTTTTTTTACATTATAATTAGACCTCATCGATGTCAGGCTCAGCCACAGCTTGCGAAGGTCGGTAATGCGGCCTAATCCCGAAGTTTCACTACTGTTGTAGATGACCAGGTTCAGGCTTGTCTTTACCGGAATTCCTTTTCTCTTGCATCGTAATGTAAAATCGCTATCCCCATGATATTGGGGAAAAAGCTTATCATCCCAGCGGAGGTCATATTTCCGCATCATCGCGACCGGTACAAAGGTGCCCATGCCAGGCTGCCAGTCACAATCGAAAAAGCCGTCATGTCCGGCACCGGGGTCTGTATACAGCCCATAACGTCCCCATGTGCGGTTAAAATATCCTCCGACGGACCAGACCTTATCCTTTTTTTCTTTCACCAGTATCTTGGAACCGATGACCATATTTTGGGGATTATGCTGCAGGAAAAGCTTTTCCACTTCCAGGAAATAGTTATCGGCGGGAGTTATATCATCGTTCCACAAAAGCAGATAATCGCTTTGCAACTGGCTCATCGCATACCCGGCGCCGCAATTAATGGCGCCGCTCCACCAGAGTTCTCCGGTGCCCTGGACCAGATGAATGGCAGGGTAGTGTTCAGCGATCCAGGCAGAGCTGCCATCCGTCGAACCATCGTCGATAACGACGATATCGAAATGACAGGTTTGATTTCCTGACCTTGTATACTGCTGTAGTGTTTCGGTGAGTGATCTCAGGCCTTGCCTGGTAACGGCCAGTCTGTTGTAAATGGGTATGAGAATAGCGAATCTGAGCATAAGATACTAATCTTAATTGATGGCCAGCTCGTTGTGGGCGCTGACCGTCTCTTTGACGATATATTGTTTTTTGATGATAAATCCAAGGAACAGGAAGGCATAGAAAAAGGGAAGTGTCAAAAACACCTCGCTAAATCCAAGTATCAGAAATATAAGGGTAAATACCAATGCATATCCCCGGTGCACCTGGAAGAATTTTGTCATCTCGCGGAATGTGTAAAAAAGAAGGCACAGATAGGCCAATGAGAATATGGCGCCCCAGCTGATCAGCAGGGATGTGTCACCGCAATTGCGCAGTACTTCTTTATCCGGGCCTGCTATTCTGTAATTATTGTCCAGCCCTTTTCCAAATAAAATATAAACAGGGTCTTCGGATATCTCTTTCATATCCATCATCGCGCTGGCAAGACGCGAATCGCCTCCATACTTGTCCATTTCATAGTCCGCCTTTTCGACCTCGTTGAGTATTTTTTCGCTCAAAAAGGGGAGGGTAGTATAGAGACCGACGCTGACGGTAAGAATGGCGGTCACGATAAACAACTTCACTCCTTTTCTAAGTTTTGGGGAGAACAGATAGTATGCCAGTACGAATAAGAAATAAGCGAGTATGCCCGTCGTCGAAAGGGTAGTAAAAATAGCGATGGTAAAGACGATCCCTTTTTTGTTGAATAGCTTTTGGGTGAGAAACAGGTTGAATATCTGGCCGAGGATCAGCATGATCGCAAATGCGGTCGGCTCCCAGAACGGTCCGTTATTACGCCCCAATTCGGTAAAGTTGGAGTCGAAATTATAAATAATGGGGTTCACCTGGTTGGCTTCGCTGCCGTAATTGACCGAGGTTTTGATAAAAATGCCGGGAACAGCCTTGACAAGACTGTCGATCAGCCCGCTGTCAGCATACCATAGCGCGAAAAAAACAAAGCTGATGAGCGAAAAGTAGTAGAGAATGTTGATATAGATCGGTAAGAGATCGAGCCTGACGTAATAAATGATAAGAAGGGCTGATGCAAACAGGATCATCACCTGGCGGGTCGCCACCATGTCATAATTATCGAAATAAAAATTATGATACATTTCCAACGCAAAGGCAAGCAGCAAAAAGAGAATGGCATCCAGACCGATGCGAATATGTTTAAGGGTCAGCAATGCCCCAAAAAGTAAAAGGTAGGTGGCAAATTGCTGTTTGAACAGTGGTATGGCCGATGCCGCCATCAATAAGAAGACCAGGCTGGTTTTAAGAATATTGTTTTTATGCGTCAGCATTGATCCGTTTGATAAATTTAATAGGGTTACCGGCCCATATCTCGTCTGCGGGGATGTTCTTTGAAACGACGCTGCCCGCTCCGATGATCGCCCGGTCACCGATGTTTATTCCTTTGAGCACGATGGAGTTGGCTCCGATAAACACGTCATCGCCGATGATAATGGGGGCGGAATTGATCTTATCCGTATTGTGAACTCTGCGTTCCTGGTAATCAAGGGGATGAAAGTCCGTATCCCAGATGCTTACGTTGCCGCCGCAGTTAACATGCGCCCCGATGGTTATCTTTTCCGAGCAATAGATGGACACGGCTGAAAACCCGGAATAGTCGCCTATCTCGAGTTGTGCATTTTTTAAAACCGCGACGGTACAGGTCTTATAGAGGCCTACGAAATTAGAACCGATCGAACAGTTGAATTTAAGTTCCTTACCGAAAACGAACCGGCCTTCTCCATATAGTTTTATTCTTCCTTTGATAATAGGGAAAGAACTGTAGTTTACTTTTTTATGGTGGACAACTACCCAGTTGCTGCACCTGTTGACAAGCGTATTGGTACTTTTGTAGAGGGATAGGGGCATCGATAATATCCTTTTCAGGATAAGTTGCGTTGTTAGGGGCATTTGAAAAATAGTTTATGCAGGCACCTGGTTCGCGGTGGCATAGATCGGAATGATCTCGATATTGGTCTTTTTTACTTCTGCGATGATAGTATAACCGAGATTAGGCAGTGATACTTTCACTGTTTTCTTCCTGATCTCGACTACATTACCCTGTCTTTCCATGAATGGTCCTTCGATGATCTTTATCGAATCATTGACATTGACGGAAGCGCGTTCAACCTGTACATTTTCATAGTCGTTGAGAAAACGTTTGATCACATTGATCTCTTCCTCGCGTATTACCGCGGGTTTTTTCAACCAGTAGACAAAATTCATTACGCCGTCAGCCTGTCTTACCGACAGCATGTCGGCTTCGTCAATCCGGACGAACACATAGGAGGTAAACAGGGGTTCCAGAACGATCTTTTTGCGATCACTCCATTGGCGCTGCACCTTGTTCAGCGGGCAATAATGCTCGATCTTTTTGTTTTCCAATTGCTTTGCCACTTTCTTTTCCCATCTTGGTTTCGTGTAGACAACATACCAGTTTTTTGCCTGTTGGATCATAAATTCGGATTTACAGATTAAATGGTCAAGCTTTTTAATCGGTAGGCGTTCCAGGGTTGACAGGCTTCGCCCAATCCACTCACAGTGGTTGTTTGGAACCTGAGACTCTTTAGGGGTTTGTTGTGGGCTTTAACAGGATGTATAAGGATCTATCAACGTCTATCAGCATTTACTGATGCAGTGGATCAAGCTTTCGCTGACTTCTTAGTTCTTTTTTTCTTTTCTTTTTTATCTTCGAAATAACCATAGGCGCTGCCTTGACCGTATCCATAGCCGTATGCATTTTGTCCAAAACCTCTATTCTTGACGCCGTTGAAAATAATAGCTGCATTCTTCAACGGATGTACCAGCATGTTCGCATCCAGCATTTTTATAGAATTCTTTGGGGTGACGCCGTGCCGGACTATGTATAAGGTGGCGTCGCACATGGGAGAAAGCAGATAGGCGTCGGTAACAGGGCTTACAGGCGCGGTATCTATGACGATATAATCGAATATGGTATCGAGATATTTCAGGAGTTCTTCCAATCGCCCATTCATGATCAGTTCGGAGGGGTTCGGCGGAATAGCGCCTGCCGGAATGAAAAAGAGGTTAGGATTGATGGAAGTGCTTTTAATTATGTGGTCAGCCTCTTTTTCTCCTACGAAATAATTGGTAAGGCCTGCTTGCCGGCTCATCTCGAAGATAGGGCTGAGGGCAGGTCTCCTGAGGTCCATTTCGAGGAGAACGACTTTTTTATTGGCCAATGCCAGGCTGACTGCAATATTGGTTGATATGAAACTTTTTCCTTCTCCTGAAACGGTAGAAGTAACAAGGATCTTTTTCTTCCGGTTGTTGATGCCGATGTAAGTCAGGGAAGTACGCAACTGCCGGAATTGTTCGCCAATCACGGATCTGCCTCCTTCTCCAATGACAAAGGGCATTTCCTTTTCTCCCATCATAACCTCTCCGATGACCGGGATACTGGTAAATTGCTCGATCTCGCTGCGGAAAACGATCTCCTGATTGAATACTTCCCGGATAGCGATGAACCCGGCACCCGCGCCGAACGCTGCCACAATGGCGATTAAATAGATAAGGATGCGTTTAGGACTGACGGGCTTATCGGTCGACTGGGCATTATCGACGAGACGGGTATCCGCCACTGCAGAATTGTAGGAAAGTGCCGTCTCTTCCCTTTTTTGCAGCAGAAAACTATAGATGCCGTTCTTAATGGTCTGCTGTCTGCTGATCTCGACCAAACCTCTTTCTTTCTGCGGCAGTTTCTGCAGAACGGACGCATATTGATTGCTGGTGCCGGTGAGATTGGTCTTGGTGGCTTCGAGGTTACGTCTCTGGCTGCGGATGTTCTCGAGGATATTCGGTTTCAGCTTATCGATCTCATTGCGGAGCGAAAGGATCAACGGGTTATTCTCCGCCGTTGTTTTTTGAAGCCCCTGGTATTGAGCTTCCAGATCGTATAGTTTGTCCAGCAAGCCTCCGAGTACGGGGTTGTCGGTGCCCAGGGCGGCCGGCACGATCCCCGGCTGATCGCCGTTAGAGGCTACGTATTTCTCTATCTGGTCCATGACAGCCAGCTGGACATTTACTGTACTGAGCTTTTGATCATTTGCACCTACGTTGTCCAGGTAAAGTTGTCCCTGGGCGCTAATATCAACAATGCCCTGCTGGGTCTTATACTTTTGGATATTGAGCTCTACCGAATCCAATTCGGTGGCCACGAATTTCAGGCGCTGGTTGATAAACTTCAGTGTATTGGCTGCTAACGCGTTTTTATCGCTGATGGCAGCGCTGTTATAAGCGCTGATCAGGCCATTAAGAATATCTTCGCCTCTCACTTGCACAGCATCCCTGATCTTGAGATCGATCACCGAGGAAAGTTTCGTGGCCTGCGTCACTTTTAGTGCATTCATCAGATTATCCGTGATACCCCGGGCGTCGACGAGGGTAAAAAACAGGTCCTCTTTTTTCTCCGGCTTCGTATACCTGGGATTCGGCACAAAGCGGATGGTATTTACGCTATCAAAGATCCATAGATTTAAAGGATAACGTCTGCCTCTGAGGACCACTTCTTTTGTATTCTCATCATACGCAAAAGACACTTTTGGCTCTTCCTCAACGGAATCGGGTTTCAACGCCTGGATCTTAATGGGAGAGCTGGTATATGCCAGTTGATTCTTGAAAGACGCTTTGGCATAGATGGGCGCATAGAGGGAAAGGTCTTCAACCACCTCATGCATCAACATCCTCGACTTGATCACTTCGATCTCATTTTCCACGAGTTTCTTCGACCCGAACAGATCGAGTTGTTCCATCAGGTTCGCGTCATCGACACCTTTTTTCTCATCTTTGACCATAATGGCGGCCGACACCTCATATATTGGTGTCGCAACTTTCATATAGAGCCAGGCCCCGGCTATGGCGATGGCTAACGTTATCAGGAATAACGGCCAATAGGGCAGATATTTAAAAATAAGCTCGCTAAATAGATTACTATCTTTGTCTTCAAATCCTCTCTTCTGTGTAACTTGCATAGGCGCGCGTTTAATGTTTGATTGTGTAGGTGACAATTATTGCGACAAACGATAAGGCGCTCAACACGATCGGAAGCAATTGCTGGGTACGGCTGGTACTGGCGATCTTGGACGAATTAGGTTCTACATAAACGATGTCGTTGGTCTTTAAGTAATAATAAGGTGAGTTAAGCACCTTTTCTGAATTCAGGTTGATCCTTTTTACGATCTTGTCTTTCCCTTCCTCGCGGATCAACAGGACATTCTCTCTTTTTCCATAAATAGTCAAATCGCCAGCCAGGCCAAGTGCTTCCAAAATGGAGATCTTCTCATTCCCTACATTTATCGTAGTAGGTCTTGCGACTTCTCCCAGGACGGTAACCCGAAAGTTCATGAACCGTACATTGACAATTGGGTCGATCAGCAATTTTTTCTCCGAGAGGCTATCCGAAATATTTTTCTCCAATTGTTTTTTCGACAGCCCCGCCGCCTGTATAGCACCCAGTACAGGAAACTTTATTGATCCATCGTTGTTTACCAAATAACCCTGGGTTTGCGCAACACTTGTAGGCATAACCATGCTATTGGCTCCGGATGTAGATAGAGACGAGGTCCCAGCCTGGCTGGGAAGGTTAAAAATAACAGAAGCCTGCGGATTAAGGCTGCTTACTGTAATATTGAGGAGATCATTCTTTTGAATGATCGATTCGACATTAATTTCTGTGGTGCCCCTGAAGACGGTGTCTTGTACGTTGTTAAAATAAACGATCTTCTTTGTATTGACACAGGAAACGGAAAGGATGCACACAAAGCACAACAATAAAAGAAAAGGATGTTTTCTTGAATTATTCATTTAATTTTTAAATTTCATTGAATACGCCATCAGTCTCAGCAGAGACGGATCACCTGATCACGGGGCAAGCAAAAAGATAGATAAAGTGGACTTTTACAGGAATTAGGATCTACGAGGGGCTTTGCGAGGAGTACTTTCACAATTGGTTTGTGAAAAGTATAATAGGGGTATTAGCGTTTTACACCGTGAAAGTACTACTTTAATAAGTGTCTGTCAACTTTTTTCGACACTTTTTCTCATTTTTGCCTTTAGGTCGTCATTCAATATCATTCTCATGCGAATCATTTTTCCTCGACTAGTTACCAAATCTGTACCAAAAATTCTGATATTGCGTGCCAATTGGAATTCCATACCGAAAAGTTATTCACTAATGTTCGTCTATCATATTTAGAATCATACTTATGCGAAGATTATTCTTGCTTTGTTCCTTAACGATTCCTTTCTTTTGTCATGCCCAATCCACCGCTCCCGAGAACATCCTGCCATATGTACACCCCATAGTGGGGACGCAGCGTATGGGGCATACTTACCCCGGCGCCTCCGCTCCCTTTGGGATGGTGCAACTCAGTCCTGATACGGATACGATCCCATACGAACAGAATGGCAGGTACAATCCTGATGTATATAAATATTGTGCCGGCTATCAGTATGACGACAAAACCATCGTTGGGTTTAGTCACACCCATTTCAGCGGTACAGGTCATTCCGATCTGGGGGACTTTCTGCTGATGCCCACCACCGGCGAGCTGAAATTAAATCCTGGGGTGTCCAGCCAGGCCAGGAGCGGTTTTCGCTCGGCTTTCAGCCATGCAACGGAAGTGGCAGAGGCGGACTATTACAAGGTGCGGCTGGAGGATTATGATATCCTGGCCGAGTTGACGGCTACGACAAGGGTAGGATTTCATCAATATACTTTCCCGGCCTCGGAGCAGGCGCATATCATCCTCGACCTGATGCATGGTATCTATAATTATGAGGATAAGAATGTCTGGTCGTTTGTCCGGGTGGAGAATGATACGCTGATAACAGGTTACCGGCAAACAAATGGATGGGGAAGGACCCGTACCGTTTATTTTGCAATGACCTTTTCCAAGCCTTTTTATCAATATGGCAGCCATAGCTATTCCAGGCGGCAGGTGTATCGTGGTTTCTGGGGAAAATTCGATCAGGATCACAATTTCCCGGATCTGGCGGGCCGGCAATTGCGCATGCATTTTGATTTTCGCACCCGGCAGGGGGAAAAGATCAAATGTAAGTTTGCCCTGTCGTCCGTCAGCACCGAAGGCGCATTGCTAAACCTTCGGATGGAATTGCCGGGTTGGGATTTTGAGGAGGCAAGGCGCCAGGGCCAGGAGGCGTGGAATGCCGAGCTGGGTAAGGTCAGGATCGAAGCCGGGCCGGCTGAAAAAGTAAATTTCTATACTTCGTTGTATCATGCCTTCATCAACCCCACAGTTTATATGGATGTCGATGGATCGTACAGGGGGCTTGACCAGCTGAATCACAAGGCGGATGGCTTTGTCAATTATACGACCTTTTCCCTTTGGGATACGCACCGGGCATTACACCCGTTGTTCAATATTGTCCAGCCCCGGCGCAATATGGATATGATAAGATCCATGCTGGTCCATTACCAGCAGAGCGCGGAGCACATGTTGCCCATCTGGTCGCATTATGCCAATGAGAACTGGTGTATGTCAGGGTATCATGCCGTTTCGGTGATCGCAGACGCTATCGTGAAGAGTGATAATTTTTCCGACGGTAACAGGGCGTTGGACGCCTGTATCGCAACGTCCGATCATCGCAGTTTTGAGGGGCTGGGGGCTTATATCGACAAGGGGTATATACCCGCCGGATCCAGCGGCACGTCTGTTTCTACGACGCTGGAGTATGCCTATGACGACTGGTGTATCGCCCAGGCGGCCAAAAAACTGGGCCGGATGGATGTATATGCCACCTACATGAAACGGTCGGAGAATTATAAAAACGTATTTGACCCTTCCATCGGGTATATGCGTCCCCGGCTGGCCGACGGCAGCTTCCGGACGGAATTTGATGTGCTGAGCACGAATGGGCAGGGTTTCATCGAAGGCAATGCCTGGAACTACAGTCTGTATGTGCCGCATGATCCGACGTCCCTGATAACGATGCTTGGCGGCAAGAAACGTTTTGTAGCGCATCTCGATTCCCTGTTCACGATGGAGCTGCCGGATAAATTTTTCGCAGAGACCGAAGACATCACCCGTGACGGCATCATCGGCAACTACGTACACGGCAATGAGCCGTCTCATCACGTCGCTTATCTTTACAACTGGACGGACCAGCCCTGGAAAACGCAGGAAAGGGTGCGTATGATCCTCGAGAAACAATATCATCCGACACCAGACGGGCTGGGGGGCAACGACGACTGCGGGCAGATGAGCGCCTGGTATGTTTTCACGGCGTTGGGGTTTTATCCGGTGGCGCCGGGCTCAGCCGACTATTCTTTGGGCAGTCCGGCTGTAGACAAGGCCGTGATACAATTGGACAACGGGAAGACCTTTACGGTCGTTGCCAAAGACCAGGGGGTGAAAAATGTGTATGTAAAAAAGGTGACGCTTAACGGACAGCCTTTGAACCGGCGGGTGATCACCCATTCCGAGATCATGGGCGGTGGGGAACTGGTCTTTTATATGAGCGCAAAACACTGAACTTCAAAATAAAAGCCAGATAGCGAAAGCTATCTGGCTTTGGTAATAAACAGGGCGTTCTACTGCTGAATTATAAATCGTTTGATCACTATCGGATTACTATTGATCTCCAGGCCCATTAAATAAATACCATTAGCCATATTGTTCAATGGTATTCCCAGGCTGTTGAGGCCTGCGTGGATGGCAAAAGGCTGTCTGGAGAGGATCTTCCCTTGTACATCGTAAACGATGAGACTGGAACCGGGCACGTCATCCGGGCTAAGGAAATTGACGGTAATATAGTTTTTTGCCGGATTGGGGAACAAGGTCAGGCGTGCGGCTACGTCGTCGCCCAGGTGCACGGTATTACTCACCGACAAAGTGCTATCCTTCGACAGGGTATGTACCCTGTAGTAGGATACCCGGTTCACCGGCGGCGTTGCGGGCAGGTAGTAGGCGCATTTGCTCGTGTCATTACACTTCGCCTTTACCGTCGCGATCACATTATAATTAGCCGAATCCGTGCTCTCCATCACCTGGTAGGAATCCACGTTCTGCTCATTGTCGGAGGTCCATTGCAAGGCGGTGGCGGTCTTTACAGTATTGGGGTCCTGGGCGACCGCCAGACTGGTCGTGGTCACCGGGGCCGGGGTAATGGTATATACGACCATATTGGAGACATATTGCCAGAACTGGCCGTCATATCCCCTGAACGTGATATGAAAATCCGGTACGGACGGATCTACACTGGGGTTGCTCAGCTTAAGGGTGTAAGTGACGGAGTCATAGCTGATCACATTTTTAGTGATGGTCATATTCTTCATTTCCGACTGGTATTGAAAGAACTTTACGGAAGAAAACACTTTCGCCGCATTGGGCGCCTTGACACATGCGGTCAGGGTAAGGATCTGGGGGTTCTTATAGTTATTGTTGGTAGTCACATGCAGGTCGATCTTCGGGTCGAGCCCCATCGTTTTGGTGCTCGAAATATCCGTCCGGTAAGCGTCTATGTGCAGTCCGATGCGGTTGATATGCCAATCCGTGCCGCTGGTTTTGGCAAAAGCGGTGGTAGATCGCAGGCTGTCGACACTGAAAGGGATAATGGGCTTGAGCAGAACTCCTTTCATTTTAAAATTATCCTTGAAGACCGTGCCCCAGGTGACAAAGGCGGGGCCTGTCTGCGCATAGGCGGCATTGGTGGTACCATCGTCATTGAACAGGAGGTGATCATTGACATTGGACATGACGCCGGGATTGTTGATAAATACGTTCCCTGCGACCACAGGCCAGATCTTCGATGTATAGGCTTCATTCCGGCCGGAGGGGCCAACCATGTCAGCACACTCCGGGTACGCCTGTTTATACGCCGAACTCCCGTTCCATAGGTTATTCAGGGAGCCGTAGTGCAATGAATAAGTGGGGCTGGTCGTCGCCTCTGTCATCGTGGTTACCGGATAGGTATCGTTGATACAGATGTTGTTATAATACCCGTTAAAATAGCCATAGTGGTCAAATAAAGCCATCGATACGCCGGTAACGATATTATACGTATTGCTGTCGCCGGAAGAGTAGTTGTCGCCATAAAGACCATGTGCCAGCGGAGCATCATGCACATAGTTATGATTGATCGTGTTGCCTCTTCTGTTCCAGACGGCGGTATCCGACCAGGTATAGAAACAACCCATGTCCGAATATTTTTTTACAACATCATATACTTCATTGTATTCCAGCCTATTACTATTTCCTCCGTACATGATGCCAACATGGGGGCAGTCATGTACCTTGTTATAGGCAACATAAGTGCCGACGGCGCTGTACACATTTACGGCTGCGGAATAAAGGTAGGCTTCCCGCGCATAGCTGTAAATATGGTTATTGATCACCTGGTGGCCGGATTTATTAACAGATTGCTGGTCGGCGACAAAATTACTGCTGGAGATGATCACTCCACCGGCGCCGACGGAGTCGATGTCGTTGCTTTGTATAACACAGTTCTTTCCATCTGTGATCGTGACCCCGTTGCGGGAGCAATACGTGATCCGGGAGCCCGCGACAAGAATATTAATGCAATTGGTCAATTCGATGCCGTTGCCGGAGCCGCCGCGGACCGTAATGCCTACAAAATTGGTATTGTTGACATTTGTAGCGCTAATGGCCGGTATCTTCCAGTCCCCGGACATGGTAAGCGTTCCGGAAGAAGGTACCCACATGTACAGGGTCTGGGTGTTGAAATTGATAGCCCATTGTCCTTCTGCCCGGATCTCTTCCACGAGGTTGATCGCGCAGTAAGGTTCGGTGCCCGGCGGGTTCCGCCAGCTGAGGGATCCCAATCCCTGTGAGATACCGATATCCTGGGTGATCGTGCTATCCGTAGTGTTGATGGATTTTGTCAATATTACGTCCATTATCCAGGGAACCTGCCAGTTGCCCATAAGGTATACACCGCCATCGGAAAGAGCGCTCTGCCAGTATTTGGCGCGGGCATCACGATATTTGAATGTTCCGCCGGGGCTGGAGCCTGCAGAACCCTTGGTCACGACGGAAGCCATATGCATCCATGAAGTGTCTGCGGGCCAGCGGGACATCGGAAGAGGATTGCCATTCCTGTAAAATTTCGGCGCCTTTAAATTCGCTTCGGCGAAAGTTCTGCCCCAGGGAGCCATGTCGCGGAAATTGTAGGATGCCAGGCTGATCTGCTTAACCATCGTTTTTGCGGTCGGATCGATGATCCTCGACTGGATCGACGCTGGTATCGCTGAAAAGCTGGAGGGGCTCAGCGAGATCTCCGGCTGGAAGATCGCGCCATTCTTCGTCATCGACTGATACGTCACGGGGGCTGTATAAGCCCGGCTGTCGGAGGCATCAAGCGCAAGCTTGTAATAGACGCCGGAGGCCAGCCAGATAGTACAGGGATGTGTCGGGTTTGCCTGGGCTATCTCCCTGGCCCTGTTAATGGTCACCGGCGAGCTGGCGGTTGCGCCATTTCCCGTCGTACTGCCTACGGTGGAGGCATAGATGTTCACCGTCTGAGCGTCGCAATAGAAAAGAGAGAACAAGAAGGGGATCGCACACAGATAACCCCGGAAAGTGTAAATTTTCTTTCTCATTTTAAAATTGATATTGGATTAAAAACTGGCTTTTAACAGATGCCTTAAAAATGATGACTACTAATGCCTAATCAGCAGCCTAAACAACGCTACTTTTTCCTTCCTGTTCTTATAATACTGTCTAATGTCTATAAATACAGACTATCTTGTAATACCCGATAAAGTTTTAGATAAGGAAGCAATCCTGGGGAAATTTTTCCACACTTTTGGCAGCAGAAACCATATCACCCACAAAATGGATTTTTCCTCAAATACCTTGCCATCACTGAATCGCAGCGATTAAAATTCTGCTGCTAAAGTCGGAGTTTATCCACAAATGTTGACTAACTGGCAAAAGCAAGTGAAAACTGGCACGGTATCATTAGGGGAAAGTATTAGAAGTCCTTTATACCCCTTGCGAATGTTGATTTTTTCATATATATTTAAGTGGTGATTGATTTTTTACGTCAAAATCCCGCCATATGAAAAAAGCAACACACGCTGCTAATGCAGCCTTCACGATCCTGTTAGCGATCGGTTTCCTGGGCCTGGTATTGTTTTTATCCTACCTGTTCATTACAGGAACGATGAAATAAGGCGCAGGCGCTGACTAAAAATACAAAGCCGGATAGCATACGCTGTCCGGCTTTTTTTGGCTTATTTTTGCACGGCATGGTAAAAATTGGCAATATATCCTTACCGGTATTCCCGCTGTTACTGGCTCCCATGGAAGATGTCAGCGATCCTCCTTTCCGGGCTATCTGTAAGGCCAACGGGGCCGACCTCACCTATACCGAGTTTATCTCCAGTGAAAGTCTTGTCAAGGGGGCCATAAAGAGCCGTAGAAAGCTGGACATCTTCGAGACCGAGCGTCCGGTGGGTATCCAGCTGTACGGAGGAGATGAAGAAAGTATGGAACTCGCGGCAGCGATCGTGGACGCGACGGAACCGGATCTGCTGGACATCAATTTTGGCTGTCCGGTGAAGGGTATCGTGCACAGGGGGGCAGGTGCGGGGGTGTTGAAAGATGTCGGCAGGATGGTCCGGTTGACGGAAGCCTGTGTACGTGCGACCCGGCTGCCGGTGACCGTTAAGACAAGGTTAGGCTGGGATGACAGCTCGAAAAATATAGAAGAAGTGGCAATGCGGCTGCAGGATGCGGGTGTCCAGGCCCTGACAATCCATGGCCGGACGCGTTGTCAGTTGTACAAGGGCGAGGCGGACTGGAGCCTGATCGGCAAGGTGAAGAACAACCCGCGGATAAAGATACCCATCTTTGGCAATGGGGACATCGACAGTCCTGTCAAAGCCTTCGAATACAAGAACAGGTATGGGGTAGATGGGATCATGATCGGCAGGGCCGCTATTGGTTATCCATGGATATTCCGGGAGATACGGCATTATTGGGAGACGGGGGAGATCCGGACCGCCCCGACGGTGGAAGAGAGGGTGGAGGTCTGCCGGCAGCATTTATCCGGCGCCTTAGCCTGGAATGGTCCCCGGCAGGGGCTGAACGAAATGCGGGGACGATATGCGCATTATTTAAAAGGGTTGCCGGATATACAGGAGTATCAGCGCCGTCTCGTGCGTTTGGCGGACGCCACGGCGGTAGAGGAGCTTTTGCAGGAGATAGCTGACAATTACCGGGGCTACGTTTCTACTACTTCACCGATACAGCTGGTGAATTATCATACGCATTGTACCTTGTGACGAGTACAAAACCCCCTAACTTTATCGCGCTAAACCGGACGGAGTCTGGTTTACATTAAATAAATCCCGAAAGTGTACAAAAAAGCTAACCTTCTTATCCTGTCCGTTTTTACCGGAATGGCGCTCTTTGGGCAGCAAAAAACCGTTACGGTCTATACGACTGCTGCCCAGACCGGGCTTCGGTTGACTCAAAACGGTAATCTGAGTTTTTCTTCTTTTCGTCAGCCATTGGAGACAGAACCTTTTGTATGGGTGGATGCGGCAAAGACTTTTCAGTCCATCGAGGGGATTGGAGGGGCGCTGACGGATGCATCGGCGGAAACCTTTGCCAGGCTGCCAAAAGACAAACAGCGGGAATTGCTGACCGCCTATTATAGCCCTGAAAAAGGCATTGGTTATACTTTAGCCCGTACGAACATTCAAAGTTGTGATTTTTCCAGCGGGATCTATAGTTATGTGGGAGACAATGACCCTCAGCTGAAAACCTTTAGTGTGGCGCATGATGAGCAATACCGGATACCTCTGATCAGGCAGGCCATAGCGGCGGCAGGCGGCAAGCTGAAACTATTTGTCAGTCCCTGGAGTCCTCCTGCCTGGATGAAGGACAACAATAGTGTTATCGACGGCGGCCATCTGAAAGCAGAATTTGACCAGTCCTGGGCCAATTTTTATATAAAGTTTATCAGGGCCTATGAAGCGAAGGGTATTCCCATCTGGGGGCTGACGGTACAGAACGAGCCAATGGCCAGACAGAAATGGGAGTCCTGTATATATACTGCGGAAGAGCAGCGGGATTTCATCAAAAATTTCTTAGGCCTTACGCTGCAAAAGGCGGGTATGGGCGGCAAAAAGCTGATCTGCTGGGACCATAACCGGGATTTGCTTTATCAACAGGCCAGCACCATCCTGGAAGATCCGGCAGCGGCCAGATACATCTGGGGCATCGGCTTCCATTGGTATGAGACCTGGACGGGAGGCCCCATGTTGTTTGACAACCTGCGACTGGTGCATGAGGCGTTCCCGGGAAAAAACCTGATCTTTACCGAAGGCTGCAAGGAAAAATTTGCTTTTGACAGCCTGTCTACCTGGTCGCTGGGCGAAAAATATGGTTATTCTATGATCAATGATCTCAATGGAGGGGCTTCTGGCTGGACGGACTGGAATATTTTGCTGGATGAGAATGGGGGCCCAAATCACGTAGGTAATTTCTGTTTTGCGCCGGTGCATGCCGATACGCGCAGCGGACAGCTGATCTATACCAGCGCGTACTACTATATCGGTCACTTTTCTAAATTCATCCGTCCCGGAGCGCGCCGCATTGCCGTATCTGCCAACCGGGCGGCTTTACAAACTACGGCTTTTGTGAACAAAGACGGGAGCATCGTTGTCATTGTGATGAATGACACCGACAAAGCCTGGCCTTATCGTTTGATAGTGAAGGGACAAGCCGCGGTCACCGAAAGTTTACCCCATTCTATTGCGACCCTAATTATTAAATAATGCGAGATGTTACCAGGATAGGCCTGCGTGGCGCAGTTGTAGCTTGTTTTTTTTGCGTCATTGGCGATAAAGTATATGCCCAAAAAGATAAACCTGTCGCCGTCTGGCTGACGGACCCGTCCCATACTATTTTTTTTCAGCAACAGCCGGGTGAACTTCGTCTGGAAAAAGGGAATGTCTCACCAGGCGACCCTGTCATTAAGATCGATGATACCAGGTGGTTCCAGGAAATGGATGGATTTGGGTTTGCATTGACAGGCGGGAGTGCGCAGCACATCATCCGGATGAGTTCTGCCGCCCGGACAGCCTTACTTAAGGAGTTGTTCCAAACCGATAGTAACAATATCGGCGCGAGTTATCTGCGCGTCAGCATTGGCGCTTCTGATCTGAGCGATCATGTTTTTTCCTATGACGATCTCCCGGCAGGACAAACGGATACGTCCCTGGTGCATTTTGATCTGGGGCCCGACCTGAAAGATGTTGTGCCCGTATTAAGGGAGATCATCGAAATCAATCCGCAGATAAAGGTATTGGGGTCACCGTGGTCTCCTCCTGTCTGGATGAAGACCAATCATGATTCGCGGGGTGGAAGTTTATTGCCGCAATACTATAGCGCCTATGCGAATTACTTTGTAAAATATATCCTGGCGATGCAGGAGCAGGGTATCCGTATCGATGCCGTCACTGTGCAGAATGAGCCGTTGCATCCGGGCAATGAACCCAGCATGCTGATGCCGGCTGCGGAGGAAGGCGCTTTTATCAAAAAGGCGCTGGGTCCGGCCTTTGAGCAGGCGAGACTGGATACAAAGATCATCATCTACGATCATAATGCGGACCGGCCGGATTACCCCCTTTCGATCCTGAATGATCCGGAAGCGCGGAAATACATTGATGGATCGGCCTTTCATCTCTATGCCGGGAACATCGACACGTTGACCTCCGTGCACAATGCCTGGCCCGATAAAAATCTCTATTTCACGGAGCAATGGGTGGGGGCGCCGGGGAACTTTAAAAAAGATATCCCGGAGCATATTCACAAGCTGATCGTCGGCGCGTCCCGCAATTGGTGTAAGACGGTGGTCGAATGGAATCTGGCGGCTAACTCAAAATGGGAGCCGCATACCGACCGGGGCGGGTGCGACCGTTGTCTGGGGGCTGTGACGATCGACGGGGATTCGGTCTCGCGCAACCCGGCTTATTATATCATCGCGCATGCCGCTAAATTCGTGCGGCCGGGTTCGCGGCGGATAGTGACGAATTCGGATGACGCGCTGCCGAATGTGGCATTCCGGAGTACAATGGATCAGAATGTGCTGATCGTATTGAATAATACGGAGCATCAACAGACCTTTACAATAGAGTACAAAGGCAGGCGAATACGTCCGACGCTGGAGGCGGGGGCGGTGGCCACGTATGTGATAGAACTTAAATAAGAAGGGGCGCAGATGGCGCCCCTTCTTATTTTTATTGAGCATCCCACCAGACGCGATCGACCAGGGTGGCCGACTGTTGCGGCTGGGGGTTGGCGTTGATCTCTGTCTGCGGATAGATAAGCCGGCGGGGAATGGCGGTAGTCTGCGCATTGGGAACGATGTTCAGACGGGGGAAACCGGTTCTGCGCCAGTCGACGAAGTTCTCCGGGGAGAGGAAGTCGGCGATCTTTTTTTCCTGCATGATCAATTCGAGGGCGTTATCGGCGGTGAGGGTGCCGCGGGCGTTGAGATATGTAGTGATATCTCCGCTGGCGACGCCCAGCTTGTTCATGTGTGTGGTGATGCCGGCCGTATAGAAGGGTTGGGCGGCGGCAAAACCGGTCTGGATGAGCGTTGCTTCTGCCTTGATAAACTGCACTTCCGTATAGGGCATGATATATTCTGCCGAGTTGACGCTACAGTAAGCAGCGCCCAGCGGGGAATAGTCATTCAGCGTGCCGATGGTAGGAGTACCGATGGCGCGCCCATTGTAAAGACCGGTGTTCGGGGCCTTGGCGATCAGGAAGGGAAGCCGCGGGTCGTTGCGGGTCTTCAGCGTATCGACGATGGCTGAAGAAGCGATTAAGGTAGACGCCGGCAGCATATTGACATACCATATGTTCTGAGAAGTAGATCCGCCGGGATAGACGAATCCCCATTCGTCGGCCGTTCCGGTCATACCGTTTTGCAGGGCTGTGAGCGCCAGCCCAGCCTGGGTAGCTGCCGTATGACCGGGTGCTTTGGTGAGGTGCATGTAATAACGGGCTTTGAGGCTATAGGCCAGCTTTCTCCATTTGGTCATGTCGCCGGAGTAATAATAGTCGTCAGTCCCTACTGTCAGGCCTGCTTTTTTGTCGATATCGGTGATGGCCTTGTCGAGCAGTGTCTGCACGGTGTCGTAGATGGAGGCCTGGGTATCATAGGCAGGGGTTAGATCAGACGCACCGCCCAGGGATCTTGACCAGGGGATATCGCCCCAGAGATCCGTAGCAGAGGCCAGGGTATAGGCGGTGAGTATTTCGGCGATGGCGGTGTAATTGCTATTGCCACCCGCCGTACTTTGCTGGCGGAGGATCTTTAAATTTTCCAGGCAGGTAGTATACGTTTTTCCCCAACTGGTATTGATATTGGTATTGACAAAATAATAGGTGCCATAATTCAGCGCTACCTGGTTGTAGCAGACCATCTGCATGAAGTGGTTGGTATAGGTAGCGGCTGCGCCTTCATCGCCGGCTGCGATGCCGTTGGCGATATTGACTTCGATGGGCGCCAGCAGGATCTTGTCCAGCACACTCGTCGGGTTGTTCGGGTCCTGGTTGATATCCACAAACTTTTTGCAACCTGTGGCAGCAAAAAGGATGAGGATACCGGTATAAAGCGTTACTTTTTTCATGATTACGTTTTTTATTTGAATACTACATTCAGGGTCACGTTAAAGGATCTTGAGGTGGGAACAGTGTTGCCGTATACACCTTGTGAGCCGTTGCCGGTGCCATAACTGCTCACCTCCGGATCCGACCCCGTGAAATGGGGAGCATGAATGAACAGGTTCTTGCCTGTGACGGTGAGGCTGGCCGCTGTAAGGGGGCTTTTGCCCAGCAGTTTTGCCGGCAGCTTGTAACCGACAGAGGCCGTGCGAAGTTTCAGATAGGTGCCGTCCTGCATGGCTGCTTCGTAAATGGTATTCAGACGCTGGTAATAGTCTTCCGCATGGACGAGTTTGGTATTGGGTTGTTTGGTGCTGGCAACTATGCCTTTTGCGACAAGGTCCTGGCGATTTTCGGTCACTTTTGGCGTGCCGTAGAAAAACCCGTAGCGTTCGTCGGAGTTGAGGATATCACCGCCTTTGCGATAGTCGAAGAAGAAGCTTACCGTGAAATTCTTATAGTAGAACGAGTTGTTCATCCCTGCCAGGAAATCCGGCTGAAGATTGCCGATCACGACGTTGCCGCTGGTGGTTTTTGGCAGCCCGGCGTCATCGATGAGTACCTGGTGGGTTGCGGAATCGCGGGCATAACCGTAGTTGTAAAATACTCCGTAGGGTTGACCAACGAATGCCCATGTCTGGCCTATCTGCAGCTGTTGGGTATTGCCGAATATCTTCGTCACCTTGTTCCGGATGCGGGTATAATTCAGCGTTAGGTCCCAGCCGAATGTTTTGTTCTTGACGGGGCTGATATTCAACAGGGCTTCCACTCCTTTATTCGTCATGTCCGCAGCGTTGAGTGTCGTGGAATTGAATCCTGTGGAGGGTGCAATGGGGACATTCTGGGTGAGCAGGTTCTTGTGATGCCTGTCGAAATAACTTACCTCAAAACCAATACGGTTGTGCAGGAAATTCATTTCAAGACCTACTTCGCTCTCTTTTGTGTTTTCATTGGTCAGGTTTGGATTGCCCAGGGTGGTGCTTTGCAAAAAACCGGAGTTGCCGCCATATGGGAAGTTGGGATTGGTAGCCAGGACAAAAGGCGTGGTAAGGGAATAGGCGCTGACATTGTCATTGCCCACGCTGGAATAGGACACGCGTAATTTGCCAAAGCTGATGACGGGTACTCTCAGCAGTTCGGAGAAGATGAACCCTGCGGAGGCCGAGCCATAAGGGTAGAAGTTCTTTTTAGTCGACAATACCGAGGTGCCGTCATAACGGCCCGTGAAGGAAAAGTTCAGGAATCTTTTATAATCCAGGTTAGCCTGGGCATAGAATCCTATCTTACGGGTACGGGTATAGAATTCCTTACCAGCAATCGTTGATCCATTGGTGACATTATCAAACCCGATGATAGAAGTGCCCGTACCGGAGAGCTGATGTGTCTGGGAATAGACAGTATTGATATTATTTCCCAATATCAGGGTCACATCGAAGTTGCCGAAAGCGTGTTGGGCCTGGCCTATAAGATCATGATTGAACTGCCGGTAATTCGAGCTCAGCTGCGAGATAGTCCCTACCGTTTTCAGGGCGGTACTCGGGGCTTCGTAATAGTCCGACTGCTGCGAATAACTGTCTGCGCCGGCCCTTTCTGTAAAAGTGAGCCAGGTGGTGGGTTTATACGCTATGGTCAGCACGGGAATGAAGCGGCTGATCTTATCGTTGTTGTAGACATTGTACAAATTCCAGTAGGGGTTGTTACGCGAAGACCGGAATACGCGCTGATTGCCGGCAGAATCCAGGTAGGGAAGGGGATTCCAGGTAGAAGGCGCGGTAAATACCGTCCATAAAGGATCGGTCAGGTCATAGCCTTCCGGTATGATATGTGAATTTGACAGCGTGTACGTTAATTGAAGCGTGGTGGTGATCTGGTCGGTGATGCGGTTGCCGAATTTGGCAAACAGGGCGTTGCGTTTGTAATTCGTGGTAGGGACCGTACCCTTCTGATCGAGGTTGGAATAGGAGAAAAAGTAACTGGACTTTTCGTTCCCGCCGCCTACGCTGAGGGTATTGGTAAAACTGCGGCCTGTGGTGAAAAAGGCCTTCATGGGATTCTTGTAATAAGTCAGCAATCCGACGCTTCTCAGGCTATCTACGGAGGGCCCCCAGACAGCACTGGTCTTTTTATCTTCTCCGTTGAAGTAGACGCCCCGGTCGCCCAGTGCATACCTGGTCTGCATCTGGGGAAGGATCGCATTTTCAAAAGAATACTGGCTATTGAAGGTGGCCTTCGGTTTGGAATTGAATGCCCCGCCTTTGGTGGTAATGACCACCACTCCGCGGGCGGCGTTTGAGCCATAGAGGGCAGAAGCGGCCGAGCCTTTTAGAACGTTGATACTTTCGATGGTAGCCGGGTCGATATCGGAGAGACGGCTGGTGCCGCCGACGGCTGTATTGGCGGTTGTGGTAGTACTGGTGGCTACATTTGATGCATTACCCGTCTGGCTGTTGTTGATCGGTACCCCATCCAGGATAATGAGCGCTTCGTTGTTGCCCAGTAAGGAACTGTTGCCACGGATGACGATACGGGTAGAGGCGCCGGGCTGACCGCTGGAAGACGTGATCTGAACTCCCGACACTTTACCGGTGAGGGCATTGAGAATGCCCGTTTCTTTTGTAGCAGCGATGGTCTCTCCTTTTACCTGTTGTGTGCTGTAGGTGAGCTGGGCTTTGTCCCGCCGGATACCGAGGGCTGTAACGACGACTTCGTTGAGGGAGCTGGTCCTGCCCTTCATGTGAATATCCAGTCTGGCCTGGTTGTTTATGGGGATCTCCTGCGTCTCGAGACCCACTCCTGTGATGATCAGGCTACCGCCGGGGGGTACCTGCAGGGAAAAATTCCCTTCTGCATCGGTAGCTGTACCTCTCTTGCCGCCTTTTTCCCGGACAGAAGCCCCGTTCACCGGGGCGCCGGTTTCGTCCAGGACTTTTCCGGTGATCTTTTTTGTCTGTGCGAGGGCAGGCGTAATGGCCAGGCCGAGAAGCACGGCTACCAGCAAAAGCCATCTGGGAAGCACGGGAAGCAGGCAGTGTTGGTGTTTTGGTTGATTCATACCTTTTCTATTTGGTTGTTAGGAATTTCCACCCCGGGGTGTAGTCTTTCGTCAGGGACTGGTTGGTTAATATCGCCCTGATCATTTCAACGGGCATGCAATTCAGTTGCATGACGGCGTCGTTGAATTGTTTGCAGGTCATCTTACCGTTATCTACAAGTTCTTTCTTCAGGGCATAGAACTCGAAACCGCCGGTGAGGTATCCTACCTGGTAGAGGGGGTTGCTATTACCGGATAATGGGCCTCGGATCTCACTCTCTGCGTTTGCCCGTTCGTGTCCCACGCGGTCGACCAGGAAATCGATGCATTGCTGCGGCGTCCACTTGCCCATATGATAATTAAAAGAGAAAATGATGCGTGCGCAGCGGTGCATCCGCCAGAAGAGCATTCCGATCCTGTCTTCCGGAGTCCGGGCAAAATGCATGTCATACAACAGCAATTCCCAGTATAAGGACCAGCCTTCCACCCAGAAAGGAGTATCATAATCCCTATACGTACGATGGCGGGCGTTGGAGAAAAATTCCAGGTTATGCCCGGCGATGAGTTCGTGGTGTACGGTCGCCCGGGAGAAATGGGGATTATTGCCGCGCATGCTCATCAGCCTGTCGTCCTCTTCCATGGTGTTGGTCGGATAGGAGATGGTGATATCCCAGCCCCCTGTGAAAAAGGCGTTGGTCCGTTGTCTTTCCGGCGACATCATATACATGCCCCATACCTCTTCGGCAAGGGGTGGAATGGTTACGAGATCGTGCTGTTTCAGGAAGTCCACCGATTCGTTGTAAAGTTGCAGGATGGCTTCCGGTTGCTCCCCCGCCGGAACATAGGTGTCCTTTACCTTTTCCAGCGCGGCTTTCCAGTCGTTGCCAAAGCCATATTCCTGCGAGGCCTTGACCATTTCCTGATCGCACCAGGCAAATTCCTTATTGGCCATGTCGACGAGCTCTTCGGGGGTATAGTCGATCATTTCATATTTCAGCAGTCGTACGATCTCATCGCGGCCGATGGGTTTACGGGCGGCGATACCGCTGGCGTCGATCTTTTGTTTTTTACGGAAAGTATCCGAATACTCTGTCAGCGCCCGGCTTAATGCCGTATATGTTTTTGGCACCCACCAGCTGAACAGCGGGTCATAGCCGTTATAAAAGGAATAAATACCGGTAAGACATTGTTGGAGATAATTAGCCGTACCCATGGCTGCCCGGATGGAGGGG
>Ga0207671_10001705_pt1 | contig 24839 bp, 21 predicted proteins | sample KBSC24metaG_FD_184352 | JGI IMG/M metagenome (GOLD analysis project Ga0207671, IMG submission 184352) | Corn rhizosphere microbial communities from Kellogg Biological Station, Michigan, USA - KBS C2-4 metaG (SPAdes) (version 2) | ecosystem: Host-associated > Plants > Roots > Rhizosphere > Soil... | reverse complement strand
ATATATTCTTTTGAGCCAGAGCTCTGGGTATACTTCAATAAGCCCGTTGTTGAGCCTATAAAGTCGGCTATACGCAATATTGGTTCTTCACACTCAGGGTGCGCAATAAGCTTTGCCTTTGGATGACGGATCTTGAGCTTCGTGATCTTCTCCAGGCTGAATATTTCATGAACCATACAAGCGCCATCCCAGAGCAACATATCCCTTCCCGTCTTTTTGACCAGATAAGCTCCCAGGTTCCGGTCCGGTGCGAAAATTATCTTTTGCTCCTTCGGTACGCTTTCAACGATCTTCTCCGCATTGGAAGAAGTACAGATGATATCGCTCAACGCCTTTACTTCCGCCGAACAGTTTATATAGGAAATAACAATATGATCCGGGTGCTTTTCCTTAAAAGCCTTGAACAGATATCCGGGTGCAGAGTCCGCTAATGAACATCCCGCCTTCAGGTCCGGCAGCACCACCTTTTTATGTGGATTGAGGATCTTCGCCGTCTCGGCCATAAAATGAACCCCCGCAAAAAGGATCAGGTCCGCCTTCGTCGCAGCTGCCTGCTGCGCCAGGCCCAGGCTATCCCCCAGGTAATCCGCAACATCCTGTATATCCGCCTCCTGGTAATAATGCGCCAGGATGATGGCGTTCTTTTCTTTTTTCAGCGCGGCGATCTCTTTGAAAAGATCTACCTCCGGGGAAACATCGATATCGAGAAAACCTTTTTTCTCAAGATTTGAAATAGCCAAACGAACCCCTGGTTCGTCATCCGAAGGATAAACATCAGACATTTCTGAAAAATGGGTTACTTTTTTACTACCCGTTTTTAAAGAATCATCCATGTTAATATCTACCATAGTATTTAATATTATTTATTATTTTATAAAAATAGCTATTACTATTATGATGGTGAATTCGTGGATAAGAATTTTCACCAGCTATTGGAATACAGGAAAGAACGTAGTTATCAACCCTATTCCACAAATTCTTAACAATCAGAAACCCTTTTTGGATCGGAGTTTTAGCTGCTTTTCCACCGCAGTGGAATAAATCTATGTCCGGAAAAGATTTTTATCGTGCTCCTGTTAGCGCCGGTGGAATAACCGTGGATTTGTTAACCTCATCCTCTCCGCCACCCGCTCCCCAAAAAGTTCTCTCCCTTTTTATCCCAGCTGGCGGATGCTAAAAATGAGGGTTTTCCACCAAAAAAGATAGTTATTAATATCTTTCTGTTAATTCTAGTTTCACATAAGCTATCACTCAGTTTCACGTCCTGTCGACGGAAAAATTGGTGTACCCCGCGGGGATGTCCCCCCAAAGGTCAGGTGAAACACAATACAGCCGGGAGTTTTGCATATTTTCCACAATTTGTTCATAATATATTTTCCATTATCTTCGCCATCCCGTATAAAAACGGGGCCAGGGCAGACCATGTGTCTCCCGGCCGTGACCGGGCCATAGCGAAGGTCATGAATGAGTAGGAGCTTTCGAAGTCCCCGAGGAACGAAGGGGACGAGCGAGAAAGGGCGTGACGAAGCAGCCCTGCCGAAGTTCCCCGCCGAAATTCCCATCATTAGCCGTGCACAGGGTATGGGTTATTTTTCGGTGTAAGTTATACCCTGTGCACAACACACTTACTTATGTCTATAATTCAGAATATCCGGGAGAGAGCCGCCTGGTTAATTTTTGGTCTGATTGCGCTGAGCCTTATTGGTTTTCTTCTCATGGATGCCTTTGTAGGAAAAAGCCGTTTTTTTGGCAATCGTTCCACTGTCGTAGGTTCCGTCAACGGACAGAACATAGAAGAGATCGATTTTAATAAGAGAGTGAGCGATATGGAAGACGGCTATAAGGCGCAAGGGATGGAGATCAACGAGAGCATGCAGCAGTCCATCCGCGATCAGGTGTGGAATAAGATGGTGGAAGAAACCCTTTTCTCAAAGGACATACAGACCCTTGGTCTGGATGTTACAGACAAGGAAGTGAGCGACATGCTGGTGGGACCCAACGCCATACAGGATATAAGACAAGCCTTCACCGATAGGAAGACAGGTGTATTCGACCCCCAGGCCGCCGCCGCCCGTATCAATCAGCTGCGCGGCATCTGGAAGGCGGGTCCGAAAAAGACCCCTAACGCGGACAATAGGGAGTATCAGGCTGCCCGTCACTTTTTTGAGGAATCCCTGCCCGAGATCGTGAAAATGCGTCTTCAGGAAAAATACACGACGCTTTTGACCAATAGCGCCTATACTCCAAAATTCCTCATCGAAAAGAGCAATGCCGACAATAGCCAGATAGCATCTATCTCTTTTGTCAACACTCCATATTATACTGTATCCGACAGTGCCATAAAGGTCTCCGACGAAGAAATACAGCAATACATCGATGAGCATAAGGACAGGTTCCACCAGGAAGAGAGCAGGAGCATTGCTTACGTAATATTCGACGCCTCTCCCACAAAGGACGATTCTGCCAAACTACGTCAGCAGCTGGATACCATGAAGGCTGATTTTGCTAAATCCACCAGACCCGACCTCTTTTTGTCCCGGATGCAGTCGGATATACCCTACGAAGATGTATATGTACCCAAGTCGCAATCACATCTCCCCAACAAGGATTCCATATTCGCCCTCGCAAAAGGAGAGGTCTATGGCCCCTTTCTCGATGCCAACAGCTATGTATTGGCAAAGATGGTGGATGAAAAGGTCCTGCCTGATACAGTCAAAGCGCGTCATATCCTCGTAGCGACCATCGATCCGCAAACCCAACAGCCTACACTGCCGGACAGCGTCGCTAAAAAGAGGATCGATAGCGTCAAAAATCTCATAGAACACGGCGCCAACTGGGACAGCGTATGTCTCAAAGTTTCTGATGACGAAGGCTCAAAAGCAAAGGGAGGTGTATATGACAATATCACCTTCCAAACGAACTTCGTACCCGAGTTCAAAGATTTTGCATTCAATGGGAAAAAAGGCGAAGCCAAGGTTATAAAAACCAGTTTCGGCTACCATTATATACAGATCCTGGATCAAAAGAATTTTGAACCTCACTATAAGATTGCTCAGATATCCAAAAAGATCGAGGCCAGCACAGAGACGGACAATAATGCATCCGGTCTGGCAAGTAAGTTCGCCGGCGAGAATCAGGATGGAAAGAACATCGACGCCGCAGTGCAAAAACAAGGTCTTCAAAAATTATTAGCTCCCGATATCACGCCCTCCGAATATTCCATCCCCGGATTAGGCCCCAATCGCCAGCTGATAAAATGGGTCTATGAAGCAAAGCTGGGGGATGTTTCCGAGCCATTCTCCGTCGGTGATAAATATGTCGTTGCCCAGCTTACAGAGATCAATAGCGAAGGCACCGCAACTCCCCGTAAGGCACGCGCCCAGGTAGAGCCTATCCTTCGTAATAAGAAGAAGGCAGAGATTATTACAAAGAAGCTGAATAACCCCGCCACCCTCGAAGCAGCCGCAGCCGCCGGCGGACAAACCGTTCTCAAGGCGGATAGCATAACCTTCAACGGGACTACCATTCCCAACGTAGGGATGGAGCCTAAGCTCCAGGGTGCAGCGTTCAATAAACAGCTGGCTGGCAAACCCGTCTCTCCGCCCATTGCCGGCAATGCTGGTGTCTTTGTAATAAAGGTGGAAAATGTCAGCGCCACTTCCAACCTCAACGCCGATCTGCAGCAACAGCGGTTTATGCAGGAACAGCAGGAAAAGAATATGCTGTCCCGGTTTTTGACCTACTCCCTGCGCAAACAGGCTAAGGTCAAGGATGATAGGGCCAAGTTCTATTAAAATAAAATGTCAGATAATTAAAAGCCCCGGTCTCCCCGGGGCTTTTTAACGAACCAGGGGTTCGTTGTCCGAAGGACCATCATTTGATGTTTGGCAGAATTGGCCTTCATTTCCCACAGGCCAATTCCGCACAATTTTCATGTCCCTGTCGTACCTTGTCGTACCTTTGTATGGTTATGAGTGAAGAGAATGTCCGAAAAACGGGCCTCTCGGAAAATGTAGGCGGTTTTCCGGAAAGGGCCAATGATGGTAGGCCGTCGGAGGATCTGCTTCGACACGATCCCCCTCGGTCGGAACCTTCGCAGGGCTCGGTTCCGGACAACGAGTCTCCGGCCCGTTCAATTGTCAATAAAGTAGCGCTCAGCGGCCTGCTGACACTCGACCTCGAAGATTATTATCCCCGGGAAGAGATCGTGCTGTTCGACCTGAAGCCCTATCTTTTTATGGAAAAGATCCTCCGGGAGAAAGATTTCAGGGCCGCCCTTCAGCAAATGGATTGGACCCGGTTCCAGGACAAGATCGTTGCCGTCACCTGTTCGGTCGATGCCATTATTCCTCTCTGGGCCTACATGCTGGTAGCCGTCAACCTCCAGCCTTTCGCCCGTGACATCGTTATGGGAGACGAGAAAATGGCTCTGCAACAAACATTTCTTGCAAGGATTGCCGCCATCGATATACAGGAATTTGCCGATAAAAGAGTGATTGTAAAAGGATGTGGAGACCTGTCCGTCGGCGGGTTCGCCTATTTGGAGGTCGCCAAACGACTGCGCCCCGTAGTGAAAAGTATTATGTACGGAGAAGCCTGCAGCAATGTCCCCGTATATAAGAAGAACGCGCCCCCGGCCCGTTCTGAAGAAGTAAAAGGCGCCTAGCGACTGCAAGCCAAAGCAAAGACATCAAACCCAAGCGCTATGGATGTAGAAATTTTGGCCCGGATACAGTTTGCATTTACCATTGGCTTCCATTATATCTATCCCCCTCTTAGCATTGGCCTGGGACTGATCCTCGTTATCATGGAAGGACTCTTCCTCAAAACAGGCAATCGTATTTACGAACAGGCCGTCCGTTTTTGGATCCGCATCTTCGCCCTGATCTTCGGCATCGGCGTAGCCACCGGCATTATCATGGAATTCGAGTTCGGTACTAACTGGTCCACCTATTCGAAATACGTCGGAGATATATTTGGCAGCGCACTGGCCGCGGAAGGTATCTTCGCCTTTGCCCTCGAATCCGGCTTTTTGGGCATACTCATTTTTGGATGGAAAAGGGTCAGCCCCCGGGTCCACTTTTTTTCTACCATCATGGTATTTTTTGGATCGCTCTTCTCCGCCGTCTGGATCGTCGTGGCCAACTCCTGGCAGCAAACCCCGGCGGGCTACCACATCGTAGGAGAAGGTATCAATGCCCGGGCCGAGATCACCGACTTCTGGGCCATGGTCTTTAATCCATCCAGCGTGGACAGACTCCTCCACGTCTGGATCGCCGCCATCCTTGCCGGCGCCTTTTTAGTCCTCAGCGTCAACGCCTGGTATATCGTTCATAAGAAGCACCTGGAAATAGCTCGCCCCTCTTTTAAAATAGCCCTCACGGTAGCCGCCATCTTTTCACTGCTGCAGCTGTACACGGGACATCGCAGCGCGGACGGGGTTTCCCATAACCAGCCCGCCAAGCTGGCGGCCCTGGAAGGACATTATGATAGCTCCTCCCGTGCGGATATGTACCTCTTTGGCTATGTAGACAACAAGCGTGAAAAGACCATGGGGATAAAGATCCCCGGAGGCTTGTCCTTTCTTGTGCATGGCGATTTCAACGCGCCCGTCCCCGGGCTGAAAGCATTCCCGCCGGATGAACGACCCTCACAGGTCAACAGCATTTTCCAGTTCTATCACCTGATGATCATCGTAGGCATGACCATGATCGGGCTCAGCCTCCTGGGTACCTGGTTTTGGTGGAAAAAGACGCTCTTCGACAAACGCTGGCTCATGTGGATCTTTGCCTTTAGCGTACTGCTGCCGCAGATAGGCAATCAGGCAGGATGGTTTGCCGCGGAAATGGGCCGCCAGCCCTGGGTCGTATATGGTATGCTAAAAACTTCCGACGCCCTGTCGAAAATGGTCACGGCCAACCAGATCATTTTTTCCCTGATATTATTCACCCTCGTCTATATCGTCCTGTTTGCCCTCTTCCTTTTCCTGATGAATAGAAAAATTCAGCACGGACCCGTGGATTACGGCACCAAAGAGCATATAGAGGAAGGTACAAAAAGAGATAACCCGATACTGGAACATGATCCGGATGGCATTTACATCCGTAAAAAATCATAAAATGCACACATTCTTAGGCATTGATCTCAACACCTGGTGGTTCCTTGTATTCGGAGCCGTGATCAGCGGTTATGCCATCCTGGACGGATTCGACCTCGGGGCCGGCGCTCTCCACCTCTTCCTTAAAAAGGAACAAAGCCGGCGCATCGCCATAAATGCCATCGGACCCATATGGGATGGTAATGAAGTATGGCTCGTCATTGGAGGAGGCGCCCTTTTTGCCGGATTCCCCGTAGCGTATGCCGCCATCTTCTCGGCATTCTATATACCTTTTATGGTTTTTCTCGTCGGTCTTATCTGGCGCGGCGTCGCTATCGAGTTCCGCAGCAAGGAACCCATGCTATGGTGGCGCAAGACCTGGGACATCGTCTATTGCGTAGCCAGCATTATCATTTCTCTTTCCCTGGGACTCATGCTAGGCAATGTGGTAGGAGGATTACCCCTGAATAAGGACCATGAGTTCACGGGCGACTGGCTCTTTTTCTTCAACCCCCTGTCTATCCTTGTCGCTATTACCACGCTGGCTCTTTTTATGATGCATGGCGCCATCTTTCTCACCATGAAGACAGAAAACCGTCTCTATGTGAAGATGCGCCTGCTTTCCAATAACTTTACCGTATTCTTTGTCATCAGCTTCGTCATCACCACTTTCTATACCTTATTATATATACCACATCTCAGCGATTTCTTTAAAGCCCGCCCCGGATATTTTGTGATCCCTCTTTTGATGATCCTTTGCATCGCCAATATTCCCCGGCAGCTAAAAAAAGGAAAATACCGCTACGCTTTTATCAGCTCTGCGGTCACCATTGCTCTTTTGCTGGTCATGGTGGCCCTGGAAGTGTTCCCCTATCTGCTGTACTCCCCGCAAAATCCGGCGGGCAGCATCACCGTATACAATGGCGCCTCTTCTCAAAAGACGGTAAAGATACTATTGATCATAGCGCTCATCGGCACCCCGCTCGTGGCGACCTATACATCCTTTGTATTCTGGACCTTTAAAGGAAAAGTGAAGCTCGATGAAATGAGTTATTGAACCCGGTAGCAGGCTTCCGCTGGTGCACCGGCCCGCGGCTCCCCGGCAGGCCTGTCCGGCAAATCAGCCGTGGGCCCTTCGACCCCTATAGCAGCGTCCCTGACATAACTACATAGGCCACGGTAAAATAGATCACCAGTCCCGTCACATCCACCAGCGTTGCCACGAACGGCGCAGAAGATGCCGCCGGGTCTGCCCCCAGCTTTTTCAGTATCAGTGGGAGCATACTGCCCGATAAAGTGCCCCACATGACCACCCCGATCAGCGAGAAGAATACCGTGACAGCTACTTTCATCCAATGTTCACCATATATCTGCAGTCCGAATTTCTGCCATATGGCTATGCGTAAGAATCCCACAATGCCCAGGATAGTTCCCAACACCAGCCCCGACATCAGTTCCCGGCGCATCACCCGCCACCAGTCCCGGAAACCGATCTCCCCCAGGGCCATGGCGCGAATGATGATAGAGGATGCCTGACTTCCTGAATTACCACCGCTGGAAATGATCAATGGAATGAATAATGCCAGTACCACGGCCTTGCTGATCTCATCTTCAAAATGCCCCATGGCCGTAGCCGTTAGCATCTCGCCCAGGAAGAGGATAATAAGCCACCCGGCCCTTTTACGGATCAGGCTGGCAAAGGAGATGGTAGTATAGGGCTCATCCAGCGCTTCGGAACCACCGATCTTTTGTATTTCCCGGGTATCTTCCGTTTCCGCCAGTCGCAGCACATCGTCCAGTGTCACAATACCCAGCAGGACTCCATTCTCATCCGTGACAGGCAGTGCATAACGGCTGTTGTTCCGAAAGACTTTGATGGCCTCTTTCTGCGGATCGTTTACCTTCAGGGCAATGAATTGGTAGTCCATGATATCGCTGACATGCGTTCCCGGATCTACTACGAGAAAGTCCTTTATATTGATGTCGTCGATAAGTACACCTTTATCATCTATTACAAAAAGCCAGTTAAGGGTCTCTGTCGCCTTACCCCGCAGACGGATATAATGCAATACTTCCGCACAGGTCTCGCTCGTCTTGATGGACACATAGTCCGGCGTCATCAGCCTGCCCACCGACCCCTCGGCATATCCCAGCAGCTCCAGCGTCTTTGCACGATGCTCCGGCGTAAGCACTTTCAACAGCTCTTTCACCGCGCTGCCCGGCAAGTCCTCGAGAAAGGCGGTACGATCATCCGGCTGCATGGCATTCAATATCTCCGCTGCCTTTTCTTCCGGCAGGGCATTGATAATAGATTGCTGCTTTTTTTTGCGTATGAACTTAAAGGACTTGGCAGCATTTTTCGCATCCAGGTGCTGAAAAAGCTTTACCGCCCACTGGGTGTGACGGTTGGTGAATTCCGCAATGTCACGTGGCGTCAGCTTGTTCAGTTTTACGAACTCAGTGAGGCGATTGTGTTGCAGCAGGTTTTTGATATCATTAAAACTGGGCATATTTCAAATGTACGGAAAGGGCCCGATTCAGGGAGCCGTACATTCCGATCAGCCGAGGCTCGTTGTCCGGAGATTTTCTATGGGGACAGGACCTCGTCGATCTTGTGAATGACAAAGATGTTCCCTGCGGGTTGATTGGCCGTCAGAACATTGGCCGGCACGGCATTACCATTGCCTTTGAATTGAAGTGTCGCTCCCTGGACGCTTACGGAAAGAGAGCCTCCCTGTAATGTTATTACATTGTTAACTCCGGTGAGCTGATTGCTAAAATATTGGCCGGGCAGCACATGGAATTTAGCGAGGTTGAGCATCGTATTCAGGTCGGCCGAGTCGATGGCCCCGACACTGTCGTAGCCGGCGTTTATCCATGCGGTATTGGTGGGAGCAAGTACCGTAAAATAGCCAGATGTCAGCGTGGTATCCAGCCCAGTGCGGCGGAACAGCTCCGCAGTGAATGACAGGGTGCTATCCTGCCCCAACGTCAGGCTTAGGGAATCCTGCGGGGATAAAAGAATAGAATTCAGCCGATAGACCAGGGCTTTTCCCGCCATTATCGTATCTCCTGTAACAGTGGCGCCGTTGAACCAGATCTGTGAGCTGGCATCTTTTTCGCCATACAGTAAATAGCCCTGGTGAGTAGGATAGGGAGCGTAGCCATTGCTGTCCGGCCGTGCGATCTGGGAAATAAAATGATAGCTGATCAGACGGTCTGCCACCGAAGGCAGGAGCGAATCAATATAGCCCTCCGAGTAGCCCGCCGTGCGGAAGGCCGTATTGGTCGGGATCAGCAGGGTGACGGAGTTGTCTGCCAGCAGCCCGCTCTCATTGGCTATCAGCAACATCCGGTGGAAGAGATAAAAGCTTGTATCCGTATTGATCAGGGATTGAAGGGGGGTGATCGGGTTGATCGCAGGGGGTGCTGCTTTCCGGCAGGAGCTAATGCCCGCCAGCAGAATGATCAGGTACACCAGCAGAATAATTTTTCCCTTCATATTGTAAGGTATTACAGCACCCATCGGCCCTTCGAAGATCCTCCGGCTCCGCCCTATAATTTCTCGTACAATGCCCGCAGCCTGTCCCTCGTCATGATCTTCTCCCAATCCTTCCCCAGGGCGTTTTCCCAAAGAGGCTTCATGACCAGACTAACGTCAATCATCGCATTGAATTGTTCGTCCGACAGACCTTTTGTAATATGCTGGGGTATATCGATCTTGTTTTTTTCCACCATCTTCTTGAACTCTATGACCCTTTCCGGGTAAAATTCTTCCAGCTTGTCGAAAACGATACAGTTGCCGATACCATGCTTCGTACCCAGGAGATAGGAGAGGCCATAGCTGACCGCATGCGCCACACCCACCTGGGAATAGGCGATGCTCATACCCCCCGCATAGGAGGCCATCATCAATTGGTCATCGCTGTCCGCGTCCCAATGGTCTTTTTCCACAAAAACTTTCTGACACAGCTGAAGGGCCTTTTCGCCATAGCTGCGGCTGAATTCATTCAGATAGGTGCCCGTAAGGCTTTCGATACAATGGATATAACAATCCATACCCGTGTAGAATCGTTGGTTCACCGGGGCATCCGCCGTCAGTTCCGGGTCCAGCACGATCTGGTCAAAAGGCGTGAAGTCGGAGTTCATGCCCAGCTTTTTGGTAGGACCCGTGAGCACCGTGGTACGCGAGACCTCTGCGCCCGTGCCGCTCAGCGTGGGAATACCTGCCTTATATACACCCGGGAATTTTACCAGGTCCCAACCCTGGTAGTCGGCCGAAGAGCCGGGATTGGTCATCATAAGGGAGACCGCCTTTGCCAGGTCCATTGCCGAGCCCCCTCCGATGCCAATGATCCCGCTGACAGTACCAAACTCCTGGCGGAGCTCGCTGGCCAGCTGGTCCACGTACTTGGTCTTTGGTTCGAGCGTGACATCCACAAAGATGACCTTATCCTTTCCCCGGAGCGGGATCCGTTTAGCCAGCGGCTTATTTTCAAAAAAATGATCCAGGAGAAAGATCATGGGGGCATCACCCTTGCGCTGCGGGGCCAATATCTCATCCAGCTGGTTGAAACTACCCCTGCCGTAGACGACATACCCCACCATCTTAAAATTCCGGAATTTATTCACGCTCATGCATTTTGAGCGGCAAAGTTACGGGAAACCCCGCATTTAGCGGCCAGTCCCTCACGCCACCAGCGCGGCAGCGCCAAATACCCCTGCACTATCCCCCAGACTGGGTTTTAGCAGCGGGACCTCTACCCGGTTGTTAAAGATAAACCGGCCCAGCTCGCTCAATCCCCTGGAATAGATGTCTTCCATATTTCCGACGCCGCCGCCGACGACGATCACATCCGGGTCCAGCATATTGGTAATGACACTGACACTCTTCCCAAAGAAATGACAAAGCCGCTCGATCGTCTTATCCGCATCAGCATCCGATCCCGCCCGATGCCGGGAGGCGATCTCTTTCAATTTTATCTTGTTGCCCGTGAGAGAGGCGTAATAACGTTCAAGAGCAGGACCCGAGATCACCGTTTCGACACAGCCAACCTTGCCGCAATAACAGGGACCTCCCGATTCATCCAGGAAATTATGTCCCCACTCCCCGCCGATGCCATGCCGGCCATTCCAGATCTTCCCGTCCATTACGAGGCCGCCGCCGACACCCGTACCCATAATGATACCAAACACCATCCGCGCAAAGGGAGCTTTGTCTTTGACCACCCCCAGCCGCGCCTCAGCCAGCGCAAAACAATTGGCGTCATTGGCCAGTACAAAAGGCAAACCCAATCGATCTTCCAGGTCCTTCTGCAGCGGCATGCCGTTTAATATTGTGGTATTGGCATTCTTCATGGTTTGCAGCGTAGGATCGAGCACACCCGGCGTACCCATACCGACCGCCGCAGGCGTCAGGCCGGATTGTTTTTCCATTTCCTTTATCAGCCTGCCGATCTGCTCGATGACATGGTCATAACCTTTAGAGGCTTCTGTATCTACGCGTGTGCGAACGAGGGGAGTGGGATTGTCCACGGACTCGAGTATGACCCCTTCGATTTTGGTACCGCCAAGGTCGATACCCCATAATGCTTTGTTCATGCAGTTAAGATTGTTCTGGAATTGGGCCAAATTTAGGGAATACAAATTTTAGCAATTTGAAAAACGCAATCTTCCGCAAAAAAAAGCGCACCACAGGTGCGCCGCCCGAAGGGCCATCCGGCAACAGCCTCACACCCTGCCCGCGGGTCTTTATAGCATTTTAGCAGCCCGCGCCAGATCCGCAGGCGTGTCGATCTCCACCCCCATATAGGACGTAACGACCATCTTCATGGGAACACCATTTTCCAGGTACCGCAAACACTCGACCTTTTCCACCGCCTCCAGCGGACTCACAGGCCACGACGTGAACTGCAGCAACGCTTCTTTACGAAAGGCATAAACGCCGATGTGCTCATAATATACAGGACTGGCCGAGGGGTCCCGGGGATATGGGATCACGCTCCGGCTAAAAAAAAGCGCGTTGTTCTTCTTATCCAGCGCCACTTTTACGTAGTTGGGGTCGTCTATGAATTTTTGTTCCTTCAATACCTGCACCAGCGACCCTACCTGCACCAAACGCCCCTCATCCCCCTGGAATACCGCCAGCAGCTTTTCCAGCGGCTCTTTTTGTACAAAAGGCTCATCGCCCTGTACGTTTACAACAATATCCACGTCCATGTCGGCAACCGCCTCGGCAATACGATCACTGCCACTCTCATGCGTCCGGATACTCATTTTCGCCTTCCCGCCATGACGGGTGATCTCCTCGTAGATAATATCGCTGTCCGTGACCACGAATACGTCGTCAAAAAGACCCGTAGCGACCGTGTTGTCATAAGTATGCCGGATCACGGTCTTGCTGCCCAGCACCTGCATCAGCTTCGCCGGGAATCTGGTGGCGGCATATCGGGCCGGGATCATAGCGACTGTCTTCATGAAAGTAATTTGGATGTCAAATGTAGTTTATTTATATTTAGTATATCTAACGTCGCCGCCTGCCACATGGGGGTTCCATCGGATAGGAACCCGTATTCAAAGAACCATCTTCGAAACTCTGCATATATGCAAACCAGCGAACTGCTCAACAGCTATTCTGTCGATCCCGCGACATGGGACGAAATGTACTCAGACCTCACCGTGCGTGGCCAATATCGTGGCGTTGTCGACTTCATGCAGCAGATGAGCATCGAGGAACTGAACAAAAAAGAAGACCTGGCAAAACGGCTCTTCATGAGCCAGGGTATTACATTCACCGTCTACAGCAGCGGAGAAGGCATCGAAAAAATATTCCCCTTTGATATTATCCCCCGCATCATCACCGCCTCGGAGTGGAAATATATAGAGGACGGGATAAAGCAAAGACTAAAAGCCCTCAACCTTTTTCTTAAGGACGTTTACAACAGTCAGTTCATCCTGAAGGATGGCGTTGTTCCGGTGGAAATGGTATACAGCTGCCCCCATTATCTCAGGGAAATGCACGGTTTTCATGTACCACATGATCTGTATGTACATATTGCCGGCATCGACCTCATCCGCGACCATGACGGGACTTTTTATATATTGGAAGACAACCTGCGAACACCCAGCGGTGTAAGCTATATGCTGGAGAACAGGGAGATCACCAAAAGGATATTTCCCGATCTGTTGCCAAATAACAACGTTCGGTCTGTCACGGACTATCCCAACATACTCCATAAGAACCTGGTTTCGCTCTCCCCCAGGCAGACCGCCAATCCTAATGTGGTGGTACTTACGCCCGGTATCTACAATTCGGCCTATTTCGAACATACCACCCTGGCAAGGCTCATGGGCGTGGAGCTCGTAGAAGGCAGGGACCTGGTCGTCGACAACCACCGGGTATATATGAAAACCACGACAGGCCTCCAGCAGGTAGATGTGATCTATCGGAGAGTGGATGATGAATTCCTGGACCCATTGGTATTCAATCCGGACAGTATGCTGGGTGTGGCAGGCATCATGAGCGCCTACAGGAAAGGAAATGTGGCTATCGTGAACGCCATCGGCAATGGCGTCGCAGATGATAAGGCCATCTATACCTATGTGCCCGCAATGATCCGCTATTATCTCAACGAAGAGCCTATCCTGAAAAATGTGCCAACCTACCAGCTGGGCCATGCGGAGGAGCGGGAACATGTTTTTACCAATATGCAAAAAATGGTGATCAAGCGGACGAACGAAAGTGGCGGATACGGCATGCTCATGGGACACACCGCCAGCGACGAAGAAATAAGCAAGTATAAAATGGAGATATTGAAGGACCCACGGCAATTCATTGCCCAACCCATCATCAACCTTTCCTCAGCCCCCTGTTATATGAATGGGAAGCTAAAACCCCGCCGGATCGACCTTCGCCCCTATGCGCTCTGTGGTCCGGAAGGAATACAGATCGTACCAGGCGGACTGACGAGGGTTGCGTTGAGGGAAGGCTCCCTGGTCGTGAATTCTTCACAGGGGGGTGGGAGTAAGGACACCTGGGTATTAGCACAATAACAAACCAATCGAATGCTGAGTAGAGTAGCCGACAGTCTTTATTGGATGAGCCGTTACATGGAGCGGGCCGACGGGATCCTCCGTATGCTCAAGATCAACTATGCCTCTTCCCAGGACGATATCCAGGAATTTTCCTGGATGCCGGTCCTCCGCATCTTCACCTATCTGGATGAAGAAGGCGCGGTAAAGATCTCCAACAATACACGAGCCGTCCTGCAATACATGGTCACGGACAGGGAGAATAGCAATTCCGTATTGAATATCATCACCCGGGCAAGAGAAAATGCCCGTAGCGTACAGGACCATATTACAAAGGAGCTCTGGCAATGTCTCAACGACTTTTACCATATAGTCCGCGATGAGAAACTGAATCTGGAGCTGCACAAGGACGACCCCGTATCCATACTGGACGTACTGATCAAACAGGGTATGCTCTATTTCGGCATCCTGGATGTCACCATGGCAAGAGGAGAGGGGTTCGCTTTCCTCAACATCGGCAAATACCTTGAAAGAGGCGTTCAGTCGGCGGATATCCTCGATGTAAAGTTCAGCGACGTGAACTACGACCTCCGCAGGACGGATACCATTTACTGGAAATACCTGCTCCTGTCCATATCCGGATATGAATTATATCTTAAAACGTATCGCAGCGCCTTCGATGCCCGCAATGTAGTGGAACAGACCGTACTAAATGACGAATTCCCCCGTTCTATCCTCTATTCCGTGGTAAGGGTGCATCGCTACTTCGATAGGCTGAAGAGCGAGCGCAACAAGGAGGCTTTTCAGAAGATTGACTTTATGATAGGCAGGATCTTGAGCAAGGTGCGGTACTCCACCGTGGAGTCCATCATGGACCAGGGTTTGCATGCCTATCTCAATGGAATAAAGGAAGACTTGTATGAAGTCGGCAACGCCCTTAACCAGAATTATTTTGCATACACATGATTTTTGTATTTTTATCCCATGCCCCGATTTAACATTCATCACATTACCAAGTACACCTATGAGGGCCCTGTAAGGGACAGCGCTAACCAGATTGTTCTTTTTCCCATCAAGGACGAGTTCCAGGATGTGTTAAAACAGGAGCTTTCCATCAGCGGCGACCCCGCCATGGATGTGTATAAGGACTATTATGGCAATGAAATAGGCGCCTTCACCTATGCCGAGTCACATACTTTACTCGTCATCGACTCCAAGGTAGAGGTCGTAACGAAACAACGCCCGCCGCTGGTAGATGACACCTCCGCCGGGCTGCAATGGGGCTATCTGCAACAGCTGCGCTGGCAGGTGCCTTATATCGATTTTCTCAAACAGGAAAAGTTCGCTGCGCTCGCCGAAGTACAAGATGACGCCAAACTCCAGGAGATGCTGTCGCTCACACCCCTGCAGGCAGCACAGTCATTAACGACCTATGTTTATGAGCATTTCAAATACATCAAAGGCATCACTTCCGTAGAGACCACCCTGGATGAAGTATGGAAATTGGGGGCGGGCGTGTGCCAGGACTTCGCCCATTTCCTGTTGGTCCTGCTGCGCCAGATAAATATTCCAGCCCGCTATGTCAGCGGCTATATCTGTCCCAACAAGAGTGGTATGCGGGGAGAAGGCGCCACCCACGCCTGGATCGAAGCCTTCATACCGGGCAATGCATGGGTCGGCTTTGACCCTACCAATAATTGCGTGGCCAATGACCTTCACGTGCGCCTGGCGGTAGGCCGCAGCTTCTCCGACTGCAGCCCTGTCAAAGGCACGTACAAAGGGGCGGCGGGACAAACGCTCGAGGTAGGAGTATCCGTCTCTTATGAGAGTGGTCGGACGACGGAAGATACCGCTACCGTATTGACCCCTCAGCTGGCAGCTCGAAATGGTAATGGCTCTGCGGAACAGAACTCTTATAGAAGATATATGGAGATGATGCAGCAGCAACAACAGCAATAGGTGATCGCCATAACGGCCCAATTTTCCCTCTCTGCTCTGCCATTAATGACACACTACAAACTTATGTTGCAGGGTCAACGCCGGAACATCCAAAACAATAAACTTACCTGATAGTGGCATCCTGAAAGGCTCGGCTACACGACCACCAGCCGGGTGACAGTGCCGACCACCGGCCAATCTCAGCTTGATCTGAATATCGACGTCACCGCCATGGTAAGCTCGATGGTCAGCGGAACTTACCCCCCGCGGGCGGTCTATATTCCCCGAAGGGCATCTTCAGCAGAGGTCCCATCTTATTGTTCTCCTTCTCTTCAGGATATGTATCGATGCCATAATGCAGCGTACGCGGGTCCTCTACATAGGCAAAGGTTCCAAAAATCCTGTCCCAAATAGAAAAGATGTTTCCATAGTTGGTATCTGTCAGGGGTTGGGTATAATGGTGATGGACCTTATGCATGTCCGGCGACACGATGATCCAGGAAATAGCCCTGTCCAGCCATTTGGGCAACGAAATATTGGCATGATTGAATTGGGACAGCACTACGGACAGTGACTGATAGAAAAATACCAGCCACAGCGGAGCGCCCGTGACCACCACCGCTATCAGGGTAAAGATGGCCCGGAAAAGGCTTTCACCGGGATGATGCCGGTTGGCCGTCGTCGCATCCACCCAGGTGTCGGCATGATGTATCAAATGGAATTTCCACATCCATTTTATCTGATGCTCCAGCCAGTGTATGAACCAGGAGCTGATTAGGTCGAGCACCAAAAGACCCGTCAGGATAAACAACCACATCGGCAGGGGGAAAAGATACAATAGTCCGATCTTGTGCCCGCTGCCATAGGTGCTGGTTTTTACAATAAGGGCGGCAAAGGCGAAATTGACCACCACCGTCGTCAATGTAAAGAAGAGATTCAGCCCCGCATGTCCGAACTTACGATAGCGCATGCGGACCAGAGGGATCACTCCCTCCAGCATCCAGAACAATACGAGACCGCCCGCCAGGATCAGGGTGCGCTCCCAGGATTTGATGTGTTCGAAGAAATAGGCAAGCTTTTCCATATCAATCCATACGGTTAGATTCCGCCTGCTCGAGCAGTTCGACGGCCCGCTTCGCCTGAGAGGGATAGACCATCAGCTTCATGCCACCAAGCGCCGGACTTAAAAAAGGATCGAGCGTAATGATATTTTCGTCTTTCAAATGACAATTGATACCGGCATCCTGCAGCATGGTCATCGAGATATGAGCAGAGATGTAATTGTCAAATGATCGCAACTGAACAAAATCCATAGTACCCCAATTTACAAAAAAAAGCCGGACCCGTCAGGGTCCGGCTTACATATCAGAAGTTAAAACGGTTCGCGAGCGTTAACTGTTGAGCATCAGCGGCATCACCAGCATCAGCACCTCTTCATTCTCATCCTGTTCCGAAGGCTTAATAATACCCGCCTTGGTCGGCGTAGACAACTCCATCCTTACTTCATCCGAGTCGGTGGAGCCGAGCATCTCGATCAGGAATCTTGCATTGAAGGCGATAGCCAGATCCTCTCCGTCGTACTGGCACTTCATCCGCTCATTACCCTCAAAAGAGAAATCCACATCCTGCGCCGTCAACTGAAGCTCACTGCCCTGGATATTCAATACCACCTGATTGGTGCTCTTGTTACTAAAGATGCTCACCCGGCGCAGGGCGCTCTGGAAATCATTCCGGCTCACTGTCAGCTTGTAAGGATTGTCCGCAGGAATGACCACCTTGTAGTCGGGGAATCTGGCATCGATCAGACGACAGCTCATCTGGGTCGTGCCATGCGATACAAAAAGGTGATTGCTATTGTAGCTGATCGTGATCTCGTCCTCGTTGGAGGGGAGGGCGGATTTCAAAAGGTTCAGCGGTTTCTTCGGCACGATAAGGCTATCGTTCTTCGGACAGCTTACGTCCTTGCGCTTGTAACGTACCAGGCGATGCGCGTCCGTAGCGACAAATTGCAAACCTTTCTTATCCATTTCGAAAAAGACACCCGTCATGGCCGGACGAAGATCATCATTGCTGACGGCAAACAGCGTCTTGTTGATAGCCGTCACCAGAGCGTTGGAGGTCGTGGTGAAAGAAGTCGTCTCGTCCGTTGCAGGCTCCTTGGGGAAGTTGTCCGGATTTTCACCCATGACCTTGTATTTACCGTTGTCGCTGGTCAGCTCTACGGCAAAATGTTTGTCGATATTGAAGGTCAGGGGCTGGTCGGGAATATTTTTTAATGAGTCTATCAGTATTTTGGCAGGGATACAAACTTTACCGGTGTCCTTGGCTTCTACTTCCAAATGTACTTTCATGACGGTCTCCAGGTCAGTGGCTACTACGGTGAGCTTATTTTTCTCCACTTCAAACAGGAAATCTTCGAGGATTGGCAGAACGGTATTCGCATTGATGACGCCGCTGATCTGTTGCAATTGTTTCAATAAAGCCGAAGAAGAAACGATAAACTTCATGGAATGGTATCTTTCAGGCGAAACTACTGATTTTTGGTTAATAGCCAACTTATTCAGCCGGGTGGTGACTGGCCGGGGGCTAATTGTTAATTTTTTGTGACTAACGGGGTGTAAATTCGCATGGACCAAATCGTTTCCTTTCCATGCTAGACAGGGTACAACGCGGCGGGCGGCGGCAACAGTTGTCGCTGGAACAGGCTCTTCAAAAGGCAAGGCATTACTGCGCCTACCAGGAACGTTGTCACTCCGAGGTCAAAGAAAAGCTGTATGGCTTTGGTCTGAAGAAGTTAGAGGTGGAAGAGGCGCTTTCCCGGCTCATCGAGGAGAACTATCTCAACGAGGAGCGTTTTGCCGTCCAGTTCGCCGGCGGGCGGTTCCGGATGAAGCAATGGGGGCGGATAAAGATACGTTATGAGTTGAAGCAGAAACAGGTAGGCGACTACTGCATAAAAAAGGCCCTGTCTTCCCTGGACGAGTCAGCATACGATGACACGCTGCTCCGGCTGGCAGAGGACAAATGGACCGAGTTCCAAAAGGAAGAACCCTACATCCGGCGTAACAAGCTGCAGACCTACCTGATCCAAAAGGGCTATGAAATGGACAAGATACAGGACGCCCTTGCCGGACTAAAAGAGAAAGAATAAAGCCATGTCGTCACTTACCATAACACTCATACAGCCAGATCTTTATTGGGAAGACAAGGCCGCCAATCTGGGACATTTCGAGACCCTTATCGAGGGTATAAAGGAAAGGACCCATTTGGTCATCCTGCCCGAGATGTTCAGCACCGGCTTTAGTATGCGGCCGGCCGGCCTCGCCGAGACCATGGACGGCCCGACCGTCGCCTGGATGAAAAAAATGGCCGCCCGGAAGAAGATCATCCTCACCGGCAGCCTGATCATCGAAGAGGAGGGACATTTCTATAACAGGCTGCTCTGGATGCTCCCCAATGGCCAATATGGCGTCTATGACAAGCGGCATCGATTTGCCTACGCGGGAGAGGATGAACAATATACGCCCGGCCATAGAAGACTTATAGCCTCCGTCAATGGATGGCGGGTCAATCTCCTCGTCTGTTATGACCTGCGCTTCCCCGTATGGTCCCGGCAGCAGATGCAAAGACTCCCGGACCTGGCAACATCTTCCCGTCCGGCATCCCCCGGTTCAGCCCCGTCCTCCGTCCCCGCGGTCCCATCGTCCGCCCCATCTTCCCTCCCCCTTGCAACCCCCCCGACCGCCCCCGCCCCATCTTCCCCCCCCCCGTCCCCGCCTGGTCCTGTCCCCCCGCTCACTCCCGAATACGACCTGCTCGTCTATGTCGCCAACTGGCCCGAACGCCGCAGCCATGCCTGGAAGACCCTCCTCCAGGCCCGCGCCATCGAAAACCAGGTCTACGTAGTTGGCGTCAACAGGGTAGGCAACGACGGGAATAATATTTATCACAGCGGCGATTCCATGGTCGTCGACCCCCTGGGAGAAGTTCTCTACCACGCACCTAAGGAAGAATCCGTCTTTACCTGTACCTTACAGCGCGAAAAACTGGAAGAGGTCCGCACCCGCCTGCCCTTCTGGAAGGATGCTGACCAGTTCAGGATCGAACCGTAGGAAGGATCCCGGACCTCTGACATATTCAACGACCCTAAAAATGGACCATCGCCGGTCCGCCGAAAAAGTTATGGCAACTGCATTCATCGCCCGCGAAATTTTCACGGGACAGACGATCGAAACAGGCAAGGCTGTTCTGGTTAATGATAGCAAAATAACAGACATTGTTCCTATAGCCGATATTCCCCCCGGCTACAGACAACAACAACTATCTGGCTATATGCTGGCGCCCGCTCTTATCGACCTCCAGATTTACGGAGGGAATGGCCGTCTCTTTTCCGCCGACATGACCACCGACACACTCGAAGCCGTCTATGAATATTGCCTGGCAGGCGGCTGTACCCAGTTCATGATAACGCTCGCCACCAACGCCATAGAAAAATTCCTCCATGCCATGGAAGTGGCCCGTAACTATCAGACGGGTGGTGGAAAAGGATTATTGGGCGTCCACCTGGAAGGCCCCTATATCAATCCGGCGAAAAAAGGCGCCCACATCGAAAAGTTTATAAAAAAGCCCAAGATAGAAGAGATCCGGCTCCTGCTCGAAAAAGGAAAAGGCATTTTCAAAATGATGACCCTGGCCCCGGAGCAGTGCGACAGGGAATGCATAGAACTCCTGCTGCAGCACAATATCATCGTCTCTGCCGGTCATAGCAACGCCCGCTATGGAGAAGCCATCGACGGATTTTACCAGGGCATACCCGCCGCCACCCATCTCTTCAATGCGATGTCACCCCTTCAGGGACGTGAACCCGGCATGGTCGGCGCCATTTATGATAATCCCGATGTGCGCTCCAGTATTGTGTGCGACGGCATCCATGTAGATTTTGCTTCTGTCCGTATCAGCAAAAAGATCATGGGCGAACGGCTGTTTTTTATAACGGATGCCGTAGCCGAAGTACAGTATGGCGAATACGTACACGTATTCAAGGGCGACAGATATACGCTTCCCGATGGAACCCTGTCCGGGTCCAGTCTCACCATGTTGCAGGCCGTGAAGAATGGAGTGGAGATGGCTGGTATACCTCTCCCCGAGGCGCTGCGTATGGGCTCCCTCTATCCCGCCACGGTTATTGGAAAGGAAAAGAAATGGGGCAGCATCCATCCCGGCGCGCATGCCGACCTCATACTGCTCGACGAACAACTGAACCTGTTACAGGTAATTGTGGACGGCGAAGCCTAACCAGGCCAGGAGCAGTTCAGACATACAATTACATCGCTAATAGCCACATCCGCTTGAATATTTGAAAGATTGACTTTTTTCAGTTCTGCTCTAATGTTTTTTAGGAGCCATACGTACCTTTTGAACGCTGGCATGTCCACCAATTTCGACCGAAGGTCAAAATGATCGTTAACTATTGCAACCAGCCTGGTCCAATGCAAAATTCATCAGAAGCTTTTTGGAAAAGTTCAACCGTCACTTCCGCCCCGCCGCCAGTGACTGGAGCTTCGATAAAAGATAACTCTCCGATCCGGCGGTGAACCCCGACTGCTCAAAAACAACCTGTCCCTTCTCGACGATAAAAGCCTGGGGTGGCTGGGTGAAATGCAATTGTCGCTGCAAGCCCCCATCGATGTCAGCATACACATCAAACGCCCAGCTATTTTGCTGCGCCATAGGCCGCATCCGGTTCACCAGATTACCTTCATCGATACAAATACCCAATAACGTAAAAGGAAGAGGCGTTTTAAGTTTCGCATACTGCGTATTGAGCGCATTCAACTCGTCGATCGAGGCATCGGAATTCACTGACCAGAAACAAACCAGCAACAACGACGACTGCCCCACCACGGAGGAATAGCTCACCATTTTACCCTTTACAGTTTTTAGCTGGATGCTGTCCGGAGAGGATTGGGCATTGACCCCCGTCCACAGACAAAGTAAGGACAGGCAAAAAAGAAAAGATATTTTGCTAAGAGGAAGCATAAGGGATATGGCCGTCGGCCGAACCTAAATATACGAATTATCCCCCGCGTCGCGGTGGCGGGACCATCATCTATTTTTGCCCTGCAGCGTGCAGCTGGATCAGCTCCCGCGCTTTGGCCGTCTTGAAGTCGAACCCTTTCAGGATAGCATCGCTGGTAGGCAGGGCCGACACGTCCGGGATCACGCCGCGTCCGTTTTTTTCCCGTTGTTTGTCCACCACCAGGCGAAAGCGCGGCAGCCGGAATCGGAGCTTTGTTCCGGGCAATGTCACATCCGGGATCATCCAGGCCGTATTGCCATAATACCCGCCCCCCGTCTCTTCACCTACAATGGTGATATTCTTCTGACCCTTCAATGCGCCGGCAAACAGACAGGTGGCCGAAAAAGAATTGCCCCCCGTGAGGATATAGACCTGACCCGTAAAATGATGCTGGTGGATGGGACTAAAGACATGACGCTCGAAGTACCCGAAATGATATTTTCCATCCGAGCGCTTGCTGCTGACCACCCCCATCAATATCCGGTATAGGAAGCTGTTTTGGATGTATCGGTCGTACTTACTGTGCCGGTGTATGGTGTAAAGGGAATCCGCTACTTTGAATTTTTTGTCGATGAGATACCGGGTCAGCAGGGTAGAGTTGGTAGCGTCCCCGCCTCCATTGGTCCGGACATCGATGATCAGGTTCTGAACATGTTTTTCCGACAGCTCGGCAAAGGACTGCCGGAAGAACTTCACCAGACGATTTCCATGTTCGAAAGTATTCAGGGTCATAAAACCCGTGGTGTTCGTGCTGTCGATGACGAGATTACGGGTAAAGAACTCTTCCCGCCGCTTGCGCTCCTTCCGGTTCGGCTGCCTGGCCAGACCGGGACGACGTACTCCATCAGGCGCCCGGAGAGGACGAGCACGACGGAAAGTATCGGTACGGGGATCATATAAAGGGACGGTCGTCTCCCGCAGCGCGCGGGCGGAATCGAGATAGGTGATCGTAAAGGTCGGCGTAAAGCCGATGACCTGTTTGTACCAATAGGAAAAATTGAACCCCGTGCTCAGGTACTGGTATTTGCCCGTCATACTGTATCCATCCGTTACAATATAGTCGCATAAAGTATCCACCAGTTTTTCCGTGCTCCATCCATTGATACTCCGGATGATCGTGCCGCGACGGAGGATAGTATCTCTCCGGTTGAGATTGGCCGACACCACTATGGTGTCCTTCCAGCATTTCAATATCAGGGGAAATTGCGGCACCTTGGCCGTGTCCGCGTAATTGTAATAGGCTTTTGAGCCACGCATCGATGTATGACCGCAGTTAACCTTCGCGATCACAAAGCTGAGGACGGTCCTGAATTGCGGCTCTGTCATGGAATCCGTAAGGGCGGCGTATCCTCTGTCGAAGTAATAGCTCATACTGTCCTTCGGAGTGTACCAGTACAGGCTGGGATGCAGGTCCTCCAAAATGTGGCGAAACAGCATGTAGTCATGACGCAGCACTTCCGGCGAATATTTTTTCTCCGGGTTAAACGCCTTTTTCGACGTCCCGCAGGAGACGACAAGTACGGACAGAAGGACCCAAAATAGGATGGTCCGATTATAGTTGAGGCGTTTGTTCATAGTTTGGTCATTTGCCAGCAAAAGCATTCCACCCCTGGGCCGTAATGTCAAAGGTATTGCCCCCCTTTGTAATGATCTTACTGCCCTTCTCCGGCTCCGTCATATAACCGATGACGCTGATCTGTTCATTAAGTACAAGTTTATCATAATCCTGCTGAGACACCGTAAACAGCAGCTCATAGTCCTCACCCCCGCTGAGCGCACAGGCCGTAGGGTCCAGCTCGAACTTGAAGGCCGCGCTGCGGGTGTCTTCCGCAATAGGGATCTTTTCCTCATACAATACACACCCCACTCCGCTGTCGCGGCAGATATGAAGTATTTCCGAGCTCAGGCCATCGCTGATATCCATCATAGAGGTGGGCATGATCTCCGCCTGCTGGAAGAATTCGATCTGGTCCTTTCTCGCCTCGGGTTTTAAAAGCCTTCCGATGACATATTTCTCTCCTTCCAGGTCGGCCTTGACCCCCGGATTCTCGAGGAAGATCTTTTTTTCTCTTTCCAGAATAATAAGGCCAAGGTAGGCAGCGCCCAGGTCACCCGTACAGCACAAAAGATCGCCAACCTTGGCGGTGCTGCGTTTTACGAATTTGTCGGGACTCACCTCTCCGATGGCGGTGATGGATATGATAAAACCTTTTTGTGAGCTGGCCGTATCGCCGCCCACCAGGTCTACGCCATATTTTTCACAAGCCGCATATACACCCTCATAAAATTCATCCAGCGCCTCCAGGCTCATCCGGTTGCTGATGCCGATGCTCAGGGTGATCTGCGTTGGCGTCGCATTCATCGCATAGATATCGCTCAGATTCACAATCACCGACTTGTAACCCAAATGCTGCAACGGGGTATACATAAAGTCAAAATGAATCCCCTCGATAAGCAGGTCCGTCGTCACAACCGTCTGCTTGCCGAAATGGTCGATAACGGCCGCGTCATCACCCACGCCTACGACAGTGGAAGCATTTTGTATCTCGATATTTCTGGTAAGATGCTCGATCAGCCCAAACTCCCCCAGAGACGATATTTCAGTCCTGTTCTCACTCATAGCAAGGTCTTTAACTTAGTTTGTATTCAGGGTCAGTTACCACTTTCAACAGCTCGTCATGTATCTTCCCGTTG
>Ga0207671_10001702_pt1 | contig 24884 bp, 19 predicted proteins | sample KBSC24metaG_FD_184352 | JGI IMG/M metagenome (GOLD analysis project Ga0207671, IMG submission 184352) | Corn rhizosphere microbial communities from Kellogg Biological Station, Michigan, USA - KBS C2-4 metaG (SPAdes) (version 2) | ecosystem: Host-associated > Plants > Roots > Rhizosphere > Soil... | reverse complement strand
GGCGGCCAGGGCGCCGATGGCGAGGGCGGTGAGGGCGCGGCGCCGGGTGCGGGGCGCGCGGTGCGACGAGTTGACCATTGAGCTCTCCTGTGGGTGAGACCTGATGGTGGAACCACGACGTGGACGGCGGCGCGAACGCCCGAAGACGCCTGCCGTCCTGCGCTTTCGGCGGTGGGGTGCTGTCAGGGTGCTGTGTCGCGCCCGGACGCGCCGCCGTCGGCATGAGTCAATGTAGCGGTAAAACAACAACAGTCAACGACTGTTTATGAGAATTCTGCGAACTGATGGTGGGCGCCGGTGAACGCGGCGTGTCCGGCCGCGGCCCGCTCGGCCCCCAGCAGCCGCCGCGCGGCCAGCCAGGTCGCCCCGGCGGCGCCGTCGGCGGCCAGGCCGACCGGCGAGTCCGGCCAGCGCCGGCCGATCGCCGCGGCCACCGCCTGGAACACCGGCGAGCGGCTCACCAGCACCGATCCGCCGAGTACCACGGGCTCCCCGGGCGCCGGCGCCACCCCGGCCAGGCTGTCCACCAGCGCCGCGGCCGCCTCGGCGACGATCCGCACCGCCGCCGGATCGCCGAGCTCGTACGCGTTCATCACCAGCGGCGCCAGGCCCGCCAGGGCGACGGTCGGCTGTGCGGCGACGGCGCGGACCAGCTCGGCGGCCCGCTGGCGGCCGCGCAGCGTGAAGCCCTCGCCGATGCTGGCGGCGAGGGGATGCTTGGCGGTGGCGGGGGGACGAACGGGGGCTGACGGATGCGGGGCGGTTGGGGGGTGGGGCGCGGGGGCGGTTGTGGGGCTGTTCGCCGCGGGCTTCCGGTGCGCATCAGGGTGCTGGTCCAGCAGGTGGGCCAGCACCGCCGTGGCGAGCTCGGCCATCGGCTGCCGGCCGTCGGCGGCGGCGATGGCGGCGCGGGCGGCCTGGCGTCCGATCCAGAAGCCGGAGCCCTCGTCGCCGAGAAGCCAGCCGTAGCCGTCGCGGAAGCGGGCCGGGAGGCGGTCGTGCATGCGGGCGGCGACGGCGCCGGTGCCGGAGACCAGCAGGGTGCCGTCGGGGCAGGGGGTGCCGGCGGCGAAGGAGACGGTGACGTCGGAGACCACCTGGACCGGGCAGGACAGGCCGGCGTCGGCCCAGGCCTGCTCCAGCACGCGCGGCGCCTGCGGATCGGCCATCAGGGTGCTGACGCCGGCCAGGCCGACCACGCAGGCCTCGACGAGCTTGCCGTCCACGTCGCCGAGCGCCGACTTCAGGGCCGTCACGATGTTCGCGATCGCGGCCCCGGCGCCCAGCACCGTCGGGTTGCCGCCGCCGGCCCGGCCGGTGCCCAGCGTGCGGCCGTCGACGCCGGCGAGCACGGCGCGCGAATGCGAGCCCCCGACGTCGAGCCCCACCACGCACGGGTCCGCCATGGATGCCGCCACCTCCCGCTAGCCCGCCGCCCACCGGGTCTGCCCCCTGTGGCGTTGTGTGGGATCTTGCCAGAGCTAACCCCACAACTCAACGCCATCGCAGATCCTTGACGCCCGTCCCGGGATCTGGCACGGTGCCGAGCGGAATCGCCGCATGGCAGGTGGAGGCCGGGATCACGGAACCCGGGGCGGGAGGCCGCAGGGGGCGGAACGGGGCGTCTGGGTTGATGTGGATTCTTGCCGCACGAGGGCGCGACCGAACAAATGACGGCCGGGCCGGGGCGGGAGAAAGCCTGGTCAGGGCAGGTCGAAGCGCTGGCGGGCGCATGGTGGAGCGGCGTGCGGGCTCATCGGGAGGGCTTTAGCGCATCAGCGGGATTTTGGGCAAAGAGGAGCAGCCCGCCGAGCCCGTCACCCCTCCGAGCAAGCCGCCCCGGCCGTCAACCGGGCGTGCACCTCGGCGTCGATCCCCGGGTCCATCACCCGGGCCGCGAGCCATGCCGCGCCCACCGCGCCGGGGGCGGCGATCAGCGGCGTGCCGCCGTGGTGCTCGGCCAGGCGGCGCTGGACCTCCGCGCCGATCGGGCCGGGGGCGGTGAGCAGGGAGCCGGCCAGGACCAGGGGTTCGTCGGCGTTGTCGCCGGTCAGCGCGGTGGCGGTGGCCATCAGGAGGCTGACCGCGCGGTCCACGATGCGTTGCGCCACGCGGTCTCCGGCCGAGGCCGCCGCGGACACCAGCGGGGCCAGGGCCGCCAGGGCGATCGGCGGGCCGTCGTAGACCGCGTCCCGCAGCGCGGAGATCTGGTCCTCAGTGGACTGCGGTACCGCGTCGTCGCCGGTCACCGTCGCCAGGACGGCCGGGGCCAGCAGCGTCTGCTCGCCGCGTCCGTCCAGGGCCGCGAAGACCGCGCGGACCGCCTGGCGTCCGATCCAGAAGCCCGAGCCGTCGTCGCCGACCAGCCAGCCGTTGCCGTCGATGCGCGCCGTGACCTCCTCGCCCTCGACGCGCGCCGCTATCGACCCCACGCCGGCTATCAGCACCGAGCCGCTGGGGCGCGGCGTGCCGGCGGCGAAGGCCGTCACGGCGTCCGCGACCACCAGCACCGGGCACGTCAGGCCCGCGTCCACCCACGTCTTCGCCAGCGCCTCGGCGCTCGATCCGCGCGAGTACCGCAGGATGCCCGCCGCGCCCACCACCACGCCCGCGACCGAGGCCGGGGCGATGCTGCCCAGCGCCTTGCGGACCGCGTCGCTCAGGTGCGCCACGACGTCGGGGATGGGAAGCGCCGTGGGGTTGGCCAGGGCCGAGCGGCCGCGGCCGATGACCTCGCCCTCGACCGTGGCGACCACGGCCTCCACCAGCGTCGACCCGGCCTCCACGCCCAGCACCACCCCGGTGCGGGCGCGCCCCGGGGCCGTCGCCGCGCCCGTCGCGGCGCCCGCGTCGGCGCGGGCGGCGTCCGAGGACGGAGCGGCCGGGGTGGGTGCCGAGGCGGCGGCGGAAGCGGACGGCATGGGTCCTCCTGGCATGGACGCGGAGTCCGGTGGTGGTCGGTGCCTGACACAGTGTGGCACGCCGAATCCGCCCCTGAGAACGGTTCCGGCCAGGCCCGGGACCGGTTACGGCCAGCTCTGGGCGGGTGGAACCGCTTCCGGGGCCCCACCCGCCCGACGAACCACCTCGGGATCGCGCCATCCTCAGGACGTGGAGGGCACCACATCCACATCGGCGGCGTTCACGAACGCCATCCGGTGGTTGTACGTGATCAGGTAGTACTGCGTCGCGCCCTTGAAGTCGGTCTGGTCCATGAACGCCGAGCCGTCGATGTTGTAGGCGTCGAACCAGTCGCTCTGCAGCAGCTTCCCGTCGGTGACGTACGCCTGCCCGGCGGCCAGCACGTACTTCGAGGCGATCCGCTGCGAGCGTGGGATGCCGCCGTACCAGCTGGTGAACGCCGCCGGGTACGCCGAGGCCTCGGGGAACGACGCGGTGTAGACCGGCACGCTCGCCTTGCCCGCCTTCGGCACCACCGTCAGCGCCTTCACCGGCGCGGCGGTCAGTGGCCCGAAGTCGTTGTGGAACCACGCCTTCTGGCCGCCGAACCAGATCGCCACCCAGCCCCCGGGAGCGCGGTCGGCGACCACGAACTCCTGCCCGGTGCTCGCCTGGTCGCCCCAGTCGGTGGCCCGTGTCGTGCCGGCCGAGCCGTCGGCGTGCAGGTACGGGTCCGCCAGCAGCGGCGCGCTGTCATTCGGCGCGGTGCGCAGCCAGACGAAGTTCGTCGGCTGCTTCGGCATGTCGATGTAGTAGCCCGCCGGGCACGGCCCGCCCAGGTTCGGCCACTCGGCACCGTGGTACGGCCCCGGGAACGGCGTAATGTCCTGGATGTTCTGGCAGCCGGAGACCACCTTCTGGTTGAGCTGGAACACCGGGTCGACCGCCACCACGTTCGACGTCGGCGGGGCGTCGGGGTGGACCGGCGCGCCGAGCAGGTCCATGAAGTGCGACCAGTTCCAGTACGGGCCCGGATCCCAGTGCTGGGTGGCGATCCGGCTCTCGCTGACGCCGGGGATGTTGTCGTGCCCCAGGATGTGCTGCCGGTCCAGCGGGATGTCGTACTTCGCCGCCAGGTAGCGCACCAGAGCCGCCGTCGAGTGGTACATCTGCTCGCTGTACCAGGCGGCGCCGTCCAGCGCGTAGCCCTCCTGCTCGATGCCGATCGAGTGCTGGTAGAAGGACTCGTTGGCGCTGTCCCAGGCGATGTCCTTCGTCGGCATCATCTGCGTGACGTGGCCGTCCTCGGAGCGGACCTCGTAGTTCGCCGAGGCCCCGTAGGAGGGGTCGTGGAACAGCCACAGGGTGCCGTCGTTGCTCTCCTCGTTGTCGTGCAGGGTGATGTAGCGGATGTCGGTGGTGGCCGGACGGTTCGCCGGGTCGTGGCCGCCGTAGTTCGACTTGTCGTTCGGGTCGAGCTGGAAGAAACCGTCGGGAGAGTAGCTGCAGCCCAGGTCTGCCGGGCACTCCGGGGCGCTCAGCCGCGCCGGGTCGTGGACCGGATCGGCCGGCGGTACCACGCTGACCAGGCCCAGCCTCTTGGCCGCGCCGGGATCGTCGTGGGCCCACGGCTGCGCGGCCAGCGACAGTGTCTGACCGTCCTGCGTGGTGGCCGACTGGCCGGTGCGGATGGTGGTGAAGACGTCGTCTGCGAAGACCTGCGCGACCTTGGTCTCCGAGGCCTCGGCGTAGCGCGCGACGCCGACCGTCCAGCCGGTCAGGTCCGTCGCCGGGGGCAGCGCGCCGTGGTTGTACTGCTTCTCATAGGAGGCGAGCAGCGCTGCGCCGGCGCGGATGTTCTGCACGTCGTTCGTCTCGGCCGTGGCCAGGTCGATGCCGGCCAGCGCGGCGGCCTTGGCGGCGGTGTGCAGCGCCGGCGCGTTCAGCACGTCCGGGGTACGGAACGGGCTGCCGAAGCCGGCGGCGGTCAGCTCGGCCTGGGTCAGGTTGGTGAGGTTCATCGGGCCGTAGCCGCCCGAGAAGCTCGGCTTGCCGCCGTGCCCCTCCCACAACGACTCGTTGTAGGACACCGACATCAGGACTGGCAGCGGCACGCCGAACTCTGCGGACGCGGCGGCGAAAGCGGCCTGGCGAGAGGTGGGGTCCGCCGCGGTCGTGGGTCCGGCGGGCGCAAGGGTGGGGGTGCCGGTCGCCGCGGCGCTGTGGGTCGCCGGGACGAACGCCGCGGTCGCCGCGACGAGCGCGGAGGCGACCACGGGGATCAGGGTTCTACGCCTGTGGGGGCGTCTCATCGGGCTCCTTTGGTTGTGGGGGTGGGGGAGCGTTCAGCAGGGCTGCGGCATGGCAGGCGGCGTGCCGGCCCGCGGAGGGCAGCGGCTTGGGGTCGACGCTTCGGCACTGCTGCGCCACGCCGAGCCGTTCGGCCTCGCCGGAGGCCACGAGGGGACACCGCGGGTGGAAGCGGCAGCCGGTGGGGATCGCGGCGGAGTCGGGGGTCTCGCCGGTCAGGATGACGGGCTCCTCGCCGGACTCTGCGACGACCGATAGTAGGGCCCTGGTATACGGGTGCCGCGGCGCGGTGAGGACTTCCTCGACGGTGCCGGTCTCCACGATGCGGCCCAGGTACATCACCGCGACCCGGTCGGCGATGTTCCACGCCAGGCCCAGGTCGTGCGTGACGACCAGCGCGGACAGCCCGGCGCCCGCGCGCAGGTCGAGCATCAGCTTCAGGATCTCGCCGCGCACCGAGGCGTCCAGGGAGGCGACCGGTTCGTCGGCGACGAGGACCTGCGGGTCCAGCACCAGCGCTCCGGCGATCACCACGCGCTGGCGCTGGCCGCCGGAGAGCTGGTGCGGGTGCAGGCCGAAGAAGCGTTCGGGCGGGCGCAGGCCGGCGCGGGACAGGGCATCGGCGACCTTGGCCTTCTCGTCGGGGAAGGCACCAAGGGCCGATTTGCCGTGGATGCGAAGGCCTTCGGCGACGGCTTCGTAGACGGTGCGGCGCGGGTTGAGCGCTCCGGCCGGGTCTTGCAGGACCAGCTGTACGCCCCGGCGGTAGGCCTTCAGCGCGCGCGACTTGTACGAGACAGGCGCGCCGTTGTGCAGGACGCGGCCCGCGGTGGGGACGACGAGGCCGGTCAGCGCACGCGCCAGCGTGGACTTGCCGCAGCCGGATTCGCCGACCAGGGCGACGATCTCGCCGGGGGCGATGTCCAGGTCGACGCCGTCGACGGCACGGGCCCGGCCGCGGCCGTGGCGCGCTCGGAAGGTGACGAACAGGTCGCGGACGGATAGGACCGGCGCCGCAGCGCTTTCGGGCACAGCCGCCAGCGCTTCCGCCGAATCCTCCGGCACCGGCGCTGGATCCTCGCCAGACGTCATGGTGTGGGCTCGCGCCTCGTCGGTGCCTTCCATCTCCGTCTCCACCTCCGCGCTCACGACGCCTCCCGCAGAACATCCATCCGCACGCATGCCGCCGTCCGGCCGTCCCCGGCCGCCACCAGCGGGGGCTCCGCCGTCCGGCACTCGTCGGCGGCGATCGGGCAGCGCGGGGCGAACGTGCAGCCCTGCGGCAGGCGCGCCGGGTCCGGCGGGTCGCCGGGCAGGCCGCGCGGGCCGCGGCGCGAGGCCGCGTCGCCGATGCGCGGGAAGGCGTCGGCCAGGGCGCGGCCGTAGGGGTGCCGGGCGTCGGCGAAGACCCGGCCGGCCGGACCCTGCTCGACGATGCGGCCCGCGTACATCACCGCCAGGCGGTCGCAGTGCTCGGCCAGGACCGCCAGGTCGTGGCTGATCATCAGCAGACTGATGCCGTGCTCGGCGACCAGCTCGCCGATCAGGCGCAGGATCTGGGCCTGGATCATCACGTCCAGCGCCGTGGTCGGCTCGTCGGCGACGATCAGCCGCGGCTCGCACGCCAGCGCCATCGCGATCATCACCCGTTGCCGCTGGCCGCCGGACAGCTCGTGCGGATACGCCGAGGCGCGCGCCGCGACCAGGCCCACCTGGTCCAGCAGCGTGGCCACGCGCCGGTCGGCGGCGGCGCGGCCCACCTTCTTGTCGTGCAGCAGGATCGGCTCGGCGATCTGGTCGCCGACGCGGCGCACCGGGTTCAGCGAGTGCATCGCGCCCTGGAACACGATCGAGGCCTCGGCCCATCGCACCGCCCGCAGCCGGCCCCAGCTCATGGCCTGCACGTCCTCGCCGCCGAGCAGGATCGAGCCCTCGACCCGCGCCGACTTCGGCAGCAGCCGCAGGATCGCGGCGGCCAGCGTTGACTTGCCGCAGCCGGACTCCCCGGCCAGGCCGAGGCGGCCGCCGGCGGGCAGCGCGAGGCCCACGCCCCGCACCGCCGGCACCGGCCCGGCCGCCGTCTGGTAGGAGACATGCAGGTTCTCCAACCGCAGCACGTCGGTCGGCGGCGCTTCGGCCGGCCTCGCGTCGGCCGGCGCGGCTTCAGCCGGCGTCACATCGGTCGGCGGCGCTTCAGCCGGCACTGCTTCTGTCAGCGCCGCTTCGCTCTCGACCGCGCCGCTGTGGTCTGTCTCTGTCATGCGCGCTCCTGAAGCCGCGGGTTCAGCACCTGCTCCAGTGCCCGGCCGACGAGGGTGAAGGCCAGCGCGACCGCGACGATCGCGGCGCCGGGCGGAAGCAGGATCCACCAGTCGCCGGCGCTGACCGCGCCGACGGCCCGGGCCAGCTGCAAGGTGGTGCCCCAGGACACCTTCGTGGGGTCGCTCAGGCCGAGGAAGGCCAGCGTCGCCTCGGTGAGGATGGCCGCCGAGACCGTCAGTGTGGCCTGGGCCAGCATCAGGGGCATGACGTTGGGCAGGATGTGCCGGCGCATCACGTGCCAGTGCCCGCCGCCCAGGGCCTTGGCCCGCTCGATGTAGGGCCGGGACTCCACCGACAGGGTCTGGGCCCGCACCACGCGCGCCGTGGTCGGCCAGGCCGTGACGCCGATCGCCACCACGACCGTGGCCACGCCCGGAGTGAGCACCGAGGCCAGGGCCGTGGCCAGCACCAGCACCGGCAGCACCAGGAACCAGTCGGTCACGCGCATCAGCACCGTGTCGACCCAGCGGCCGAAGTGCCCGGCGGTGACGCCGACCAGCGCCCCGATCCCGACCGCCAACAGCGTGGCCAGCAGCCCCACGGTCAGCGAGATCCGCGCGCCCCAGATGGTCACGGCCACCATCGACCGTCCGTAGGCGTCGGTGCCGAGCAGGAAGTGGCTGGACGGAGCCTGCCGCGGCGTGCCCGGTGCGAACACCGCCGAGAGGTCCTTGGAGGAGATGAACAAGGGGGCTGCCAGGGCCACCAGAGCGGTCAGCACCAGGAAGGCCAGGCCGGCCATCCCGGCGCGCCGCCGGCCGAAGTCGGCTATCACGAGGTCCGCACTCTCGGATCGAGGATCGGATAGAGCAGCTCGGCCAGCAGGTTCATCACGATCACCGCCGCCGAGAAGAAGATGAACAGGCCCTCCAGCAGCGGCTGGTCCGGCACGGTCAGCGCCTCGTAGAACAGCGAGCCCAGGCCCGGCCAGGAGAAGATGGTCTCGGTCAGGATCGAGCCGGACACCGCGGTGCCCAGGTTCAGGAACACCAGCGTGACCGCCGGCAGCATCGCGTTCGGCACGGCGTGCTTGCGCCGCACGTCATCCTCTCGCAGGCCCTTGGCGCGCGCCGTGGTGAGGTAGTCCGCGCCGACCTCCTCCAGCAGCGTGGCGCGCATCGTCAGCAGGTACTGCGCGTAGACCACCGCGACCAGCGTCAGACAGGGCAGGACCAGGTGCCGCAGGTGGTCCCACAGGGCCGGGAACAGCCCGTGCACGTTCGGGGAGCTCATGCCGCCGGTCGGGAACATCCCCGGGATCGGCCCGAAGCCGACGCCGAAGACCACGATCAGGATCAGCGCGAGCCAGAACGTCGGCATCGACCACAGGACCAGCGCGATCCCGGTGTTGGCGCGGTCGGCGCGGCTGCCGTGCTTCCACGCCGAGCGCACCCCGATCCGCAGGCCGAGGAACGCCGCGATCACGGTCGCGGTGCCGACGAGGTAGACGGTGTTCCAGACATGGCTGCCGATCAGGGAGCTGACGGAGGTCTTGTACTGGTAGGACGTGCCCAGGTCGCCGCGCACGATCCGGGAGGTGTAGTCGGCGAACTGCGACACCAGCGGCTTGTCGATGCCGAACTGGTGGCGCAGCGCGGCCAGTTGCGCGGCGTCCACGGCCCGGCCGCGGGTCAGGGCCCGGACCGGGTCGCCGGGCACGATGCGGAACAGGAAGAAGCCGGTGAACACCACGGCCAGCATGCTCACGCCGGCGCCGGCGACGCGGCCGGCGACGTAGCGCAGGGGGATGACGGGTCCACGCCGCCGGCCCGCCGCGGCGGCCCCTGAGGGAGGGGGCGCTGCCGCGGGGGCCGGCGGAGCCGAGACGGGGGTCGACACAGGCGCCTACTCGCGTTCCTCGGCCGAGGCCGTCCGCCGCCGGCGCATCAGGACCAGGCCGCCGCCGGCCAGGACCACCACGACCACGATGACGATCCCGGCGATCAGCCCGGTGTTCGAGCTGGACTTCGACGAGGACGCCGAGGCGGCCGAGGCCGCGACGGGCTTGGCGGACCAGAAGGCCCAGTAGCCGTCCTGGCCCCAGTAGACGCCGTTGGGCTGCGGCTGCTTCTCCCAGGAGCCGATGACGTCGGACCGGTAGGCCTCCAGGACGTCCGAGTAGTACAGGACGTTGATGTAGGCGTCGTTGTACAGATCCTGCTCCATCTGCTTGACGTCACTGGCGCGCGCCGCCGGGTCGTACTCGGAGATCTGCTTGGCGTACAGCGCGTCGTAGTTCTGGTCGCAGATGAAGTCGTCGCCGCTGAACGAGCCGGCCGGCTTGCTCGGCCGGGCGTCGCACTTCTGGATGGACAGCACGTAGTCCGGGTCCGGGTTCACCGTCCAGCTGTCGAAGGCCAGGTCGAAGGTGCCGGCGGTCTCGGTGTCGGCGAGCTTGCCCTGGTCCACCACCGAGGTGGTGGTGGCGATGCCGACGGCCTTGAGGTAGTCCGACAGGAACGCCGCGTTCTGGGTGTCGTCGGGCCGGTTGGTCTCGCCCATGACGCGCAGGCTCAGCGGCTTGCCGTCGGGCAGCGTGCGCATGCCGTTCGGGCCCTTCTTGAACCCGGCGGCGTCCAGCATCTGGTTGGCCTTGTCCGGGTTGTAGGTGTAGGCCGTGGACGGGTCGGGAGCCCAGTGGTAGGTCGTGTACGCCGGCGGGATGTAGCCGCTGCCGGTCACGCCGTAGCCGCCGAGGGTCTTGGCGACCAGCGTCTTGGTGTCGATCGCGTACATCAGGGCCTGGCGGAACTGCTGGTTCTGCAGCGCCGGGCTGCCGTCGCCGAAGGTCTGTCCGGTGGTGGTGGTCGCGCCGGGGTTGATGGCCAGCGCGTAGAACCGCTTGCCGGGGGCGCGGTTGGTGGCGATGTCCGACTGGCCCTTCAGGGCGTCGTACTGTGCCGGGGTCAGGCTGTTGCCGACGAAGTCGACCTCGCCCTTCTTCAGGGCCTCCACCTCGGCGTCGGCGTCCTTGTAGAACTTGAACACCAGGTGGTCGAAGCCCGGCTTGCCGCGCCAGTAGTTCGGGTTGGCGTCCAGCGTGAGGTACTGGTCCTTCTGGTAGCCGGTGAGGATGAACGGCCCGTCGCCGACGACCGGGAACTGGGCGTCGTTGTTGAACTTGCCGATGTCGGCGACATGCGACTCCCAGACGTGCTTGGGCACGATCGGGATGTCCAGGGCCAGCATCGTGGACTGGGCCTGCTTCAAGGTGATGACCAGCTGGTTCCCGGTCGCGCTCACCTTGGAGAAGTTGGCGACGAAGTTGCCGTTCGCGGTGGCCGCGTCGGTGTTCGTCATCATCAGGTTGTAGGTCCAGGCCACGTCGTCGGCGGTGACCGGCTGGCCGTCGGACCACTTCATCCCGTCGCGGATGACGAACGTCCAGGTCAGCTTGTCCGCCGAGGTGGACCACGAGGACGCCAGCGCGCCGATGGCGTGGTCGTCGGCGGCATCGTAGTTGGTGAGGAAGTCGTACATCAGGCGGTGGATCTGGGTGGGCAGCGCGCGCTGGGCCAGGAACGGCGAGAGCGAGTCGATGCTGCCGATGGTCGCCACGGTCAGGGTCTTGCCGCCGCTCGCCGGGGCGCTCGGCGTGGCGGCGGCCGCGGGTATATAAGAGGTCTGACTATATGGGCCGCGCTCCGGCGCCGGCCCGGAGGCGGCCGCGGCCGGGGCGCTCAGCGCCGCCGCCCCGGCCAGGGCCGCCGCCAGGGCGAAAGCGCGTCGTCGGGGATGCGTCAAGGGCATGGCGTCCTCACAAACGGTGTGGGTGGTGCCTTGCGGTGTTGTGGTTCCGCGCGATGTTGTGGCGCCGAGTGTGGCAATTCCCGAAGGAGTCGTCAAGAGTCCACGTACCGTTCGGCCAACAAACCACATATCCGCAGCTGCTGGGAGATGTCGGCCCACCAGCGGCGGTGAACCCCACTACGCTGGGGGCGTCGCGCGACCGCGCGGCACCGCCACCGGCCAGCTGTGGAGTCCCGACCGATGAAGGAAGAACTGCTCGACGCGGTCCTCCCCGAGGAGCGCCGCCTGCGCATCGCCGCACAGCTGCGCCGCGACACCCGGGTCCGGGTCGAGGACCTGGCCGCGCGCTACGGCGTCTCCGGCGAGACGATCCGCCGCGACCTGCAGGTCCTGGAGGAGCGCGGCATCCTGCGCCGGGTCTACGGCGGCGCCGTCGCCCAGGAGTCGCGGGGCTGGGAGCCCGGCGCCGACGAGCGGGCCATCGCCCGCCTGGACCCCAAGCGCGCCATCGCCGCCGCGGCCGCCGCGCTCGTCGAACCCGGCGAGACCCTGGTCTTCGACCTGGGCACCACGGTCGCCGAGACGGCGCGCGCCCTGCCGGCCACGTTCAGCGGGCGCGCGCTGTGCGTCGCGCTGCCGACCGCCGCGGAGCTGGCCGGCCGCGAGGGCGTCGAGGTGCACTTGGCCGGCGGTCAGGTGCGGCGCGGGGACCTGTCGTGCGTGGGTCCGGGTTCTGAGAAGTTCTTCGAGCGCTTCTTCGCCGACCGCGCGTTCATCGCGGCCTCCGGCGTGCACCTCAAGGCCGGCGTGACCAGCGACCAGCTGGAGGAGATCCCGGTCCGGCAGGCGATCCTGGGCCAGGCGCAGGCGGTGTACGTGCTGGCCGACGGCGCCAAGCTCGGCCGGGTCGCGGTCGGCCGGGTGTGCCCGCTGTCCGCGATCACCGCGATCGTCACCGACTCCGGCGCCGACCCGGACGCGGTGCGGGCGCTGGAGCAGGCCGGGACGCGGGTCATCGTGGCGCCGAGCGGGTCCGAGCTGGAGTGACGCTCAAGGTTTTGAGGTGGGGCCCGGGTGCCGGTGGTTTGTGGTTGACAGGCGACAAGCCACAGGCGACAGGCGACAGGCGTTTTCTTACGGCTTCGCACTGGTTTAAGAAGGATTCGCTGGGTGGCGCAGTTCGGCGGGGTGCCATGGGTGGCGCTGGCGGCTGGCGGTCTTCGCGACCACGACCGCGCATGGGTCCGAGTCACTGCGCACGCGTCGGGTGGGCGGCTGGCGGGCGCGTGTGGGGGCGCCTGAAAGTCAAAATCATGGTGAAGGGCCGGCGCCTCCGGCGGGCCTCTGCAACGGGGGTCGGGGCGGGGTCCGGCGGTTCGGCGGCGGTTGCTGCTTGTGGTCGCGTCTGTCCCGGATCCCTCGTCGCTGTCGGCGCCTGACGGAAGCAGGCCGGTCCGGTGGTGTCAAGCCGCATCACTGCTGCTGGCCTGCGGAAACGCCCGGCTTGACACCACCGGCCCGACCTACTTGGCTACGCCCGCCGACAGCGACGAGGGATCCGGGACAACACCCCTGTGGTGTGAACAGGGTCCACTTCGCGACGTACACGTGGCGGCAGGGTATGCACATCAGGTGGTGACGGGGCAGGTTCAAGGTGCGGGGATTCTTCCCACAGGTGGGGTTGTCCCAGATCCCCCGTCGCTGTCGGCGGTGCTTGCACAACCAGCCCGGCTGGCCGGTGTCCAGCCGGACGAGACCCGACCACAGCAGCGTGTGATCCGGCTTGATACCGGCCAGACGGGATGGTTCCGTTCACGGCGACGACAGCGACGGGGGATCCGGGACAGAGGCGACCAACACTCGGACCGCCGCCGAACCACTGAACCCCGCCCCACCCCCCGTTGCAGAGGCCCGCCGGAGGCCCTGCTCTTGACTTTGACTTCAGGTGCCCCTCAAACGCGGCCGCCAGCCGCCCACCCGACGCGTGCGCAGTGACTCGGACCGATGCGCGGTCGTGTCAGCACCCGCCCGCCGCCCGCCAGCGCCACCCATGGCACCCCGCCGAACTGCGCCACCCAGCGAATCCTTCTTAAACCAGTGCGAAGCCGTAAGAAAACGCCTGTGGCTTGTCGCTTGTCGCCTGTCGCCTGTCAACCACAAGCAACCACCAGCAAACCACCTCAGAAGCACTAGCCTCACCAGGTCGGGTTGGCGGGATCCGCGACCGGCGGCAGCGCCAGGTCGTGCGGCTTGTAGACGTACGCCACCCCGCCCGAGCCGTACCCGGTCGTGCCGTCCGAGCGCGTCCAGTACGTCCGCAGCCAGATGTTCTCCAGCTGGCCGCGCTGGTAGATGTGGTGCACGGCGGCGTCCGAGGGCGAGAACGGGTCGTCCACGACGAAGTCGCCACCGGCCGTGAAGCCGGCGACCACCATCAGGTGGCCGGCGGTGCCGTAGCCGGAGCCGGTGAGCTCGCCGTTGTCGAAGGCCACTGAGACGGCGACCGGGATCCCGGCCTTGACCAGCGTCTCCAGGTCGTCGACCGAGGGCAGCTGGACCACCTCGGCGTCCAGGCCGTAGTGCGCGGCGTAGGCCGCGTTGAAGGGCCAGTTGCCGGTGCCCTGGTAGGCGTAGTCGTACGCCGAGCGTGCCGCGTAGTCCACGCTCGGGTCGGCGTAGGACGGATCGACCCAGGACATGTCGGCCGTGCTCGGCCCCGCGCCCCAGAACTCGGTGATCATCTCGCTGGAGGTCGGGCTGCACCAGGCGTCACCGCCGCCGCCGTACTGGTTGTACTGCCCGACGTGGATCTGCTGCGAGTACTGCGGAACCGCCAGGTCGGTGCCCTCGGCGCCGCCGAGCGGGCTCGGCGTGACGCCGGTGCGCGCCGGCACGGCCGAGGCGAACGCGCCGAGCTGCCACAGCCGCGGTGAGGCGGTGCTGGTCGGCAGGCGGTAGAGCGTGGCGCGCAGCTGGTAGCTGTGCAGCGTGTGGCCGTTCGCGGCGTTGAAGGTGTCGGTGTCCACCTGGCCGTAGGCGCCGGCCGAGGGGCTGAGCGAGGTGCGCGCGATGTCCGTGTCGCCGGAGGCCCAGTTGCCCATGTCCAGCCAGCCGGTCTGGTGACCGTCCTCCATCGTGGCGTTCAGCTCGACCTTCAGCCAGGTGCCGGCCGGGGTCTGCGCGTCCCAGGACGAGACCAGCTCGGTGGCGCCGAAGCCGGGGGAGTACGACGGCGAGGTCCAGGTGCTGTCCGCGTAGGTCTTGGTCGTGTGCAGGTAAGCGTCCTTGTACCGGATCGTGCCGACGGTGCCCGAGCCGGCGATGGCGATGCCCTGCCGGTCGCCGGGCAGGGCGGTGATGCCCGCCGCGGTGCCCGATTGGAAGTCGGCCTGGGTTGTCCACTTGTGGAAGTTCACACGCTCGGCGGCGGTCGCGGCCGTCGCCGCGTGCGCCGGCGCGCCCGCGCCGGTCAGCCCGGTCCCGGTCACACAGGCCGCGATCAGGATCGCCGCGCTGGTCAGCGCTCTGGCGGCGGGCAAGGTGAGCATGGCTGCCTCCGGCTGCTCCTGGGTGGGCCCTTCGATCCGGGAGTGTGGCAGCCGCCCGGGTAACCGTCAAGAATCATCATGGTTTCTTGTTGATTTTGTCCGGCAGTGGTGCCACGTTGTCCGGGGAGTCCACTACGGGCTCTGACACCCCCACCCCCCCCGCACCCCACAACCGGACGGTGATCACGACTGATGAAGAGATGGGATCACAGCAGACCCCGCAGGCGCCTTTTCGGCGTGCTGCTGGCGGCGGCCGCGCTGCTCACCTACGGCCTGAGCGGCGCCCCGGCGCAGGCCGGGACGTCGAGCGGCAGCGTCGCGGCGGCCTTCGCCGGCGCGGCGCACACCTACGGCGTGCCGCAGCAGCTCCTGGAGTCGGTCTGCTACCTGGAGGGCCGCCTCGGTGCCCACGGCGGCCGGCCCAGCGTCGACGGCGGCTACGGCTGTATGAACCTGGTGAAGAACGACAGGGCTGACACACTCGACCAGGCCGTCAAGCTCACCGGCCTGAGTGTCGACGCTCTGCAGCACGACACCGCGGCCAACATCCGCGGCGGCGCGGCGGTCCTGCGTGCCGAGGCGTTGTCGCTGGCGCCGAAGCTGCCGGCGTCGCTGGCCGGCTGGTACGCGCCGCTGGCCGCCTACAGCCACGCCTCCTCGCGGTCGGTGGCCGGGATGTACGCCGACGCCGCGTTCAAGCTGATCGCCAGCGGCTTCACCGGCACGGCCGACGACGGCTCGCAGATCACGCTGGCGCCGCAGGCCGTGGCGCCGGACACCGCCGCGCTGAGCACGGTGCCGCTGGCTCCCGCCGCACTTCCCACAGGGTGCGCGCAGGACGGCAACGTCGACTACCCCTCGGCGATCGACTGCGTGGTGCCGTCCTCCTACGACTGCAACGTCGCCTCCGGCGCGTGCACGTACACCGGCTCGAACCGGCCGACGAGCTACGCGCTCTACGACGTCACCATCCACGACCTCGAAATGAGCGCACTGGACGGCGTGAACAAGTTCGAGGACGTCAACAGCGGCGTCAGCGTGCACTACGTCGTGGACACCGACGGCACGGTCTACCAGACGCTCAGAGAGAAGGACATCGCCTACCAGGCGGGGAACTACTACTACAACGAGCACGCCGTCGGCATCGAGCACGCGGGCGTCGACGCCACCGGCTACCAGTGGTACAACGCCACCGAATACCTGGCCTCGGCCAAGCTGGTCGCCTACCTGGCGAACAAGTACGACATCCCCTTGGACCACGCCCACATCACCGCGCACGGCACCACCCCGGCGCCGACCCTCAGCACCTCGCCGAACCACGTGGACCCCGGTAAGTACTGGCTCTGGGACTACTACTTCGGCCTGATCCACTCCTTGGGCGTGCCCTATCCGACCGGGAACACGCCGGCCACGGGCCTGTTCCGCGTGAACCCGAGCAGCGACCAGAAGCCGCTGGGGGCCGGCGGGGCGGAGACCGCGGCCAACAACAGCTTCTTCACGCTGTACACCGGTCCCAGTACCGCGGATCCGGTGATCCCCGGAACGCCGAACGCGAACTCCAACGACGAGACCACGAACGTCGAGACCCAGATGCCGTACTACTACCTCGCCTCCCAACCCGACCAGGCCGGGACCGCCATGACGATGTACCAGATCTGGTACGGCGAGAACGACCGGCTGTCCAACGCCACGCCGAGCCAGTACGCCGACGCGAAGAAGGCGTGGCTCGCGGTCCCAGCGGGGTCGGCGGTCCCGGTCCACTCCTACGTGGTGAGCCTGAAGCCGCCCACGACGAACGGGACGATCGGGATCTACGGCCGTCCGACCACGAGTTCGTCGTACGTCATCGGGACCGCGCCGTCGGGCTCCCTGTGGGCCGCGCCGAAGTCGGTGTTCGAGGACGGCACGAAGAACCTGTGGTTCGGGATCGACTACAACCACCGCGAGGCGTGGGTGCCGAGTTCGGAGGTGACGGTCGTCGACTGGTACTGATGCCGGCATCGCTGGTTGACGGCTGATTGAGCGGCGCCGCGGCGCGGGGTGGTGTGGTCCCCGCCGCGGCGCTTTCGCGTCAGCGCTGCCGCCTCAGCCGCGCCGGGTCAGCACGATCGTCGACAGCAGATACGTGCCGCCCAGCACCGCGCACAGGCCGGCCCAGGTCATGGATTCCCGGCCCCGGATCAGGGTGACGATATACCCGCCGACCAGGACCAGGGTCAGCACGTGCAGCGTCAGCGCCGAGGCGCGCAGCTCGATCGAGCGGCGCCGCTCGTCGCCGGTCTCGCCGCGCAGCAGGGCCACGGCTTCCGAGCGGCGCGAGCCCAGAACCAGGATCGCGGCGTAGGCGAGCATGATGATCAGACCGGAGACGGCCATCCCCGCGTCGTGGTGGGCCAGGTAGATCACCAGGAACAGGCCCCCGATGAGCGCCGCCGTCACCGGGACCGTCCACGATCCGCGCCGCCTGCCCCGGTCCCGCCCGCTGCCCTCAGCGTTCCTGTCAGCATCCGTCGACATGGAACATCCCCTCCACCGTTGTGCCGAAATACCGTGCGATGCGGATCGCCAGGGGGAGCGAGGGGTCGTAGCGGTTCTGCTCGATCGCGTTGACCGTCTGCCGCGACACCCCGAGCGCCTGCCCCAGGTCCTGCTGCGACAGCCCTTTGTCCTGTCGCAGGGCACGCATGTCGTTCCGCATGAATGGAAAGTACGCTTTACACGGCGGCGGTGTCAAGGACGCTTTACATCGCGCTACGGACTACGTAGTAGATGCCGATTACTTAAGTAGTCACGCAACCTTTACGCCTCGTTCCTGCCGGACTACGGTGACCACCATGTCAGGACGTGGATTCGCACCGCCGGAGCAGGCGGTGCTGGACGTGCTGACGCAGGCCAGCGGCGGGCTGGGGCGGATGGCCGAGGAGGTCGAGCGCTGGCGTTCCACCGTCTCGGACCTGGCCGATCTGGTCTGCGTTCAATTCGAACGGCCGCCTGGAGGCCCGGCCGGCTTCGAGTCCGAGCATGTGGAGGTCCTGCGCTTCACCGACCGCGCGGCGCTGCGGCGCTGGCTGGACGAGCGCGCGCTGCTCAACCGGCGCGACGCGGTGGCGATGCATCCCGCGCTGGCGCCGAACGACGTGCTGCGCGAGAGCCTGAAGGTGGACCTGGAGCTGCTCAAGCGCGGGGTGGGGTTCCGGATGCTGGTGTCCAGGACCGCCGCGCGGCGGCCCGGCGCCGCGGCGTATCTCAGCGCGCTGGAACGCGACGGCGGGCAGGTGCGCGTCGCCGACGCGATCCCGCTGCGGATGCTGGTGCTCGACGGGTCGGTGGTGGTGACCCCGGGGTCGGACGCGGAGCCGCCGTGCGACGTGGTGATCCGCAGCGAGGTGGTCGGACGGTGCCTGCTGGCGGCGTTCGAGCACCTGTGGGTCGGCGCGGAGAAGTACGCGACGTTCGCCGGCGCGGGCGGAGATCCCGAAGAGGAGCTGACGGCGGTGCACGTCAGGCTGCTGCGGGCGCTGGCCACCGGGGCGAAGGACGAGGCGATCGCACGCCAGCTCGGGTGCTCGGAGCGGACGCTGCGGCGGCTGGTCGCCCAGGCGCTGGACGCGCTGGGGGTGCGGAGCCGGTTCGCGGCGGGGGCCAAGGCGGCTCAGCTGGGGCTGCTGGACTGAAGGCGCCGATGCGCGGGGTCAGGCCGGGTTAGGCCGCGACCGGTCATGGCCGCCATCGGCCCGTCGCGACGCGTTCCCAACCGGCCGTCCGGTTCCGAGACTGACGAATCAGTCCCCGTCCACTCATCGGACGCTCAGCGGAACTGGAGATCCCCATGCACACCCCCACCATCTCAGCGCCCCTCCGTGCTCGCCGCGCTCGTCTCGCCGCCGCGGCCCTGGCCTGCACGGCGCTCATCGCCGGGGCCGGCGTCACCGGCGCGCCCTCGGCCGCGGCCCACAGCCGCGTCCCGGTGTCCTTCGGGCACCACCACCGGAACGTGAAGAACTTCCAGGACAGCAACTGGGGCGGCTACGTCGCCACCGGGAGCTTCGGCAGCATCTCCGGGTCCTGGACCGAGCCGCAGGTCACCTGCAACACCGGCAACGACCTGTACGCGCCGTGGGTCGGCATCGACGGCTACGGCTCGGAGAGCGTGGAGCAGACCGGCGTGCAGACCGACTGCTCCTCCGGCAGCCCGGTCTACTCGGCCTGGTACGAGATGTACCCGGCACAGCCGGTGTACTGGAACGACCCGGTCTCCGCCGGCGACTCCTTCACCGGCAGCGTGGTCGACAACGGCGGCGGCGACTACACCGTCACCCTGACCGACGACACCGCCGGCTGGACCGAGACCACCCAGCAGCAGTACAACGGCCAGGACGCCAGCGCCGAGGCGGTCATCGAGTCGCCGACCTCAAGCTACCCGTCCTTCTCCGAACAGGACTTCAGCAACGTCACCGTCGACGGCCAGCCCCTTGACGCGACGAACCCCCAGGCTCTGACCAGCGGCGGCTACGGTCCCACGGCCCTGAGCAACGGCTCGTTCGCGATGGTCCCCGGAGCGGGCTTCAAGGCGCACAAGAAATAGCCGGCGGTAGCCGGACGTGACCCGACGTAAGATGCATCTCGGTTAGACGCTGTCGGCAGCCGCCGCCGGAACGGTTGGAATGGGCCGTAACCCGACGCAGACGCCGATGACGAGCACGAGGCACCAAGCACCAAGCACAGCACGAAGCACCACTGACGGACCGACCGGTCGTCGACAGCCACCGGTCCGCCGACTGCGCCCGCCGCGATCCTTTCGCGGCGGGCGCTTTTCCTGGGACATCAACTCCGGCCCCGCGTCGCTCGCGAGGGCTGCTCGCCCACCACGAAGCGCAGCACATCGACCAGGGCGGTCACCGTGGGACGGTGCTCGGCGAAGGTGCGGACCACCACCACGATGTGGCGCTCCATGGTCTCCCGCAGTTCCAGGACGTCGAGGGCCGAGGGGCGCAGCCGCAACATCAGGTCTGTCACCACGCTGACTCCGACCCCGGCCTCGACCAGGGCGAGGGTGGCGGCGGTGTCGGTGACCTCGTGCAGCACCTGGGGTTCGAAGCCCGCGTGCCGGCAGGCCGTGAGCAGCGCGCGGCCGTAGTAGCTGGCCACGGACGGCACGATCCAGCCGAGCTCGGCCGCGTCGGCGAGCGAGACGCGCCGCAGGCCGGGCATGGAGCCCTTCGGGACCGCGAGCGAGAAGCGTTCCTTGGACAGCTCGCGGACGCGCAGGCACGGGTCGCGGGGGATCGGCACGTCCGGATAGTCCAGGCCCAGCGCCAGGTCCACGGTTCCCCCGGCGACCGCGGAGTAGACCTCGTCCACGTCCATGTCCCGGCTGCGCATGGTCACGCCCGGGTGCAGCTCGCGCATGCGGCGCAGGGCCGGCGGCAGGATCTCGGCCGCGGCGGTGGCGAACAGGCCGATCCGCAGGGTTCCGGAGATCTCGTTGCGCGTCCGCTCCAACGCCTCCACGGCCTCGTCCTGCGTGGTCAGAATGCGCTCGGCGTGCACGGCGAGCGTCATGCCGGCGTCGGTCAGCTCGACGCGCCGCCCCACGTGGTGCAGCAGCTGCATGCCGGTCGCCTTCTCCAGCGCGATGATCTGCTGCGAGACCCCGCCGGGCGTGTAGCCCAGCGCCTGCGCGACCGCGGTGATCGTCCCGCGCCGGGTCAGCTCCACCAGGGAGCGCAGCTGCGCGTTCGTCCAATCCATATACCGATCCTAAAAGATCACCAGTACGAACTGTTGATGGACGTCAACGGTCGCGGTGCTGCACGATGGCAGACAACCGACAGGCGTCCCCGCCAAGGAGCGGCCCGTTGTCCTCTTCCGGCTCCTCTGCTTTCCGAGCCGTCCCGTCAGCCGCCGATGTGGTGATCATCGGCGGCGGTGTGATGGGCACCAGCGCCGCGTTCCATCTGGCCGACGCCGGGGTGCGGAACATCGTCGTCGTCGAGCGCGGCGAGCTCGGCTCCGGCAGTTCGGGCAAGCCGATCGGCGGGGTGCGCGCCCAGTTCTCCGATCCGCTCAACATCGAGCTGGGCAGCCGAAGCCTGCGCGCCTTCCAGGACTTCCCGCGCCGGCCCGGCGCCGGCATCCGGCTCGACAGGGTCGGCTACCTCTTCCTGCTCGATCACGAGCGGCAGGCGAGCGACTTCGAAGCCGGGGTGCGCCTGCAGAACAGTCTCGGCGTGCCGAGCCGCATGATCAGCCCCGATGAGGCCCGACGGCTCTGTCCCTATCTCCGCATCGACGGTCTCGTTGGCGCCGCCTACTCGCCGCTCGACGGGCATGCCCGGCCCGGGCTGGTCGTTCAGGGCTACGCGCGGGCCGCGGCGGGCGCCGGCGTCGCGTTCGCCACCGACACGGCGGTGACCGGCATCGACACCGACGGGAACCGGGTGACCGGCGTGCGCACCAGCCGCGGGCGCATCGCGTGCGGCACCGTGATCTGCGCGGCGGGAGCCTGGTCGGCGCAGATCGGCGCCATGGCCGGCGTCGATCTCCCGGTGCGGCCCGTGCGGCGGCAGTTGGCGTTCACCGCGCCGCTCACGCCGAGGGCCCCGCGCATCCCGATGACGATCGACTTCTCCTCGACCGCGTACTTCCACAACAGCGACGACGGCCTGCTGTTCGGGCTGGCCGATCCCGACCAGCCGGACGGCTTCGACACGACGTGGACTGCGGACTGGCTGGAGCTGTTCCGTGCGGTTGCCCGGCATCGCGCTCCGGAGTTGGCTGGTATGGAAACGCGCGGCGGATGGGCCGGGTTGTACGAGGTCACGCCCGACCACAACGCGCTGATCGGCCGCAGCGAAGAACTGCCCGGCTTCCTGTATGCGACCGGGTTCTCCGGGCACGGCTTCCTCCAGGCTCCGGCGGTCGGCGAGATCGTGCGCGATCTGTACTTGGATCGCGAGCCGTTCGTCGATATCTCCCCGCTCAGCGCCGACCGGTTCGTGCGCGGCTACGAGACCCGTCCCGAAGCGCATGTCGTGTGAACTCCGATCGAAAGGCTCCGGCGATGTCGACAGTTAGTCAGTGGGAGTTGCGGGCTGCATTCGCCGCACGGCTGTCGCTGATGTACGGACGGGAGGTCCCCGCCTACACCACGCTCGTCGAGGTCTCCCACCAGGTCAACGAGGACGTGCTACGCGCGCGGGGAGCGGATGCCGAACGCTTGGGCTCGATCGGCCGCGTGACCGCCGAGCGGCACGGAGCCATCCGCGTCGGCACGCCGCGGGAACTGCGGCAGGTGGCCCGGATCTTCGCCGCGTTCGGCATGCACCCGGTCGGCTTCTACGATCTGCGCGAGGCGGCGGCCAGCGCCGTTCCCGTCATCTCCACCGCCTTTCGGCCGGTCGACGGAGAAGAGCTGGCGCGCAATCCCTTCCGGGTGTTCACCTCCCTGCTCACCCCGGCCGACGGCCGCTTCTTCGACGCCGACCTGAGCTCGCGCCTGCAGACCTTCCTCGCGGGCCGGGAGCTGTTCCCGCCGGAGTTGCTCGCCCTGGCCGACCTCGCCGCCGCCGAGGGGGAACTCCCCACGTCGCAGGCCGAGCGGTTCGTGCAGCTGGCCGTCGGCGCCTTCGAACTCTCGCGCGAGCCGATCGACAAGGCCTGGTACGAGGCGCTGGAGCGGGTCTCGGCCGTCGCCGCCGACATCGGGGGCGTGCGCAGTACGCACATCAACCATCTGACGCCGCGCGTGCTCGACATCGACGAGCTGTACCGGCGGATGACGGAGCTCGGCGTCGAGATGATCGACACCATTCAGGGGCCGCCGGCGTGGAAGGGGCCTGACGTGCTGCTGCGGCAGACCTCGTTCCGGGCGCTGGCTGAGGCTCGTGCCATGCGGGGGGCGGACGGAAGCGTCGTCGACGGATCGCTGCGGGTCCGCTTCGGGGAGGTGGAGGCACGCGGCATCGCTCTGACGCGGGCGGGGCGTGCGCTCTATGACCGGCTGCTCGGGCAGATCGATGAGCAGGTGTCTCAGCGTCCTGCGGGATCACGCGACGACATCGCGCGCGCCGTCTGGGAGCAGCACATGCCGGGCAGCGAGCAGGAACTCGCGGCTGACGGGCTGGCCTACTTCACGTATCGGCTCGACCCTGACCGGCCGCGTGACGGCGGTCGGCCGCTCGATGCCGATCGGTCTCCTGCCGAGGTCGGTCTCGGCGACCTGCTGGCGCAGGGCTGGGTGCGTGCCGACCCGATCGTCTATGAGGACTTCCTGCCGCGCTCCGCCGCCGGCATCTTCCAGTCGAACCTCAGCGGCGAGGGCACCCGCGACAACGAGCGGGAGGGCGAGGCGTACGACGCGGCGTGGCTCTCCGGCGCCATCGATCGGGAGGTCTTGGACCCCTTCGTGCTCTATGAGAACCAGCAGAACGATTCCCTTGCGCAGGTCGCCCGCGCATTGGGCGACATCCGTATCCAGCCACTGACTCCGACAGCCGAGGACCGCCATGACCACGACCGCCCTGCCGACCACTGACGACCTGCGTGCCCGGGCCCGGGTCAGTCTGGAGAAGATCGGCGTCGATGTGCCGGAGGGCACCGACTTCTCTGCCCGCACGCCGCTGACCGGCGAGAACCTGTTCGGGCTGGCTGCGGCTACTGAGGCCGAGACCGAGGAGGCGCTCGCCGCTGCGCGTGCGGCGTTCTTGACGTGGCGTACGACCCCTGCGCCGCGCCGTGGCGAGCTGGTGCGGCGCCTCGGGGAGTTGCTGCGGGAGCACAAGGGCGACCTCGCTGATCTGGTGACCATCGAGGCGGGCAAGATCCGTTCCGAGGCGCTCGGCGAGATCCAGGAGATGATCGACATCTGCGAGTTCGCGGTCGGGCTGTCGCGGCAGCTCTACGGCCGCACGATCGCCTCGGAGCGGCCGGGTCATCGTCTGGCCGAGACCTGGCATCCGCTCGGCGTGGTCGGCGTGATCTCGGCCTTCAACTTCCCGGCCGCGGTGTGGTCGTGGAACACCGCCGTCGCGCTGGTCTGCGGTGACACGGTCATCTGGAAGCCCTCCGAACTCACGCCGCTGATCTCTCTGGCGTGCGATCACCTGCTCGCCCGGGCTGCCGAGGAGGTCGGCGCCCCTCGGGACGTGCATCGGCTGCTGCTGGGCCACCGCGCGGTCGGCGAGCGGCTCGTCGACGACCCGCGCGTCGCTCTGGTCAGCGCGACCGGGTCCACGCGGATGGGCCGCGAGGTCGGGCCCCGCGTCGCGGCGCGCTTTGGCCGCACCCTGCTCGAACTCGGCGGGAACAACGCGGCTATCGTCGCCCCGTCGGCGGATCTGGATCTGGCGATCCAGGGCATCGTCTTCGCGGCGGTCGGCACTGCCGGCCAGCGGTGCACGACGCTGCGCCGTCTGATCGTGCATCGCGACATCGCCGACACGCTGTTCGAGCGGCTGACGGCTGCGTACGGGAAGCTTCCGATCGGTGATCCGTTTGATGGTGACACTCTCGTCGGTCCTCTGATCTCGGCTACGGCGCTGGAGGCGATGAACAGTGCGCTCGCTCGTGTTCAGGCTGAGGGAGGCAAGATTCTGGCTGGCGGAAACCGTCGCCTGAGCGAGGCGGCACCTGCGGCGGCGTACGCCGAGCCGGTCTTGGTTCGGGTCGAGGCGCAGACTGACATTGTTCGGCAGGAGACTTTCGCGCCGATTCTGTACCTGCTTACCTACGACACTCTTGAGGAGGCGATCGCGCTGCATAACGATGTGCCGCAGGGGTTGTCCTCCAGCATCTTTACGCGCGACCAGCAGGAGGCCGAGATCTTTCTGTCGGCTGCCGGCTCGGACTGCGGCATCGCCAATGTGAACATCGGTACGTCGGGTGCTGAGATCGGGGGCGCCTTCGGTGGCGAGAAGGAGACCGGCGGGGGGCGGGAGTCGGGGTCGGATGCTTGGAAGGCGTATATGCGGGCGGCGACTAATACGGTTAATTACTCGAGTGAGCTTGCGTTGGCTCAGGGGGTTAGTTTTTTGTAGGCGGGGATTTCGGGGT
>Ga0207671_10001697_pt1 | contig 24927 bp, 20 predicted proteins | sample KBSC24metaG_FD_184352 | JGI IMG/M metagenome (GOLD analysis project Ga0207671, IMG submission 184352) | Corn rhizosphere microbial communities from Kellogg Biological Station, Michigan, USA - KBS C2-4 metaG (SPAdes) (version 2) | ecosystem: Host-associated > Plants > Roots > Rhizosphere > Soil... | reverse complement strand
GGCTGGCGGCTGGCGGTGTCGCTGGGCAAGAGCGCGCATAGGAACGACGTGGCTGGCCCGTGCCGCACCGTGCCGCCCCCGGATATAGCGGGGCGCGGTCTTGCTGGCACCGAGCCCCGAGCCCCGAGCCCCGAGCCCCGAGCCCCGAGCACCGAGCCCCGAGCACCGAGCCCCGAGCCCCGAGCCCCGCGACCGGCGTCGGTGTCAGCACCGGCGATGACTCAAACGGTCAGGACCGACTTGCGGCCCTGTCGCCCCACGCGCCGGCCGCGCCGCTAGGAGGTCCCCGGGAGCGCGGCGCGGCATCGCCGTCTCAAGCGTGCTCCAGCGGCCGCTTTCCATGCAGTCGTACCGGTTCGCTCAGCAGTCCGGTGTCCAGGGTTCCCGACGCGTCGGCGACCAGGCGCCAGCTTGCGTTCTTCGGGCTGCCCAGGACCAGCACCGACCATCGGCCGTCGGCTGCTCCGGCCAGGGCGCCGGCGCGTTCGGGGTCGCGGCCGCTGGGGGCATGGGCCAGGACCAGGACGCCGCCGTCGGTCTCGTCGAGTGCTGCCGCTGCGGCCTCGATGGTTGGTGCGTCCTCGACGCCGGGCAGTTCCTCGCCGCCGGAGCCGAAGCCGATGCGCAGGACCGTGGTGCCGCGCGACCAGGGGCTGCTGGACAGTTCGCGGATCCAGGCCGCGAGCAGGGGTTTGGTCTGGCGGGCGTCGCCCTCCAGGCTGATCATGCCGTGGGCCTCGGCGAGGTTCAGCAGGACTCTGCCTTGCTCGGAATCGCCGGTGGAGACCAGTTGCGGGTACGGCGCCGACAGCGCGTCGTCGACCGGGGCGCTCTGCAACAGGCGCAGCGGGGCGGCCCACGAGCGGCCCTGGTGCTCCGCGCTCCACCCCTCCGGCGGCTGCTCGTCGGGACGTGCCAGCCGCAGCGTGATCGTGTCCGTCCCGACCACCACCGCCGCGACCCCCGGCAGCGGCCGGCCGTTGGTCGAGCACGCCGTCGCCAGGGTCCGCAGCACCCGGTCGATGGTCCACGCCGCCGCGTCGTCACGAGGTGCGGCCGGGCCCGGCTTGCGCGAGCGACGCGACCGCATCCCCGCGCCGAGCTTGCCGAACAGCCCCGCACGCAGCGCCCACCACACCGCCCCGGCGATGATCAGAACCGCCAGCACGATCGCCAGAATCACCGGCAGCGCGCTGCTTGAGGACTTGCCGGTCGTCGTGGCGTCCGGCGCTGGGCCTGATGCCGAAACGGCACTCTGCGAAGCGCTGGCGGGGCCGGAAGCAGAACCCTTCGATGCCGAAGGCTGACCGGTGGCCGCCGGCCCCAGATGTGGCAGCGGCCCGGCGATGAACCCGTCCCCCTTGGCGTCGTCGGGCAGCTTCACGAACCAGCCTGGAGCGATCTTCGCCGGATCGGTCAGCGTTCCCCCGTTGGGCTCCTTGCGCTGCTTGTTGAGCGCGAAGATGTCCTGAGCCCGGTTCTGGTCGCCCAGGAACCGCTGCGCGATCTCGGCCAGGAACTCCGGCTGCCCCTGGTAGCTGTCACCGATCCAGTAGTACTTCACGAAGGTGCCGCCGGGATCGGGGTGCACCGTCGGGATGACGCCGGTGATCACGCCGTCCCCCTTGGCATCCCCCGGCAGCTGCAGGAACCACCCGGGACGGATCACGGTCGGATCGCTGACCGTGCTCCCGTCAGGCTCCTGACGCCCCTTGTTCAGGTCGAAGATGTCGGTCGCGCGGTTGCCGTTGCCCAGGAAACGCTGCGCGATCTCGTACATGAACTCCGGCTGCCCCTGATAGCTGCTGGACACCGCGTAGTACTTCACGGCGGGCGGGGCCTGGGCCGCCGCGGCTGTGGCCGGCCGCGGGCCGGCCGGCAGGGCGAGCGCCGCCGCGACGCCGAACGTCAGGGCGCGGCGCAGCACGGTCACCGACATCGGGGTCTCCTCGTCTCCGACCTACTCCGACCTTCTTCGACCCCTGAATCGTTCGCCCGCGCGCCGTGCGAAGTCAACGCAGGGCCCTGGGTCCCTGGGCCCATAAGCGCAGTTCAGAGCCTGGCTCGTGGCCGAGGGGCGCGCCTAGCGTGTCGGGTGTCCGCCGCACACACACTTCGAAGGGAGCATCCACCGATGCCGAACCTCAACGTCACCTACGGGGAGATGTCGGACGCCGCGACCCGGATGCGCAACGACAAGGCCGACATCGACTCCAAGATCGCCGAGTGCAAGAGCATCGTCGACCAGCTGACCGCCAGCGGCTTCGTCACCGACCAGGCCTCGGGCCGCTTCGACGACGTCCACAACGAGTTCGTGACCTCGGCCGGCCAGCTGATGGACTCCCTGGACCAGCTCTCGCAGTGGCTGGACAAGGCGGTCCAGGCGATGCAGGACATGGACACGCAGATGGCCCAGTCCCTGCCGCAGAAGTAAGCCCGGCCGGACGAATCAGGACTCGTGGGAGGCAGCGGCCATGCGCATGATGATCACGGTGGCCCGGCCCGGCGGCGGCACGCACGACGTCATCGTGGACGCCGATCCCGCGACGCCGGTCCGGGACGTCGTCAAAGGGCTGCTGGACGCGGTCGGCGACGGCGCCGGTCACCCCGTCGGGGAGGACGTGTTCCTCGACGGTGCCCGCGTGGACCTCTCCGGTCCGCTCGTCGCCGCCGGCATCCACGACGGCGCCGTCCTCTGGCTGGGCACCCCCGGCGCGGCGGGGGAGTCCGGCCTGGCCGGCGGCACAGGTTCGGGTTCAGGTTCAGGTTCGGGCACGCATATGGGAGCGGCCTCGCGCTCCGGCCTGGTCACCATCCGAGCCGTCGCCGGCCACGACAGCGGCCGGGTCTGGCACCTCGGCGCCGGCGAGCACCAGATCGGCTCGGACCCCTCGTGCGCCGTCCGGCTCGGCTCGGAGCAGCCCGGCGTGGTCGCCACCGTCCGGGTCAGCCTGGACGCCTCCGTCCGCGTCCGTCCCGTCGCCCTGCGCGAGCCGCCGGAGCTGGACCGGGTCGCCTTGTCCGACGCCGCCGCCGAGGCCGGATGGCCCGAGACCCGGCAGCTGCGGATCGGCGACAGCCGCTACGAGCAGGCCGCGGTCCGCCAGCCCGACGCGATGATCGAGGTCTCGCCGGAGGGCGAGTGGCTCGACTACAACCGGCCGCCGCGGCTGCTCCCGCCGGAGGCCCGCACCTCCTTCCGTCTCCCGGCCGAGCCGGCGCCGGCCCGCCCGAGCCCGATGCCCTGGATCACCGCGCTGCTGCCCGCCGGGCTGGGCCTGGTGATGATGGCCGTGATGAAGAACCCCAGCTACCTGCTGATGGCCTTCTTCTCCCCGGTGATGATGGTCGGCAACTGGCTCAACGGCCGCCGCACCGGCAAGATCGGCCACCGCCGGATGCAGGCCGAGTACGTCGAGCACCTGGCCGCCGCGGAGCTGGAGATCGGGCACGCGCTCGACGCCGAGCGCCTGCGGCTGCGGGCTTCGAGCCCTGACGCCGCCGAGCTGCTGCTCATCGCGACCGGGCCGCGCAGCCGCCTGTGGGAGCGGCGCCGCAGCGACCCGGACCACCTGCTCGTGCGCGTCGGTCTGGCCGATCTGGACAGCACGGTCGTCGTCGACCAGCTCGACGGCCCGCAGCGCGGCTCCCAGCACCGCATCGCGCACGACGCCCCGGCCGCCTTCTCGATCGCGCAGGCAGGCGTGGTCGGGGTGGCCGGCCGGGGCCAGTGGCCCCGGCGGATGGCACGCTGGCTCGTCGGGCAGGTCGCGGTCCTGCAGAGCCCGCGCGACGTGCAGCTGTACGTCCTCACCGACCCGGCCGGCGACAGCCTGTGGGACTGGGCCACCTGGCTGCCGCACGCCAGGCCGAGCCTGGGACAACGAGCCCTGACCCTGGTCGGCGCCGATGCCGAGACCCTCAGCCACCGCGTCGCAGAACTCGGAGATCTCATCGCCGCCCGGCAGCGCGCGCGTCTGGACTCCGGCTCCGGGGCGATCCGCGTCGATCCCGACGTCGTCGTCGTCCTCGACGGAGCGCTGCGGCTGCGCGCCCTGCCCGGCGTCGTCACCGTCCTGCGCGAGGGCCCGGCGGTCGGCGTCTACAGCATCTGCGTCGACGCCGACGAGCGCACGCTGCCCGAGGAGTGCACCACGATCCTGGCCGGCGGCATCCCCGGCCGCGCTGTCACCCTGCGCCAGCAGCGCGCCGCGCTGATCGACGGGATCCTCGCCGACGACGTGAGCGCCGACTGGTATCCGGTGGTCGGCCGCCGCCTGGCGCCGCTGCGCGACGTCAGCGAGGTCGCCGGCGGCGTGGCCCTGCCGGACTCCGCGCGCCTGCTGGATCTGCTGGACCTGCAGGAGCCGAGCCCGGCGCTGATCAGCGGACGCTGGCAGTCCGGCGGCCGCAGCACCAAGGCGGTCATCGGCGCCTCCCTGGACGGCCCCTTCGCCCTGGACCTGGTCGCGCACGGCCCGCACGGCCTGGTCGCCGGGACCACCGGGTCGGGCAAATCAGAGTTCTTGCAGAGCCTGGTCGCCTCGCTGGCGGTGGCCAACCGGCCGGACGCGATGACCTTCGTGCTCGTCGACTACAAGGGCGGCGCCGCGTTCAAGGACTGCGTCGAGCTGCCCCACACCGTCGGCATGGTCACGGATCTGGACACCCACCTGGTCGAGCGGGCGCTCACGTCCCTCGGGGCCGAGCTGACGCACCGCGAGCGGCTGCTGGCCGCCGCCGGGGCGAAGGACCTGGAGGACTACCTCGACTACGCCACGCGGCGGCCGGACCTGGCGCCGATCCCGCGCCTGCTGATCGTGATCGACGAGTTCGCCTCGATGGTCCGCGAGCTGCCGGACTTCGTCACCGGCCTGGTGAACGTCGCCCAGCGCGGCCGGTCCCTGGGCATCCACCTGATCCTGGCCACCCAACGGCCTTCCGGCGTGGTCTCCGCCGAGATCCGCGCCAACACCAACCTGCGCGTGGCGCTGCGGGTGACCGACGCGGGGGAGAGCACCGACGTCATCGACGCCCGCGACGCGGCGAACATCTCGCCCGCGCATCCCGGCCGCGCCTACGCACGCCTCGGTCACAGCTCCCTGCTTCCCTTCCAGACCGGTCGCGTCGGCGGAAGACGTCCGAGCAAGGACCGCTCCGTCGCGGCACCCGCGCCGTTCCTGCGTCCGGTCGGCTGGCTGGATCTGGGGCGTCCGGCGCCCGAACGGCCCGCCGCGGTCGCCGAGACCGACGTGGTCACCGACCTGTCGGTCCTGGTCTCGGCCCTGAAGCAGACCACTGAGCTGCTCGGCCTGCCGCCGCAACGCCGGCCCTGGCTGCCGCCGCTGCCCGGCGCCACGGTGGTCGAGCTCGCGGCCGAGCCGACGTCCGCCGAGTCCGGCGAGTCCGGCGAGCCGGTCTTCTCCTGGGCGATCCAGGACCTCCCGGCGGCCCAGCGGCAGGAGCCGGTGACCTTCGACCTGGCCACCTTCGGCCACTTCCACATCATCGGCGCGCCCCGTTCGGGCCGGTCGCAGGCGCTGCGCACGATCGCCGCCGCGGCGGCAGCCGCGGCCTCCGTGCGCGATCTGCACCTGTACGGACTGGACTGCGGCAACGGCGCGCTGCTGCCGCTGAGCAAGTTCCCGCACTGCGGCGCGATCGTGCAGCGCTCGGAGACCGAGCGGGCCTCCCGGCTGCTCAAGCGCCTGCACGCCGAGGTGATGAGCCGGCAGCGGGTGCTCGGCGAGGGCGGGTTCGCCGACGTCACCGAACAGCGCCGGGCCGGGGCGCCGGGCGAGCGGCTGCCGCACATCATGCTGCTGCTGGACCGCTGGGAAGGCTTCATGGGCACGCTCAGCGACCACGACAACGGCTCGCTGACCGACATCATCCACATCCTGATGCGCGAGGGTGCCAGCGTCGGTGTGCACGTGCTCATCGCCGGTGACCGGACCCTGATGTCCGGCCGCATCAGCTCCCTGACCGAGGACAAGCTGGTGCTGCGGCTGCCGGACCGCTCCGACTACTCCCTGGTCGGCCTGAACCCGCGCACCATGCCGGAGAACCTGCCCCCGGGGCGCGGCTACCGCTCGGCCGGCGCGGTCGAGACCCAGGTCGCGCTGGTCGCCGCCGATCCCTCCGGCCCGGCGCAGGTCGCCGCGCTGCGCGACCTGGGTGCGCGGCTCACCGAGCGCGAGGCCGGCGTCCCGAAGAACCTGCGGCCCGGCCGGATCGCGGTGCTGCCCGCGCAGCTGACGTTCGAAGAGGCCTGGGGCTATCTCGACCAGGAGCGCGAAGAACCGTGGGCGCTGCTCGGTGTCGGCGGCGACGAGCTCGAACCCCTCGGCGCCGACCTGTTCGGCGACCGGCCGACGTTCCTCATCGCCGGTCCCTCCGGATCCGGCCGCAGCACCGCGCTGGCCGTCATGGCCGAATCGCTGCTGCGTACCGGCACGGAGATCGTGATCGGCTCGCCGAGCGTGTCGCCGCTGCACGGCCTGCTCGGCCGGCCCGGCGTGCGGGGCCTGGTGAACTCCCCGGACCCGGTCGAGGACGAGCTCGCCGCGCTGCTCGACCCCGGCGACGGCCCGGTCGTGCTGATCCTCGACGACGGCGAGGCCTGGCGCGAGTGCCGGGCCCGCGAATGGCTGCGCGCCTACGTCCGCACCGGCTCGGGCCGCCGCCGCGGCCTGATCCTGGGCGGCGAGATCAGCTCGGTGGCGATGGGCTTCTCCGGCTGGCAGGCCGAGGTGAAGAAGAACCGCCGCGGCGCGCTGCTGTCCCCGCCGGAGCTGAACAACGGCGACCTGGTCGGCGTCCGGCTGACCCGCTCGCAGCTGGCCCCGCGCGTGGTGCCCGGCGCCTGCCTGGTCCATCTCGGCGACGGAGCCCTGCTCACCGCCCAGATTCCCACGTTGAGGGCAGAGCTCCCCACCCCGAGACCCAAGGAGACCTGATGGCCGACCTCCTCGTCCGCGACGACCTGGTGAGCCTGGTCAGCGATCTCAATTCGCTGATCGGCGAGTTCGAGGGCGCGCTGGACTTCCAGAACGAAGACAAAGGCCTGTGGGGTCAGAAGAACGCCAACTCCTCGATGGGCGACTTCGCCGCCAACTGGCGCATCCACCGCGACTCCATGGTCAAGGAGATGAAGACGCTGCGGGACTCGGTCGACAAGATCAACCAGGCCTGGCAGCAGGGCGACCAGCAGCTCGCCGACAGCCTGAACACCGACTCGTGAGCCGGGAGGAGCAACCGTGAGCGTCCGCAACCTCGGGGACTGGTCGGCGCTGGATCTGGACTCCGATCCGGTCCACGCCGATCCGGACCTGGTGGCCAAGGCCCAGGGGCGGTACCAGGACATCGCCACCACCATCGACGACGCGGTGTCCCGCCTGCAGAAGGTGATGGACAACGGCGTCGACGGGATGATCGGCAAATCCATCGACGGCCTGCGCAAGACCGCCACCACGCTGCACGACGAGCTGCAGAAGGCGGGCAGGCGCTACCACGACGTCGCCGACCAGATCAAGATCTACGAGACGCCGCTGAAAACCGGGCTCGACGAGACCGCCGCCGCCCTGACCGACGCCAGGACGGCCGTGGGCGACCAGAAGACGGCCGGCGGCATGCCGGATCCGCAGAAGGGCTCCGACGGCACCATCACGCCGGAGGAGCAGCAGAAGGGCACAGACAAGACCAAGGCCGAGAACGAGGCGAACGAGGCCCTGGCCGCCGCCAAGAAGCGGCTCAACACCGCCCTGGACAATCTGGACACCGCCGGCAAACGGCTCGGCGACGCCGTCAACGGCAACAACTACCACGACGGCCTCACCGACACGTGGAAAGACAAGATGGACGAGGTCCTCGGCTGGATCAGCAAGATCCTCGGCTACATCGGCATGGCGCTCGGCGCGATCGCGCTGCTGATCCCCGGGCTGGACGTGGTGGTGCTGGCCGGGGTGGTGGTCGGCGCCGCGGCGCTGATCGTGAACTCCATCTTGTACGCCGACGGCAAGGGCAGCGTGCTGGACGTGGTCTTCGGCGCGGTCGGGCTGGGACTGGGCTTCATCGGCGTCGGGGCCTCGCAGCTGGCGAAGGGCCTGGCCTCCGACGCCAAGGCGCTGGCCGGGATGACCGGCCGCCCCGGCGCCCCGCAGCTCGGCTTCGCCGACGCGACCTTCGGCGGCCCGCTGAACTCCATCCCGCTGCGCCCCATCGGGCAGGCGATCCCGAGCAACATGAACGACCAGTTCCTGATCGACCCGGTGAGCAACGCCGCCTCCAACTGGGCCCACCTGTCCGACTGGTACAACAACCCGATCACCAACAAGGCCCTGGGCTGGCTCGGCGGCCAGTTGGGCAAGCTGCCCGGAGACTGGGGCAGGTTCGGGAGCATGGCCGGCGCCCAGCCCGAGGTCGGGTTCTGGGGATCGGCCGGCCAGCAGCTCACGGACGCCTGGAACATGTGGAAGGGCCTGGGCAGCAACCCGCTGAAGACACTCGGCGACTGGGCCGGCGTGCTCGGCGGCTGGAGCGGCTACAAGGGACTGTCCGGCGTCCTGGGCGCCGTCGGCGGCAAGATGAACCCGGCCTGGTACGTCTGGGGCGGCTTCAACGCCCTGTTCGGCCTGGGTATCGGCATCTCCTATACCGGCGGGCGCGAGTCCGGCTTGATCCCCGCGGTGAATCCGTGACGGCGGCGAGGAGGCACCAGCCATGACAGTGGACGACGATTCCGCCGAGATCACCGTGCCCTGGTTCTGGGGCCGCGTCCCCGATCCGGACGCGACGGAGGAGCAGCGCCTGGCTTGGGGCGACCGCGTGGTCGAGATGTTCGAGGAGTGGACCCGCGACGGCTGGGACGAGGCGTTCCGCGTCGGCTGGATCGACGAGGGCGGCCTGCCCGCGGACTATCCGTTCACCGCCGAGAACGTCGGCCGCGGCATCACGCGCTGGCTGACCGAGCGCGCCGCGACCCTCCCGGTCTGGCAGCGCATGGCCTGGGGCACCGCCTTCGTCCAGGGCTGGCCGCGCTGGTCGCCGGTGCCGGTGGTGGTCGAGTACCGGGCCCCGGTCGCCGACGACCCGATCTACCTGATGGAGCTCGTCGGCGCCGATTCGGGCCCGGAGTCCGGCTCCGATGCTTCCAGCCCCGGCTACGGCCGGCAGATCGAGTACGTCACCACGCCCTACGGCGACGGGCTGCGCGTGCTCAGCGTCCACCGCACCGCCGACCACCTCGCCTACGGACGACTGGACGCGGCGATGCGGCTGGACTGGCCTGCGGAACAGGGCCGACCCGCGGCGCGCGTGGACGTGCTGCTCACCACCCGCGTGCTGGACCTGCAACTGCTGGCGCTGATCGGACCGGGTGTCGAGCAGCTCATGCAGCAGATCGCCGAGAATCCCCGGCCGATCCAGGCGCCGGCCGAACTCGCCAGGGGGTAGGGATGATCGACGTCGAAATGGTGCTGCCGGCCGGCTGGGCCGTGCTCCCCACCGCCCCGGACACAGACCGGGTCCGCGCCTGGGCCATCAAACGCATCATCGCCCGGGCCCTGCCGGACACCCTGCCCCGCGACCGGGCCGAACCCTGGCGCCGCGAACTGCGCAAACAGCTCACCGCCGGCACCGACGAGGCCGGCCGGCACGGCGCGCGCTGGGTCGTGATGCCGCTGCGGGAGTTCAACGGCACGCGCATCCCGGGCTCCCTGCTGGTGACGATCCTGGAGGACCAGGATCCGCAGGACCCTGAGCAACTGCTCGCCTCCATCCTGGACGACGCCGGACCGAACGGGTCGTGCGTCGACGTCGGCGGCGCGACGGCCGCGCGGATCTCGGCGGTGATCAGTCAGCAGGTGTACGGCAGGCAGACCCTCGGGGTGCGGGTCTCGTACTACCTGCCGCATCCGAGCCGGTCCGGCGTCTGGGGTCTGCTGACGTTCACGGTGGCGGCCGGGGCGGACGTCGAGGATCCCGTCGTGCGCGGCATCGTGTTCCTGTTCGACACCATCGTCAGCACCCTGCGGTGGGTGGACCGGGACGCGGCGCCGACGCAGGACGAGGTGCTGGCGATGGTCAGCGCGACGGTTGCCGAGCTGGAGGGAGTCGAGGGGGCCGCCGAACCGCAGTCGGTGTGACGTGATGCGATTCGGCGACCCGGCTCACTCGGCCTGAATCAGGGGACGAGGACGCTGGTCGTCCACTGATTCTCGTCGGTGCCCAGCAGCGTGACCATCTTGAGGAGCCCCTTCGCGCCGCCGATCTCTTCGAACGCCGACAGGTGGCCGAAAGCCGTCACGCAGGCGTCCAGCCCGTTCACGGTCTTGCACTCGGCATCCTTCACGGGCAGCTTCTCATCCGCCACCGTGCCGTGCGGACCGACGTCGATCGAGACCCCGCCGCCCGGGGCGGAGAACGACAGCAGCACACTCCAGGTTCCTGGTGCTTCCCGGCCGAAATCGCCCGGGCGCCACAGGATCGTGCTGGACGGCTGGAAGTTTCCCGGAAGTCCGGTGATCCGCAGCGGCATCGGGATCTGGGTCGGAGTGTTCGTCACCTGCGTGGCTATGCGCAGCAAATCCTTCTGCCACTGTGCCGAGACGGGGACGGAGGCCGGCGGAGAGCTGCCCGGCCCCGCCTTCGGATCCGTCGGCACCCCGGCGACCTCGGGGTAGTCCTCCCGGGTGCTGGGCAACACGTTGACGCCCCAGGTGAGCGAGAGCCAATGCCCGTCCTTGGCCGGGAAACGGAGCTGGAAATCTCCGGCGAAATCGCCGTGCGAATAGGACTGCGTGACCCAGTAGGCCGGGCGTCCGTCGTCCAGCTTCGCCGGGATGAACCGCTCGGCGTCGTTCGGCGTTCCCGGGACGTTGCCGGGCAGCACCTCCAGGTCGACGCGGGGCGCGCCGATGGGCGAGGTGAGGTCGCCTTGGGCGATCGTGTCGTTGTGGGTCGCGATCGATGAGGCCGTGTAGCTCACATACGGCAGCGATGCCGGCAGCCACCCGTAGTCGAAGTATGTCGCCATCGGATCGGCGCCGATTCCCGAGGCGGGCCCCGTGTCACCCGATGCCGACGAGCCTCCCGGGCCGAACACCGCCGCGATGCCGAACACCGCGGCCACCGCCAGCACTCCGGTACCGCCGACCGTCGAGGTCCGGCGGGCCAGGACCCGGCGACGGCCGGTCGCGGCGGTCCGGACGGCGTCGAACGGGCTCGCCGGCGCCGGGGCGTCAGCCAGATCCGCCAGGCGCGTGCGCAGGCGCCCGAAGGTGTCGTCGTCGGTCACAGTCCTCGTCCTTCCGTGGTGTCGTCGCCTGATTCCAATCGGACCCGCAGCGTTCTCAGGCCGCGCGAGGTCTGGCTCTTGACGGTGCCCGTCGAGCAGCCCAGGATCTCAGCGGTCTGATCCACCGGCAGGTCGCAGTAGTAGCGCAGGACCACCGCCGCGCGCTGCTTCGGCGGCAGCGCGGCCAGCGCCGCGCGCAGGTCCAGCGCCGCGTCGAGGTCCAGCGCCGCCGCGGAGTGCGCGTCGGCCAGCATCTCCGGATCGGGCTCGCGGGCGTGGTTGATCACGCGCTGCCACCACGGCCCGCGCTGCTCGGTCAGGAACACGTTGATCAGCGTCCGGCGCGCGTAGCCGTCGACGTTCTCGACCTGTCCGGCCCGGTGCCAGCTGGTGTACAGCTTGAGCATGCTGGCCTGGACGAGGTCGTCGGCGCGATGCCAGTCCCCGCACAGCAGATACGCCACTTTGCGGAGCCACGGCGCCCGGGCTCTGGCGTATTCGGTGAAGTCGGCGTCACGTCCCGGTTCCCCCATCAGTCGGCTACCCCTCTCGGTCGCAGCGCCGGTGGCGCTGACAGATCCCTAATGCGTGGGGACGGGTAAGAGGTTGCACCGTTTCCGCGATCTCTTCACAGTCGCTTGGGCAGTTGTACTCTGACGCTTGTGACGCACCGAGGAGCGACCGCCGCGAGCCTGCTGGCCGCGTTCGCCACGTTCCTGGTGCTGTTCGGCGGCCAGAACACCGCCGTGCTCGTCGCCTCGGCGACCGCTCTGGCGCTGCTCGCCGCGGCGCTGCGGGTCAGCGCGTTCTCGGTGCTGATGGCCGGAACGGCCGTCGCCGCACAGATCGCCGCCGCCGCGCGTTCCTCGTTGCGCGACACCGCGTTCCTGCCGCAACGCGCCCCCGACGCGGCCGGCAAACCCCGTCCCCGAGCACCTGGATCGAACCCCGCGACCGTCTGACCGGCTGCTTTCCGTTCCACCTGCCGGCCCGCACGGTCCATCTCGCGATCTCATCCATCCGCAAGATGCCCCGAAGGGTTCGTCCACCATGCTGTTCTCGTCCTTGCTCACGCCTTTCTTGCTCGCGGCGTACCACGCCGTCACCGGGCTGTCGGTCCTGCTCGTCCCCGTGCTCGGGGGACTGGGGCCGGCCGCCGCCATCGTCGTGTTCACAGCGGCCGTCCGCCTGTGTCTGCATCCGTTGAACCGTGCGCAGATGAGCGCTCAGCTGGCATCACAGAAGGCACGCGCCGCTCTCGCGCCCGCGGTGCAGAAGCTGCAGCGCAAGCACAAGCACGACCCGCTGCGCGCCCAGCGCGAGACGCTCGATCTCTACCGGGCCAACGGCGTGAAGCTGGCGCCTGGCGTCGGCCTCGGGCTGGTGCAGATCCCGGTGTTCTTCGTGGTGTTCCGGCTGTTCGAGTCGCCGACCGTCGCCGGACACCACAACGGGCTGCTCAGCGACCGGCTGTTCGGTGTCGGCCTCGGCTCGCACTTGCGCGACGCGTTCAGCGGGTCGTCGGTGCTGCTCGGACACGTCGCGGTGTTCGCGGTGCTGCTGGCGGTGCTGGCCGTGCTCGCCACGTGGTCCTCGCGCCGGATGCGTGTGATGGCCGCGGCGGACCTGGCCGGGGGCGGTGCCCCGGGCACCGCGATCGGCGCTCCAGCCGTCGCTCCCGGCGCTCCCGGCGCCGCGGCGAACGCGAACGCGGCCGTCGCGAAGCTCATGCCGCTGATGCCGTACCTCACGGTGCTCGGCGCCGTCGTGCTCCCGCTGGCCGGCAGTCTGTACGTGGCGACCACGACGCTGTGGACGCTGGTGGAGCGGCGGCGGTTGCTCCCGCCGGCTCAGGCCTGAGGCCTGACTCACTCCTGGATGACCCACTGGCTGCCGTCGATCAGCTCCCGCACCACATCCAGATGCCCGGCATGCGTCGCGGTCTCGGTGATGTGGTGCATCACGACCTGCCGCACGGAGTCCAACCGCCACGTCCCGAACACGTACTCCGGCCACCACGTCGGCGCGGCGTCCAGATCGCACTCGGCCAGCACGGCGTCGGCGAGCGCGGCCTCGGCCCGATAGCGCGCGAACACCTCTTCGGCGGGCAGGTCCCCGTCGACCTTCCACCCGCCCGGATCGCGCCGCTCGACCGACGCGATGACCTCCTGGTCGAGCCCGATGACGCCCCGGAACCAGAACCGCTCGTCGTCGTAGGTCAGGTGGCTCACCAGAGCCAGGCAGTTCCACCCCGAGGGAAGCACCGGCCGCCGCAGGGTCTGCTCGTCGAGGCCCTCCAGGGCGCCGAGGATGTGTTCGCGCTGCTGGCGCAGGTAATGCAGGAGGTTCGCACGCTCGTCGGTCACTCGCCGAACTCTAGAACAGGCCGCTGACCCTCCTTGCTAACTGGAAACGATTTTCATATGCTGCCCGTGGCGTAAGTTTGAAAACGGTTTTCATCACCAAAGAGGGGGGCTTCCCGTGCCCGCGTCCCAGAGTCTGAAGCGCGTCGCCGTGGGCCTGCTGGTCCCAGGCGTCGCGGCTGCGTTGACCGCCGGTTGCTCTACCAGGTCGGTGCAGTCCGAGACCCGGCCCGCAGGCGCGGCAGCCCCGGCGACCACCAAGATCACGGTGGTCGCCGCCGAGAACTTCTGGGGCTCGATCGCGCTGCAGCTCGGCGGGACGCACGTCGCCGAGACCTCGATCATCGCCAACCCGGACACCGACCCCCACTCCTATGAGGCCACCCCCAACGACGCCAAGCTCATCGCCGGCGCGCGGCTGTTCATCCAGAACGGCATCGGCTACGACACCTCCTGGGCCCCCAAGCTGCTCTCGGCGAACCCCGCCTCCGGCCGCGACGTCCTGACCGTCGGCGAGGTCGTGGGCCTCAAGGACGGCGACAATCCGCACCAGTGGTACTCCCACGACAGCGTCTACAAGGTCATCGACGCCATCACCGCCGAGTACAAGAAGCTCGACCCGGCCGACGCCGCCTACTTCGACGCCCAGAAGCAGACCTTCGAGACCGCCACGCTGGCCACCTACAACCAGCTCGAGGCGGACATCAAGGCCACCTATGCCGGCACCCCCATCGGCGCCTCGGAGTCGATCGTCTCCCCGCTTGCCGACGCGCTGGGCCTGAAGATGCTCACGCCCTCCTCCTTCCTCAAGGACATCTCCGAGGGCGACGACCCCTCCGTGGCCGACAAGACCACCATCGACGGCCAGATCAAGGGCAGGCAGATCAAGGTCTACGTCTACAACTCGCAGAACTCCACTCCCGACATCGCCGCCCAGGTCAGCGAGGCCAAGGCCGCCGGAATCCCGGTGGCGACCGTGACCGAGACGCTCGCCCCGGCATCTGCCGGCTTCCAGGGCTGGATGGTCGGCGAACTCCAGGGTCTGAAGGCGGCGCTCGCCCAGGCGACGGGCCGCTGATGGAGGCCGCAGAACTCGACGATGCCGGCCGCCGCTGCAACGCGGGCAACGACCCGATCGCGGTCGTGGAACTGCGCGGCGCGTCGGCGGCCGTCGGTGGCCGGATCCTCTGGGGCGGTGTCGATCTCACTGTCGAGTGTGGCGAATTCGTCGCCGTCCTCGGCCCCAACGGCGTCGGCAAGTCCACGCTCATCAAAGTCCTGCTTGGCGCGCTGCCCGCCGCGGCCGGCGAAGTCCGCGTCCTGGGCCGGCGCCCCGGAGGCGCCGGCGCCCAGATCGGCTACCTTCCGCAGCGCCGCTCGTTCGACGCCTCGTTGCGCATCCGCGGCGTCGACGTCGTCCGGCTCGGCCTGGACGGTGACCGCTGGGGTGTGCCGATTCCCGGCGCGCGGCGGTTCAGCGCTCGGCGCCGCGCTGAGCAGGCTCGTGTCGACGAAGTCATCGAGCTCGTCGGTGCCTCCGCTTACGCCGACCGCGCGATCGGCGAGTGCTCCGGCGGTGAACAGCAGCGGCTGCTGATCGCTCAAGCGCTGGTGCGCCGGCCCCGGCTGCTGGTCCTCGACGAGCCGCTGGACTCGCTCGACCTGCCGAATCAGGCTTCTGTCGCGGCGTTGATCGGGCGCATTTCGCGCTCGGAGGACGTCGCGGTGGTCATGGTCGCTCACGACGTGAATCCGATCCTGCCGTACCTCGATCGAGTCGTGTACCTCGCTGACGGCGGCGCCGCATCCGGGACGCCCGAGGAGGTCATCACCACCGAGACGCTCTCGAAGCTGTTCCGCACACCGGTCGAGGTTCTGCGCGCGTCCGACGGCCGGCTGGTTGTGGTCGGTGGTCCGGAGGCCCCGGCTCTGCATACGGATCGTCACCTCGGCGTGCGCAGCCCGGTGGCCGGAGCATCGGCGGGGGCCGATCATGCCCACTGATTCCGGCCTGTCCTGGAACCCGCTCGCCGATATTCAGCAGATGTGGCAGCTGGACTCGATGGTGAACGCCTACCGCGCGGGCACGATCGTCGCCGTCCTGGCCGCCGCCGTCGGCTGGTTCATGGTGCTCCGCCGCCAGACGTTCGCCGGGCATACCGTGGCCCTGGCCGGATTCCCCGGTGCCGCGGCGGCGGTCTACCTCGGCGTGAGCGCTTCGTGGGGCTACTTCGGGTTCTGCGTCGGTGCCGGCGCGGTGATCGCGGCGCTGGCGCGTAACGGCAAGGGGGGCATGGCTGGGGAGTCGGCGCTGACTGGAATCGTGCAGTCGTTCACGCTGGCCTGCGGGATGCTGTTTGTGGCGCTCTATAAGGGCTTCCTGAACGGCATCAATTCCCTGCTGTTCGGCAGCTTTCTCGGGGTGACGCCCGGCGACATCGCGGTGCTTGCGGCCGTTGCCGTGGCGGTGTTGGCGGTCATGGCCGCGATCGGGCGACCGTTGCTGTTCTCCTCGGTCGATCCGGCTGTGGCCGATGCGCGGGGCGTTCCGTCGCGGGCTCTTGGCGTGCTTTTCCTTGTGCTGCTGGGTGCCACGACTGCCGAGGTTTCGCAGATCACTGGCTCGCTGTTGGTGTTCGCGCTGTTGGTGATGCCGGCGGCGACCGCGCAGCGGCTTACGGCGCGTCCTGCGGTGAGTCTGGTCCTGTCGGTGCTGTTCGCGTTGTCCGTGACGTGGTTCGGGCTCGGCGCGGCGTATTTCTCGCCCTATCCGATCGGGTTCTGGATCACCACTTTCGCGTTCGGTTGCTATCTCCTGGCGAACGTCTACGGGTTCGTGGCGCGGTTCGTGGTGCGGTGGCGTGGAACTGGTCGGCGGCATGTCGTCGAAGTCTTGGGGGTCTCGTGAGCATGTTCAACCATCCGTTCATGGTCTACGCCCTGCTCGGCGGGACCGGTATCGCGGCGGCGTGCGGCGCGGTCGGCTTCTTTCTTGTGCTGCGTGCGCAGGTGTTCACCGGCGACGCGTTGTCGCATGTGGCGTTCACCGGCGCGCTGGCCGCTCTGGCTTTCGGGGTCGATCTGCGCGCCGGGTTGTTCGCTGCGACGATCGCCGTGGCGCTGGTGCTGGGTGCGCTGGGTCGGCGCGGCCGGGCCGATGATGTGGTGATCGGCAACGTCTTCGCCTGGATCCTCGGGCTCGGCGTCTTCTTCCTGACGATGTACACGACCAACCGGTCCGGGGCGGGGTCCGGGTCGGGCAGCGGCTCGGCGACGATCAACGTGCTGTTCGGCTCGATCCTGGGATTGTCGTCGGGGCAGGCGCAGACGGCGTTGTGGATCGGCGTCGGGGTGGTCGTGGCGATGCTGGTGATCGCGCGGCCGCTGCTGTTCGCGACGCTGGACGAGGCGGTGGCCGCGGCGCGGGGTGTGCCTGTCAGGGTGCTGGCATTCGGGTTCCTGGCGTTCGTCGGCGCGGCCACGGCCGAGGCCACGCAGGCCGTCGGGGCGTTGCTGCTGCTCGGGTTGGTCGCGGCTCCGGCCGGTACCGCCTTGGTGCTGACGGACCGGCCGTTCCGGGGGCTCGGGCTGGCGATCGTGGTGGCGGTGGGGGAGATGTGGACCGGGCTGGCGCTGGCCTACTTCGTGCCCCGGATGCCGCCGAGCTTCTCGATCACGGCGGTCGCCACGATCGTGTACGCAGGCGCGTTGCTCTGGCGCTCGGTCGGCTACAGGCCTGTGGCCAGGTCCCGCACGACGTCGGCCGCCGATCCCTCCCTCGCCGCCCGGAACCCGGTTCCCGCCCACAGGTGAAGGCGGTCCGCGTCACCGGCTTTCGCAGCAGCCTGACGCATCGGTCGGGTCAGGTGGTGGATCGCGGGGTAGCCGTAGGGCGCGGTGGCTTCGTGGCGGTCGATGAAGCCGTTGCGCAGGCCTCGGGCCGGGCGGCCGGTGAAGGCGTGGGTGATGGTCGTCTCGGTGAAGGCGGGGTCGGCGAGGGCGTCTTTGTGCGTCTGGGAGGCGCCGGATTCCTCGGTGCGGAGCAGGAGGGTTCCGACGGCTGCCGCTTCGGCGCCCGCTTGCAGCAGGGTTCTGATGTCGTCTGGTGTCCTCACGCCGCCGCCGGCCACGATCGGCAGATCGGCTGCCGCTTTCACCTCGCGCACCAGGTCCGCCGCGCTGACTTCTGACAGGGTCCTGAGCTCGTGCATGCCGCTGTGGCCGCCGGCTGCGGGGGCTTGGACGACGAGGCCGTCCACGCCGGCAGCGTGCGCGGCTTTCGCCTCCGCCGCGCTGGTGACGGTCGCCAGCACCCGGCTTCCCACGTGCTGCAACGCCGCGATCTCGCGCGGGTCCGGCAACCCGAAGGTCAGGGACACCACGGGGACGGGCTCGGCGAGGAGGAAGGCGAGCTTGTCGGGCCAGGCGTCGTCGTCATCGAGGACCGGCTCGGGGTTCAGATCCGCGCCGAGCGAGGCTGCCTCGGGCGCCAGCTCGGCGGCGTAGGCGCGGAACGCGGCGGGATCGACGGCGTCCCAGCCTGGCACGAAGAGGTTCACCCCGAAGGCCCCACCGAACTCGCGCACCCGGCGCACCTCGGCACCCATCGCCTCGGCGGTCTTGTACCCGGCGGCCAGGAACGGAAAGCCACCAGCTCCCAGCACCGCTCCGACCAGCGCGACCGTGGTCGGCCCACCCGCCATCGGCGCCGCCACCACCGGCAGCTCAGACTCCAGGAACCCAGTCACACGCGCCGCCTTTCCCGAACCGCTCACGTCGCCTCCACCGTACGATCACGCTTCGGCGCGCGCGAGTGAGGCCGTCAGCGAGGGGCGGGGGCGGCGGCGAGCTCGTCTGCGGCGCGACGATCTCGACGCGCTGTTTCCGGGGCTGCTGGATGTGGCGATTCCGCAGGGGCGTGAGGTGATGGCTGGGTTCTAGGGCGGGGATGCCGGCTGGGCGATCCCACTCGCGCTGACCAGCGCCGTAGTCCTCCGCTCGGCCGTGAGTTGCGCAGTCGCCGCGCTCGGGGCAGGCTGGCCACCGACATGGCGCCGCCGCCCGGTTCCTCAACGCGGCGCGCCGTACCCCCCGCTCAACTCGGCCCCGGACGCGGTGCCGACGCTAGTTTGGTGCCCATGGACGCGATCGACGTTGCGGAGCTGGCCTTGAGTCTTCCGGACATTGACCCTTCGCAGCCGAGCCCGGCCCGCATCTACGACTTCTGGCTCGGCGGCAGCCAGAACTTCGAGGCGGACCGCGAAGCCGGCCGCCGCGCCGCCGACGCCATGCCCACCCTGGTCGGAGCCATCCGCGCCAACCGGGCGTTCCTCGGCCGCGTGGTCCGGCACCTGACGGCGACGGCCGGCATCAAGCAGTTCCTCGACCTCGGCTCCGGCGTCCCGACCGCGGGCAACGTTCACGAGGTCGCGATGGAGGTCGATCCCGAGGCGCGCGTCGTGTACGTGGACGTCGACCAGGTCGCCATCGCGCACTCCCGCATGCTCCTGTCGAAGACGCCCAACGCCGTCGCGATCCTGGCCGACCTGCGGCGCCCCGACAGCGTGCTGGCACATCCGTTGCTGCAGCAGACGCTCGACCTGTCGCTGCCGGTCGCCATCCTGATGAACGCGGTCCTGCACTTCGTCGCGGACGAGGACGACCCGGCCGGCATCGTCGCCTCCTACCTCGACGTCGCGGCCCCGGGCAGCTACATCGCGCTGTCCCACGCCGCCCCCGACCTGGCGCACCCCGGCGAGCAGCAGCAGATGCTCGACGACTACCAGCGCTCCACCCGCGTGCCGTTCATCAACCGCGAGCCCGAGGTGATCGAGGGCTGGCTGGCCGGGCTGGAGATCCAGCCGCCCGGCCTGGTCACCGTCGACCAGTGGCACCCGGAGCCGAACGCGGTCGAGACGCCGATCCTGCGCACCTACGGAGTGCTGGCGCGCAAGCCGGTGGAGAGTAAAGAGGACTAAAGAGCCGGCGCTGCCGGAGCTGCTGTTCGGAGAAGCCGCTGAGATTCTGCGGAGCTAGGACCGCCACTCCGCAGAGCTAGGACTGCTACTCCGCGGGATCCCAATGCGCGACGGGGTTCCCATGCCAGCGCGTACCCGCACGCAGCCGGTCCCCGCGCATCACCAGCGAGTACGGACCGGCCACCGCCGCGTCGTCCAGCTGCGTTCCCGGCAGCGCGATCGCGTGCGGGCCCAGTGTCGCCCCGCGTCCCAGCGTGACCGTGTCCATCCGCATCAACCGGTCCTGGAACAGATGCGTCTGCAGCACGACGCCGCGGTTCACCGTCGCGCCGTCGCCGAGGGTCACCAGATCCGTCTCGGGAAGCCAGTGGCTCTCGCACCACACACCCTTCCCGATCCGAGCTCCGAGGCTGCGCATCCACATGTTCATGAACGGCGTCCCGATCAGCGACGCCCCGAGCCAGGGCATCCCCAGCTCCTCGATGAACGTGTCGAACAGCTCGTTGCGCCACACGAACGAGCTCCACAACGGCCTCTGGCCCACCCGGAACCGCCCGACGAGGAGCCATTTGGCCAGCGTCGTCAGCAGGCACGCGGTCACCCCGGCGGTGAGTAGCAGCACCATCGTGACCGGCAGCGCGCCATAGAGACCGAGATCGTCGAACGCCGCCTGCACGCCTATCATCACGCCATCGGCCAGCAGCACCGTCAGGAACAGCGGCAGCCACCGGCACAACTCCACGAAGCCGCGCGCCGCCACCAGCCGGAACGGGGGATCGTACGTCCGCGCCGTGGACTCCCCGCCCTCCACCTGCCGCTGCACGGTGAACGCCGGCCGTCCCAGCCAGGAGTCGCCGGGGGAGGTGCGCGGGGGAGTGTCGGAGTGCACACCGATCAGCGACTCGTCGGCGACCCGACGGAACGGCCCGACCATCCCGGAGTTGCCGACGAAGGCCCGCTTCCCGACGTACGCGGGCCCCAGCCGCAGCCAGCCGCCACGGATCTCGAAAGGCGCGATCAGCGTGTCGTCCGCCAGGAACGCATGATCGTCGACCTCCATCAGGCTCGGCAGCGCCAGCACCGTCGAGGCCTCGACCCGCCGCCCGATCCGCGCTCCCAGCATCCGCAGCCACACCGGCGTCGCCAGGCTGGCGTACAGCGGGAACAGCGCGACCCGCGAGGTCTCCATCAGCCGGTGCACGACCCACACGTTCCACGCGACGCGTCCGTGCGCGGCATACACCCCCGGCACGATCTTGCGTGACAGCAGCCGCACCACCACGGCGGTCAGCAGCATGTAGCAGACCACGGTGACCACGGTGAACGGCACCGAAGACACCAATATCAGGTCGGCCAGCGCGCCGGGCTCCGGATGCGCCCCGCGCCACAGGTACAGCGCCACCAAAGCCGGTGTCGCGGCCAGTAGCGGCAGCAACTGCATGACCGGCAGCGTGACCATGTAGACCAGGTTCCACAACCGGGACTGGCGATACCGCGGCGGCGGCCACTTGAACGTAGGCACGCTCTCGTCGCGCCGCGCCGGCGTGCCGTGCCAGCGCTCGCCTTCGGGCACCGTGCCGGACACGCAGCTGCCGGACGCGACCTCCGCGCCGGCGCCGATGTCCGCGCCGGGCATCAGCATCGACCGCGTCCCGACGGAGGCGTGCGGCCCGACGCGGATGCCGCCGACGTGCAGCAGGTCGCCCTCGATCCACCAGCCGGCGCAGTCCACTTCCGGCTCCAGGACCGCGCCGTCGCCGAACGCGGCCATGCCGGTGACCGGCGGCAGCGAGTGCAGCTGGACGTCCCGCCCGACCCGGCACCCCAGTATCCGTGCGTAGCGGGAGGCCATCGGCGTGCCGGTGACCCCGGCCAGGCTGAACGCGCCGACCAGCCGCTCGGCCGTCCACAACCGCAGGTGCGTCCAGCCCCCGCGGTGATAGGAACCCGGCTGAAGATTGTGCGTGAACACCCGCGCGCCGACCCCGCTGATGACGACCCGTGCCGGTGCGCTGCCCAACGCCAGCCAGCCGCCGACGATCAGCCACCACGACGTGTGCGGGGCCCACTTCACCGGCCCGATGACGTCGTCCATCGCCGCGATCCCGAGCACCCACGGGACGGCCGTGACGACGAACATGAACGCCAGCACGAAGCCCTGATACAGCCCGGCGGTGGCGGGCGTCAGGTGTACGCGGCGGTGCCGTACCCGCGGCTTGCCGGCCCGGCCGCCGGACTGCTCGGAGGCGTCCAGGAAGCGCGCCAGCTCCGGCAACTTCGGGTGCTGATACAGGTCTTTGACGGTGAACCCGGGGAACCGCTCGCGCATCTCGCCGACCAGGCGTGCGGCGGTGAGGCTGCTGCCGCCGAGGCCGAAGAAGTCGCTGTCCTGCTCGACCGGGACGCCAAGAAGACGTCGCCACTGGTCGGCTATCCAGCCGGCGGTGCCGCCGAAGCCGATGGCCGAGCCCCCGGCGGCGGCCTCCTGGCCGGGCGGCGGCCAGGGCAGGGCCTTGCGGTCGACCTTGCCCGAGGTGCGCGTCGGCAGGTCGTCGACCAGCGCCAGGACCGGGACCAGAGCCGGCGGGAGTTTCTGGAGCAGCAGCTCGCGCGCCGCGTTCTTGTCGAAGGAGTTCGCCGGGCTGCCATCGGCCGACCGCTGCTGCGGGATCACCCCGGGTTGAGGTCCGGCTCCGTCGATGACGAGATACCCGACGAGCACCTGCCCGCCGGCCGGGCTGTCCTTGACCGCCGCGGCGGCCGCGCGCACGCCGGGCAGCGCCTGCAACGCGGCGTCCACCTCGCCGAGCTCGATCCGCCGCCCGCCGATCTTCACCTGCTCGTCGGCGCGGCCGATGAAGATCAGCCCTTCGTGCTCGGCGCGCACCAGGTCGCCGGTGCGGTAGACGCGCCGGCCCGGCAAGGCCGGGTGCGGCGCGAACTTCTCGGCGTCCTTGGCCGGATCGAGGTAGCGCGCGGTGCCGACGCCGCTGATCAGCAGCTCGCCGGTCTCGCCCCAGGGCACCGGCCGGCCTCGGGCGTCGACCACAGCCAGTTCCCAGCCGTCCAGCGGCGTCCCGATGCGCACCGGCGATCCCGCGCGCATCAGGGAGGCGCAGGCGACGACCGTGGCCTCGGTCGGGCCGTAGGTGTTCCAGAACTCGCGCCCCGGCACGGCCAGCCGCTCGACCAGCTCCGGCGGGCAGGACTCACCGCCGACGATCAGCAGCCTGATACGGTCCAGCGCCTCGGCGGGCCACAGCGCGACCAGGGTGGGGACGGTCGAGACCACGGTGATGCCGCGTTCGACGAGCCACGGCCCCAGATCGGTCCCGGCCTTCACCAGCGAGCGCGGGGCCGGGACCAGGCAGGCGCCGTGGCGCCAGGCCAGCCACATCTCCTCGCAGGAGGCGTCGAAGGCGACCGAGAGCCCGGCCAGGACCCGGTCGCCGGGCCCCAGCGGCTGGTCGCGGACGAACAGGCGGGCCTCGGCGTCGACGAAGGCGGCGGCCGAGCGGTGCGAGACCGCGACGCCCTTGGGACGGCCGGTGGTGCCCGAGGTGAAGATCACCCAGGCGTCGTCGGTCAGCGCCGGCGGCCCGGGACGGCGGCCGGGCCTTCCCGGGCCGGGCCGGATCGAGCGCCCCTCGCCGAGCACCGCGCAGACGGCGGCGTCCTGCCAGATCATCTCGGCGCGCTCGTCGGGGTCGTCGACGTCGACCGGGACGTAGGCGGCTCCGGCGACCAGCACGCCGAGGATCGCGACGTACAGATCGGTGGTGCCGGAGGGGACGCGCACGCCGACCTTGTCGCCGGGGCCGATCCCGTGAGCACGCAAGGTGTCGGCCAGCGCGCCGACAGCGCCGCGCAGCTCACGGTAGGTGAGGGCCACTCCGGCGGCTTCTAGCGCGGGGGCTGCGGGGTGGCGGGACGCGGTCGCTTCCAGGACGTCGACCAGCGTCCGCGCCGACGCGGCCTCGGCGACCGGCCAGACGGCGTGATCCAGTGAGGCCGGCAGGATGCGCCCGAGGGGCAGGGTGGTGGCCGTGTGCTGGGTGGGTTGCATGGAGTTTTTCTCGAGTCGTCGAAGCCGGTGAGGACGTCAGGCTCGGCAGTCCTCGGTGGCGACGAGACCGGCCATGCTCGGCTCATTATGGTCGGTGTTTTGGTAAGGGCGGCGTTAAAAGCTCCTCAAGAGTACGGTTCAGCGCGCGGGCGCGTTCCCGGCCAGCAGTACGGCCAACAGCAGCAGCACCGAGGCCCCGGCCAGCTCCAGCAGCACGTTCCGGCGCAGTGTGGCCTCGCTCCCACCGCGCCACGTCGCCACGATGCCGCGCGACCGCCGCGCGACACCGATCACGCAGAGCAGGATCGCGACCTTGGCGAGAAGGAGGCGGCCATAGGCGGTGTCGAGCAGGGCACTGATACTGCCGACCTCGCGCCATGCCTGGTACAGGCCGGTCGCCGCCACCATCGCGACGGCTCCGAGCGCGAGCCGCGAGAAGCGGTGCACGGCTGCCGCCACCGCCTCGCCCCGGCCCGCCAGCAGCACCGCGAGCATGAACAGCCCGCCGATCCACACGGCCATCGCCGCGACGTGGAGGGTCAACGCGACCATCGCGACCGGGGCCCCGCCGCCGGTCGCCGCGTGCCCGGTCGCGCCCCAGGTCGCCGCCATGGCGAGGGTGAACGCCAACGGCACCCCGGGACCGGCGGCGCGCCGCAACACCGCATCGCCGATCACCGCCGCCACGGCCAGGACGAGGAGCCGCGCCATGAACGCGTGGCCCTCGCGCGTCGCGAGAGTGACGGACAGCAGCGATCGATCGAGCAGGTGGGAGAGCGGCAGGCCGCGAGCTGCGGGGGCGTAGCCGGTGAGCTGAATCAGGGTTCCGACAAGCAGGAGCGACCAGCCGAGTGCTGCCGGCCAGGTCGGGGTGGCGCTCGGTGCGAACGCCGTGGGCGAGTCGCTGATCGCTTGGCCGGTGGTCTTGGTGTGCGCTGTGCTGGAGCTGGAGCTGGAGCTGGAGCTGGAGCTGGAGCTGGAGCTGGTGCCAGTGCTGGTGCTGGTGCTGGAGCTAGGGCTGGAGCTGGAATCAGTGCTAAGGCTGGTGCTGGTGCTGGTGCTGGTGCTGGTGCTGGTGCTGGTGCTGGAGCTGGAGCTAGGACTAGGGCTGGAGCTGGAGCCGGAGTTAAAGCCGGAGCCAGCCCCGCCATCGGCCCCCGAAGCCTGCCCCTTCCGCCGATACGTATGCAGCGCAGCCACTCCGCCGACCATCGCCAGCCCCGC
>Ga0207671_10001694_pt1 | contig 24966 bp, 19 predicted proteins | sample KBSC24metaG_FD_184352 | JGI IMG/M metagenome (GOLD analysis project Ga0207671, IMG submission 184352) | Corn rhizosphere microbial communities from Kellogg Biological Station, Michigan, USA - KBS C2-4 metaG (SPAdes) (version 2) | ecosystem: Host-associated > Plants > Roots > Rhizosphere > Soil... | reverse complement strand
GAAAGCTTCAACGTGCTCGTCAAGGAAATGCGTTCGCTTGGCCTCAATGTCGACCTGAACTCGATCGAGGATCAAGACGAGGGCGAAGGCTTCGCCGAGGCGGCGGAATAACACTCTAAGGCCCGAAGCTCCCCCTCTCGCTTGCGGGAGGGGGCCGGGGGGTGGGCCCCCGGCTGACACGGAGCACCAAGTTTCGAAGGGGGCGCCCACCCCCAGCCCCTCCCGCTCGCGGGAGGGGAGATGGAGCAGAGAATGAACGAACTGACCAATTTCGCCAATCCGATCGCAAAACCGGAGACCTTCGATCAGATCCGCATCGGCATCGCTTCGCCGGAACGGATCCGCAGCTGGTCCTTCGGCGAGATCAAGAAGCCCGAGACGATCAACTACCGCACGTTCAAGCCTGAGCGTGACGGCCTGTTCTGCGCGCGCATCTTCGGCCCGATCAAGGATTATGAATGCTTGTGCGGCAAGTACAAGCGCATGAAATATAAGGGCATCGTCTGCGAAAAATGCGGCGTCGAGGTCACCGTCTCGAAGGTTCGCCGCGAGCGGATGGGCCATATCGAGCTGGCCGCTCCGGTTGCGCATATCTGGTTCCTGAAATCGCTGCCGTCACGCATCGGCCTGCTGCTCGACATGCAGCTCAAGCAGCTTGAGCGCGTGCTCTATTTCGAGAGTTACATCGTGATCGAGCCGGGCCTGACCGCGCTCGAGAAATATCAGCTTCTCACCGAGGATGAACTGCTCGAAGCGCAGGACGAATATGGCGAGGACGCCTTCTCCGCCGGGATCGGCGCCGAAGCGGTCCGCATCATGCTCGAGAGCCTCGATCTGGAAGGCGAGAAGGAAGTGCTTCTCAAGGAATTGGCCGAGACCAAGTCGGAGCTGAAGCCCAAGAAGATCATCAAGCGGCTCAAGGTCGTCGAGAGCTTCCTCGAATCCGGCAACCGCCCGGAGTGGATGATCCTCGAGGTGGTTCCGGTCATTCCGCCGGAGCTTCGCCCGCTGGTTCCGCTCGATGGCGGCCGTTTCGCGACATCGGATCTCAACGATCTCTATCGCCGCGTGATCAACCGTAACAACCGTCTGAAGCGGCTGATGGAGCTGCGCGCGCCGGACATCATTGTCCGCAACGAAAAGCGCATGCTGCAGGAAGCGGTCGATGCGTTGTTCGACAATGGTCGCCGCGGCCGCACCATCACCGGCGCGAACAAGCGTCCGCTCAAGTCGCTCTCCGATATGCTCAAGGGCAAGCAGGGCCGCTTCCGCCAGAACCTGCTAGGCAAGCGCGTCGACTATTCCGGCCGTTCGGTGATTGTGACCGGGCCGGAGCTGAAGCTGCACCAGTGCGGCCTGCCGAAGAAGATGGCGCTCGAGCTGTTCAAGCCGTTCATCTACGCCCGGCTGGATGCCAAGGGTCTCTCGATGACCCTCAAGCAGGCCAAGAAGTGGGTCGAGAAAGAGCGCAAGGAAGTGTGGGACATCCTCGACGAGGTGATCCGCGAGCATCCGGTGCTGTTGAACCGCGCGCCGACGCTCCACCGCCTCGGCATCCAGGCGTTCGAGCCGGTGCTGATCGAGGGCAAGGCGATCCAGCTTCACCCGCTGGTCTGCTCGGCGTTCAACGCTGACTTCGACGGCGACCAGATGGCCGTGCACGTGCCGCTCAGCCTCGAAGCCCAGCTCGAAGCGCGCGTGCTGATGATGTCGACCAACAACATCCTCTCGCCCGCGAACGGCAAGCCGATCATCGTGCCGTCGCAGGATATGGTGCTCGGCCTCTATTATCTCTCGATGGAGAAGCAGGGCGAGCCGGGCGAAGGCATGATCCTGGCCGACATGCAGGAGGTCCACCAGGCGCTCAACGCCAAGGCGGTGACGCTTCATAGCAAGATCACCAGCCGCGTCCCGCAAACCGACGAGGAGGGCAATCAGTACCTCAAGCGCGTCGAGACCACGCCGGGCCGCATGCTGCTGGGCGAGACGCTGCCCAAGTCGCACAAGGTTCCGTTCGAAACGGTCAACCGCCTGCTGACCAAGAAGGAGATCGGCGACGTCATCGACATCGTCTATCGCCACACCGGCCAGAAGGAGACGGTGCTGTTCGCCGACGCGATCATGTCGCTCGGTTTCCGTCACGCCTTCCAGGCGGGCATCTCGTTCGGCAAGGACGACATGGTGATCCCGGCCGCGAAGGATCCGCTGGTCGACGAGACCCGTACGCTCGTGAAGGATTATGAGCAGCAATATCAGGACGGCCTGATCACCCAGCAGGAAAAGTATAACAAGGTGATCGATGCCTGGTCGCGTTGCGGCGACCGCGTCGCGGCCGAGATGATGAAGGAGATTCAAGCCGTTAAGAGGGACGAGGAGACCGGCCGCGAAAAGCCGATCAACTCGATCTACATGATGGCTCACTCCGGGGCCCGTGGTTCGCAGGCGCAGATCAAGCAGCTCGCCGGCATGCGCGGCCTGATGGCCAAGCCTTCGGGCGAGATCATCGAGACGCCGATCATCTCAAACTTCAAAGAAGGCCTGACCGTCCTTGAATATTTCAACTCGACCCACGGCGCCCGCAAGGGCCTCGCGGATACCGCGTTGAAGACCGCCAACTCGGGCTATCTCACCCGTCGTCTGGTCGACGTGTCGCAGGATTGCGTCGTCGTCGAGATCGATTGCGGCACCGAGCGCGCGCTGGAGATGAAGGCGATCGTGCAGGGCGGCTCGACCATCGCTTCGCTGGGCGAACGCATCCTGGGCCGCACCACGGCCGAGGACATCATCGACAGCAAGACCGGCGAGGCGCTCGTCACCGAAGGAACGCTGCTCGATGAGGCGCATATCGCCGCGATCGAGGCGATCGGCATCCAGGCAGTCAAGATCCGCAGCCCGCTGGTCTGCGAATCCAAGGGTGGCGTCTGTGCCGCCTGCTATGGTCGTGACCTCGCCCGCGGTACGCCGGTCAATATCGGCGAAGCGGTCGGCGTCATCGCGGCGCAGTCGATCGGCGAGCCGGGCACCCAGCTTACGATGCGGACCTTCCACATCGGCGGCGCGGCGCAGCTCAACGAGCAGTCGCATCTCGAAGCCGTGTCCGACGGCAAGGTGGAATATCGCGATCTTCGCACGATCAAGGATCCGCGCGGCCGCACCATCTCGCTATCGCGCAATGGCGAACTGGCGCTGGTCGATGTCGAGGGCCGCGAGCGCGCAACGCACCGCATCCCTTATGGTGCGTCGCTCTTGCATGCCGATGGGGCGTCAGTCGCCAAGGGCGAGCGTCTGGCCGAGTGGGATCCGTTCACCATGCCGGTGATCACCGAGACCGGCGGCACGGTGAAGTATCAGGATCTGATCGAGAACCAGACGCTCAGCGAGCAGACCGATGAGGCCACCGGCATCACCCAGAAGGTGGTGACGGAGTATCGCGCAACCAGCCGGAAGGAGGATCTCCGTCCGCGCCTGACCCTGCTCGACGCTACGTCCGGCGAGGCTGCGCGCTACATGCTTGCGCCGGGTGCGACGCTCTCGGTCGAGGACGGTCAGACCGTCCAGGCCGGCGAGGTGCTGGCCCGTGTCTCGCGCGAAGCCGCGAAGACGCGCGACATCACCGGCGGTCTGCCGCGCGTCGCCGAGCTGTTCGAGGCGCGTAAGCCGAAGGAAAATGCGATCATCGCCAAGGTCTCCGGCCGCGTCGAGTTCGGCAAGGACTATAAGGCGAAGCGCAAGATCCTGATCCGCCCGGACGATGGTGGCGAGCCGATCGAGTATCTGGTGCCGAAGTCCAAGGTCATCGACGTGCAGGAAGGCGATTACGTCAAGCGCGGCGACAACCTGATTTCGGGCTCGCCCGACCCGCACGACATCCTCGAGGTGCTCGGGGTGGAGGCGCTGGCCGAATATCTCGTGTCGGAAATCCAGGAAGTCTATCGACTGCAGGGTGTGAAGATCAACGACAAGCACATCGAGACCATCGTTCGGCAGATGTTGCAGAAGGTTGAGATCATCGCTGCCGGCGACAGCACGTTCCTTCCGGGCGAGCAGGTTGACGCCGAGGAGATGAACGACGCCAATGCGAAGCTCGTAGCCGAGGGCCGCGAAGGGGCGCAGGGCAAGCCGGTGCTGCTTGGCATCACCAAGGCTTCGCTCCAGACCCGCAGCTTCATCTCGGCGGCCTCCTTCCAGGAGACGACCCGCGTGCTCACCGAAGCTTCGGTGCAGGGCAAGGTCGATACGCTGACCGGGCTCAAGGAGAATGTCATCGTCGGCCGGCTCATTCCCGCGGGTACCGGCTCGGGTATGCGGCGTCTGCGCGTGGCCGCCTCGTCGCGTGACGCGGCGCTTCGCGCCTCGCAGCGGACCTGGCAGGAAAGCTTGATTGCGCCGCAAAGTGCGGCCGAGGAACATGCCGCGGAGCTGGTCCGCCCGATCGAGGACGATACCGGCAACGATCCCTTGGGCGAGGTCGTCGGTGACGACTTCACGACCGAAGATCTGGAATAGCCTCGGGCTCTTGAACTGAATGAAGCCTCGCCGAGCAATCGGCGGGGCTTTTTTCTTTAGCGGGGGTGGATTCGAAACCGTCCACCCCCATCTCCATCCTCTGCTCGGGAAATGGAGAACGCCATGCGTTACAAACAGCTTGGCCGCACTGGCCTGTTCGTCTCCGAAATATGCCTCGGAACGATGACCTTTGGCGAAGCCAACAAGAACGGCATGTGGGGGCGCATCGCGGACGTGGATCAGTCCGGCGTGAATGAAATTCTTGAGCAATCACTGGCCGCCGGGGTGAATTTCATCGATACGGCGGATGTTTATTCATTCGGCAAATCCGAGACCCTACTCGGCCAAGGGCTCAAGGATCTCGGTGTACGCCGACAAGAGGTCGTGATCGCGACCAAGGTCCATGGCATGATGGGGCCGAAGCCGAACGATCAGGGCGCGTCACGCGGGCATATCATGGATTCGGTGGGCGCCAGCCTCGAACGGCTACAAACCGATCATATCGATCTCTACCAGATCCACGGAAACGACGACGTCACGCCCATCGAAGAAACGCTCCGCGCGCTCGACGATCTCGTCCGCCAAGGGATGGTGCGCTATATCGGCGTTTCGAACTGGCAGGCCTGGAAGATGGCCAAGGCGCTCGGAATTTCGGAGCGGCTTGGGCTTGCGCGCTTTGAGACGGTGCAAGCCTATTACAGCCTGGCTGGTCGGGATCTGGAGCGCGAAATCGTTCCTCTGATGAACGAGGAAAGGCTGGGTCTCATGGTTTGGTCGCCGCTCGCCGGCGGCTTGCTCTCCGGAAAATATGAACGGGGTGCCGCGGGAGAGGGGCGGCGGGCCGCGTTCGATTTTCCCCCCGTGGATCTCGAGCGCGCCTGGGCGTGTATCGATGTCTTGCGGGAGGTCGCGCGGAAGCACGAGGCAAGCATGGCCACGGTTGCGCTGGCCTATGTACTTGCCAAGCCTTTCGTCATGAGCGTGATCATTGGCGCAAAGCGGATCGACCAGTTGGACCAGAACCTGGCCGCCGCAAAGCTCATGCTCGATGCGGAGGATGTCCGCAGGCTGGACGAGGTTAGCGCCTTGCCCGCCGAATATCCCGGCTGGATGCTGGAACGGCAAGCCACCGGTCGCATCCCCGCGCCCTTTAAGGCTGATTAACGGCGCGCGATCAGCTTATCGATCGTGCTCCGTTCGATTTGGGTCATCTCCGCGCCGCATTCCTTCTCGATCTGGCCACGGATCAGCTCGAGTTCGTTTTCGGTGAGATGTTCGATGCCGATGAAGGCATTGCGGGCGCTTTCCGTGGCCCGGATCACTTCGTCCAGTTTGGCCTGCATTGCCGCAGCATCGCGGTTCTGCGCGTTCTGGATCAAGAACACCATGAGGAAGGTGACGATTGTGGTCGAGGTGTTGATGACAAGCTGCCAGGTATCCGAATAGCGGAACAGCGGCCCAGTTATGCCCCAGGCGGCGATTGTGGCCAGGGCCAGGATGAACGCGATCGGTTGCCCCGCCCAGCCGGAGACGCGCGCTGCGATCATGGTGAAAATCCGATCCATCCTTCGTCTCCTTGATCCACTCGCTCAGCGGGGAAATTGGCCTTTTGATCCGCGCCACGCTAACCATCGCCGCGATGGACGTCAGCCAACTCCGTGTCGCGCTGTTTACCGGCAACTACAACTATGTGCGGGACGGCGCCAACCAGGCGCTCAACCGGCTCGTGGCCTCGCTGCTGCGGCAAGGCGCGGCGGTTCGCATCTATTCGCCAACGGTGAAGGAGCCCGCGTTCGAGCCCGTCGGCGATCTCGTCAGCGTGCCTTCGATCCCGGTTCCCGGCCGCGCCGAATATCATGCGCCGATCATGATCCCGCCGCGGGTCAAGCGCGATCTGCGACACTTCGGACCAAATATTTTTCATGTTTCCAGTCCCGAGGTGCTGGGGCATCGCGCCGTCTCGCTGGCGCGCAAATGGAATTTGCCGGTGGTGGCGTCAGTCCATACCCGCTTCGAAACCTATTTCCGCTACTACAATATGGCGTTCGTGGAGCCCCTGGTGGAGGCCGCATTGCGGCGCTTCTATCGACGCTGTGACGCGATCTACGCCCCTTCGGAATCGATGGCGCAGCTGCTGCGCGATCAACGCATGAGCTACAATGTCGGGATCTGGTCGCGCGGCATCGACACCGAGATTTTCAATCCCAACCGGCGTGATCTCGCCTGGCGCCGCTCGCTCGGAATCTTCGATGACGAGCCAGCCATCGGCTTCGTCGGCCGGCTCGTGATGGAAAAGGGATTGGACGTTTTTTCCGATGCGGTCGATCGGCTCGAGCAGAGCGGCGTTCCCCATAGGGTGCTGGTGGTGGGCGATGGGCCGGCCCGGGATTGGTTTGCCCGCCGCCTTCCCACCGCGATTTTCACAGGCTTCCAGCAAGGCGCTGATCTCGGCCGCGCCGTCGCGTCGATGGATATCTTGTTCAACCCCTCGGTCACGGAGACGTTCGGCAACGTGACGCTGGAAGCAATGGCTTGCGGGCTTCCGGTCGTGGCGGCTCACGCGACCGGCAGCGCAAGCCTTGTTGCGGACGGCGTAACGGGCCGGCTGATCGCGCCAGGCGCGATCGGCGCCTTCCGCGATGCGCTTGCGCATTATTGCAAGGATCTCGATGCCCGCGCCGACGCTGGCAAGGCGGGCCAGGCAGTCTGCAATCGTTACGGCTGGGAGCAGGTCAACCAGACGCTGATCGAGAGCTATCTGCGCATCGTGCGTCAGCGCAGCTTGGGGGGCCGTGCACTGCCTTTGCGAAGCCCGGTGCCCTAATGGTCGGCGCTTGCTGGACCGATATTCCAGGCCTATGTTCCTGATCTGTTCGCAGGAGATGTCATGGCCAAGCTGCTGAAACGCTATGTCTGCCAGAGCTGCGGCAGCGTTTCGCCCAAATGGCAGGGGCAATGCGTCGATTGCGGCGAATGGAACAGTTTGGTCGAGGAGGCGCCAAGCAATGTCACGCCGTTCGCGCTGAAGCATAATCTTCAGGGCGGCGGCCGCGCGATCGATCTGGTCGGCCTTGATGCGGACGTACCGCTGCCGCCGCGGACTCCGACCGGCATTACCGAATTCGATCGCGCGATCGGCGGCGGCCTCGTGCCAGGATCCGCCATGCTGATCGGCGGCGATCCGGGCATCGGCAAATCGACCCTGCTGCTGCAGGCGGCCGCTCGGATCGCGCGCAATGGCGGGGCAGTCGCCTATGTCTCGGGCGAGGAGGCGGCAGACCAAGTACGGCTGCGGGCGCAAAGGCTTGGCCTTGGCGGCGCACCGGTCCAACTCGCGTCGGCAACCTCGGTGCGGGATATTCTCACCACCTTCGCGAACGGCCCGGCGCCCGCGCTGCTGGTGATCGATTCGATCCAGACCATGCACAGCGATTTGATCGAGGGCGCGCCGGGCACGGTGAGCCAGGTGCGCGCTTCCGCACAGGAACTGATCCGCTTTGCCAAGGAGCGGGGATCGGCGCTGATGCTGGTGGGCCACGTCACCAAGGACGGCGCCATCGCCGGGCCGCGCGTGCTTGAGCATATGGTCGATACCGTGCTGAGCTTCGAAGGCGAACGCAGCCACCAATATCGCATCCTGCGCGCGATCAAGAATCGCTTCGGCGGGACGGATGAAATCGGCGTGTTCGCGATGGGCGAAGCAGGCCTCGACGAAGTGGGCAATCCCAGCACCCTTTTCCTCACGTCGCGCGGCGAGGCGGTCGCCGGCACGACCGTCTTCCCGGCCATGGAAGGGACGCGGCCGGTGCTGGTGGAAATCCAGGCACTCACCGTCCGGCTGGCCAGCGGAGCCACGCCGCGCCGCGCGGTGGTAGGCTGGGACGGCGGCCGCCTTGCCATGATCCTCGCCGTGCTGGAGGCGCGTTGCGGCCTCAGCTTCTCGACGGCCGAAGTCTATCTCAATGTCGCTGGCGGCTATCGCCTCTCCGATCCGGCGGCGGACCTTGCCGTGGCATGCGCGCTGATCTCGGCGCTCTCCGAGCGGCCGGTGCCGGCGCAAGCCATCGCGTTCGGAGAGGTTGCGTTGTCCGGGGAAGTGCGGCCGGTCGCGCATGGCGGGCTGCGCCTCAAGGAAGCGGCCAAGCTCGGCTTCGAAACCGCGCTGGTCCCCGCATCGCTGGCGGAGCATGGGCAAGGCCTGCGCCTCACCGGTTTCCGGCAGCTCGGCAATCTCGTTGACCATTTGCTGGGGCGGAGCTAGCCGCTTCGGAAGAAGGGCGGGTGCAAGATGGCGTCTCTGACAGCGCTGGACATGATCGTGCTTGTGCTCGTCGGCGGCGGAGCGATCCTTGGCCTCATGCGGGGGTTCACCAACGAAGTGATCTCGCTCGCCACGTGGATCGTCTCGATCTTTGCGCTCAAATTCCTATTCGCGCCGGTGACGAGGCTGATCGCGCCCTGGGTAGGCACCGGTTCGGCGGGATCGATCCTTGCGTTCGCGCTGATTTTCGGTGTGGTGTTCCTGACCGGCAAACTGATCGCGGCTTCGATCGTTTCGGGGATCCGCTATTCGGCGCTGAGCGGCTTCGATCGGCTGCTGGGGTTCGGGTTCGGCGCTCTCAAGGGCCTGGTGGTGGCGACGCTTGGCTATCTCCTGCTCAATCTCGCGCACGACACGGTGTTCGGCGGAGACAGCAAGCGGCCTCAGTGGATCGCCCAGTCACGCAGTCATATGCTGCTCGATGCCAGCAGCCGGGCGATCGTCGATTTCGTCGAAGCACGCCGCCACCATCGGCCGGAAAAGGACGAACCCGGCAACGCGGTCTCGACCTGAGGCGCGAGCCACCCTACATCGGCGGCATGTCGGCTGCGCTTTACAACAGCACCATCCTTCGTCTCGCGACGTCCATCCCGCATCAGGCGCGGCTACCGGACGCGCACGGGACCGCGGAACGGCGCTCGCCGATCTGCGGCAGCCGCGTCACGGTCGACGTCAAGCTCGACGCCGAAGGGCGCGTGGCGAGCCTGGGCCAGGAGGTGCGGGCCTGTGCGCTGGGGCAGGCATCGGCGGCGCTGATGGGCGAGCATGCGATCGGGCGAACCCTCAACGAGCTTGAAGAAGCACGCGACGCGCTCACGCAATTCCTCGCCGGAGAACGCGACGACCCGGGCGAATGGCCAGGCCTCGAGATTTTCGCGCCGGCGCGGCCTCATAGCGCGCGCCATCCTTCGATTCGGCTCGCATTCGAGGCGGTCGCCGAGGCGGCGCGCGCCGCCTCTGTCGCGGCCGCCGCGTGAACGGCGCCGACCAGACTGTTTTCATGCTGCGCGAAGGCGTGCTCCTGTTCGGAGCCGCGCTGGCCTTCGTGCTTCTCTTCCGCCGTTTCGGGCTGGGTGCGACGCTGGGCTACCTTGTGGCGGGCGCGATGCTCGGCCCGCATGGCTTCCATCTCGTCGGTGGCGCATCGGACAAGCTCGATTTCGCCGAGCTCGGCATCGTCCTGTTGCTGTTCCTGGTGGGGCTGGAACTGAACCCGTCGCGCCTGTGGCGGCTTAAGCACGATATTTTCGGGCTTGGTCTTGCCCAAGTCGCCTTGTGCGGGGTGGTGCTGGCGCTGATGATCTTCGTTGCCACCGGCTTCAGCACCAGCGCGGCCATCGCGCTCGGGCTGCCATTGGCACTGTCCTCGACCGCGCAGGTGTTGCCGATGCTGCGATCGAGCGGGCGGCTCAACACGCCCTATGGCGAGCGCGCTTTCTCGATGCTCCTGTTCCAGGATCTTTCGATCGTGCCGCTGATCACGATCGTCGCGGCGCTCTCGCGTGCTCCGGCCGATCCTTCGGCACCGCCCGGTTACATGCTCGCGCTCTACACGGTCGGTGCGATTGCAGGTCTGGTGCTTGCGGGCCGCTATATTCTCAATCCGCTGTTCCGCCTCATCGGGGGCCTGGGCGAGCGTGAGCTGTTCGTGGCGGCGGGGCTGTTCACCGTGATCACGGCAGCCGCGGTGATGGAAAGCCTGCATCTCTCGCCTGCGCTGGGCGCGTTCGTCGCGGGCGTCATGCTCGCGGATTCGCCATACCGGCATGAGCTTGAGACGGATGTCGAACCGTTTCGCGCAATCTTGCTCGGCCTCTTCTTCCTTGCGGTCGGCATGATGCTCGATCTGCAGGCGATTGCCGCGCGGCCCGCCTTCGTGATCGGCATCGCGCTGTCAGTGGTGATGATCAAGGCTATCCTGATCTTCGGCCTCGCGCGGCTTTTCGGCTCGGGCAATCGCGAGGCGCTTGGCCTCGGCCTGTTGCTGAGCCAGGGGGGCGAATTCGGCTTCGTGCTGTTCGCCCAGGCGCAAGCCGCCCAGCTGATCGCGCCCGAAGCGGCGAGCCTGTTCGGTGCGGTGGTAACCCTTTCGATGGTGACCACGCCGTTTTTGATGATGGTGGCGAGCCGCTACGTCAGGCCCATGCAGAAAGACGTCGCGCGGGATGGCCCCGACGGAGCCGGCCGCGCCAGCGCGATCGTGGTCGGTTATGGCCGCTTCGGCCAGACCGTCGCCCAGATGCTTGCCGCCAAGGGTGTGGCACTCACTCTGATCGATTCCAAGCCGAAGCAGATCGACATCTCCGAGGAGTTTGGCACCAAGGTCTATTATGGCGATGGCACCCGCGTCGACCTGCTCCGGCAGGCAGGTGCCGAGGATGCCCGGATGATCCTGTTCTGCATCGACGACGCGGAGTTCGATGCGATCCGGATGGAGCCGATCCTCGAAGCCTTTCCGCAGGCGGCTATGTTCGTGCGAGTGTTCGATCGGCGCCAGCTGATGGCGCTCGGCGATCTGGATTTGCGCGGCACTGTGCGTGAGATCTTCGAATCGGCGGTGTGCATGGGGCGTCAGGCGCTTGGCGCGCTCGGCTTCAACGAACAGGATATTGCCTGGGTTGAGGAGGAATATCGCCGGCGGGACCTCGACCGGCTCGATCGCCAAACCGCCTCCGGCGATCTGCATGCGGGCGAGGAGATGATGTTCCGGCCGAACCAGAAGCCGGCGAAGCAGGGGGAGACGGCATGAAGCAGAACAAAAGCCTGGTTGCGCTGGCCGCCTTGTCGGGCGGTCTGGCTGTGGCGGCCGGCGCATTCGGCGCGCATGGCGCATCCGGGGCGGCAGTCGGCTGGCTGCGCACGGGTGCCGAGTATCAGCTCATTCACGCGATTGCGGCGATGTCGGCCCTGTCGCTGCCGCGGGGGCGCCTCGCAGCTATCCTTTTCCTCGTGGGCAGCTTGCTGTTCTCAGGTTCGCTCTATGCCATGGCGCTTGGTGCCCCGCATCGCTGGGGCATCGTGACACCGATCGGGGGCGCGAGCTTCATCATCGGCTGGGTCGTGCTGGCGCTCGCTGCCTTGCGCTGAGCCGGCGCTGTGCCGGATTCATTTGCCGGCAAAACTGATCTATAGCCCTCGCCATGACATCTTCCGCCGTGCTCGGCATCGAACGTTCGATCCTTGGCCAACGCTGGCGCTGGCGGGGAACCGCTGCCGACGGGCGGGAAGATGGCTTCGAGCCTGATGATCTGGTCACCCAGCTCCTGTTGACGCGGGGCGTTGCGCGTGAGGCGGTGGAGCAGCATCGCGTCCCGACCGTGCGGGGCTTCATGCCCGATCCATCGATCTTCCGGGATATGGATCGCGCAGCCGAACGCATGGCTGACGCTGTGGAGGCGCGGGAAGCGATCACCATCTTCGGCGACTATGATGTTGACGGCGCAACCTCGGCCGCGCTTCTGATCCGCCTGCTACGCGAGCTTGGTTGCGATCCCGCGGCCTATATCCCCGATCGGCTGATGGAGGGCTATGGTCCCTCGGGCGAGGCGCTTGTCCGGCTCGCGCGTGAGGGCGCGTCGCTGATCGTCACGGTCGACTGCGGCGCGCAGGCGTTCGAGGCGCTTGCGATGGGGCGCGCGGCGGGCGTCGACGTGATCGTGATCGATCATCACAAATGCGCTTCGGCTTTGCCCGATGCGCATGCGCTGGTGAATCCCAATCGGCTCGATGAGTGCGTGGAGGGCGCCGCCCATGGCCATCTCGCCGCGGTCGGCGTCGCCTTTCTGCTAGGGGCGGCGCTGCTGCGCGAGCTCAGGCGGCGCGACTATTTCGCGGATCGGCCGGAGCCGAAGCTGATCGGGCTCCTCGATCTCGTCGCCCTCGGCACAGTGGCCGATGTGGCGCAGTTGCGCGGGCTCAATCGCGCCTTCGTGACGCAGGGGCTCAAGGTCATGGCTGCGCGCCAGAACATTGGCCTTGCTGCGCTCGCGCAAGTGGCGCGGCTGCATGCTGCGCCAAGCTGCACTGATCTGGGCTTCGCGCTAGGGCCACGGATCAATGCTGGCGGACGGGTCGGCAAATCCGATCTCGGCGTCCGGCTGCTCACTACGACCGATCCGCATGAAGCGCAGATGCTGGCGGCCGAGCTCGATCGCCTCAACGAAGAACGCCGCGCGATCGAGGCGGCGGTAGCCGAAGCCGCCGAGATCGAGGCGCGCCGCCAGCACAACCGCTCGGTGGCGGTAATAGCGGGCCATGGCTGGCATCCGGGCGTCATCGGAATCGTCGCCGGTCGCCTCAAGGAAAAGCTCGGCAAACCTGTGATCATGGTCGCGCTGGACGATGCCGGCATTGGAAAGGGTTCGGGCCGTTCGATCGGCGGCGTCGATCTCGGCGCCGCAGTACTGGCAGCCAAGGATTCCGGCATGCTGGTTGCTGGCGGCGGCCATGCGATGGCGGCGGGCCTGACGATCGGTGCGGATCATTTGCCTGCTTTCAGCGACTGGATCGATGCCCGGCTCGAAAATGACGTCGCCCGCGCGCGGGAGGATCGGGCGCTCCTGCTCGATGCGGTGCTCGCGCCCGGCGGCGTCAGCCCCATGCTGGTGGAGGCCCTGGAGGCCGGGGGGCCCTATGGGGCGGGTTGGCCCGCACCGCGCGTCGCCGCAGGCCCGGTCCGGATCGTCAAGGCGGACATTGTGGGATCGGGCCATGTCCGGGCGATCATTGCGGGCGCCGATGGGCGTTCGATCAAGGCGATCGCTTTCCGCCAAAGCGACAGCGATCTGGGGCAGGCGCTGCTCGGCGCCGGAGCGACGCGGCGCTTATGGATCGCTGGCCGCGCGAAGATCGACGGCTGGAACGGTAACCGCAGCGCCGAACTGCACATCGAGGACGCAGCCTGGGCGGATTGAGGTTTGGCGTTCGAGGTCTTGCTGTCGCCTCGGCGCGTCAGTGGCGCACGCAGATTTCAGGCTTCCGATATGCGTTTCGATTGGCTATCGGCTTGGCCCAAGCGATCAAGGATTAGACATGGCCGAGTTCTCATTGCCCGCCAACAGCAAGATCGGGCCGAAGGGCAAGACGCACAAGGCGCCTGCCGGCGCCAAGAATGTGCGCAAGTTCAAGATTTATCGCTATGATCCGGATACCGGCGAGAATCCGCGTTACGATATCTATGAGATCGATCTGGATAGCTGTGGACCGATGGTGCTGGATGCACTGCTCAAGATCAAGAATGAGGTCGATCCGACGCTGACCTTCCGCCGCTCGTGCCGCGAGGGCATTTGCGGATCCTGCTCGATGAATATGGACGGCCGCAATGGGCTGGCTTGCACGACCGCGATCGAGGATCTCGACAAGGAAGTGCGGATCACACCGCTGCCACACATGGACGTCATCAAGGACCTTGTCCCCGATTTCACCCATTTCTACGCGCAATATGCCTCGATCCAGCCCTGGCTGAAGACGGTCACGCCGCCGCCATCGGGCAAGGAAAGGCTGCAGACGCCGGAAGATCGCGCCAAGCTGGACGGGCTCTACGAGTGCATCCTGTGCGCCTGCTGTTCGACGTCCTGCCCGAGCTACTGGTGGAACAGCGACAAGTTCTTGGGCCCGGCAATCCTGCTCCAAGCCTATCGCTGGCTCGCCGACAGCCGTGACGAGATGACGGGCGAGCGGCTCGATGAGCTTGAGGATCCATTCCGGCTCTATCGCTGCCACACGATCATGAACTGCGCCAATGTCTGCCCCAAAGGCCTAAGCCCGGCGCGTGCGATTGCCGAAGTGAAGAAGATGGTGGTCGAACGGCAGATCTAACCTTGAAGCCCAGCCTTCGCGAACTTTGCGATCATCTCGGTTATGCTCCCGATCCCGATCGGCCGGGCCGACTGATAAGAGCCGAGACCGCGGAGAATAGGTTCCTCGACGTTTACGGACGCATGGAGGCTTGGATCGACGAGCAAGGCCATGCGCGAATCGGCCTCACGCTACGCGATCAACATCGCAATCTCTTCAATTTCGCGCATGGCGGCTTTCTGCTTTCGCTGGTCGATCATGCGCTCTTCGTTGGTCCGGCGATGCTTGGCGTTGAGCGCGTCGCGGGTGGCGTCACCATGGATGTTTCGGCGCAATTTCTCGCGCCGGGCATTGTGAATGCTCAGATCGAGGCGGTGGTCGAGGTTATGCGCGAAACCCACCGCACCGTTTTTGTGCGCGGCACATTGGACCAATCCGGCAAGCCCGTGGTCGCCTTCTCTGGCTTGGTGAGGAAGGCATGGGCGCAATCGTGACGAGCGTCATGGAGCGCTATCGAGCGCTGGTTGCGGCCGGCGAGCTGCGGCCGGATGCTGACCAGCTCCACACGTCCGAGCGGCTCGATGCGCTGGCGCAGGAGCTGAACGATCAGCCGCCACGCGGCAGCGTGCTTTGGCGGATGCTGCGACGGCCGCCAGCCGCGCCGCGCGGCATCTATATGTGGGGCGGCGTCGGGCGCGGCAAATCGATGCTGATGGATCTCTTCTTCGGCTGCGTCACGATCCCGGCCAAGCGGCGCGTGCACTTCCATGAGTTCATGCTTGAGGTGCACGATCGACTCAGGGCGGAGCGTGCGAAGGAAAAGGGCGACCCGATCCTCCCGGTCGCGGCAGCGCTGGCCGAGGAGGCGCGTCTGCTCGCTTTCGACGAAATGGTCGTGAACAACACCGCCGATGCGATGATCCTCTCCCGGCTGTTCACTAGCCTGATCGACGCCGGCGTGACGGTGGTGACGACGTCCAACCGTCCGCCCAAGGATCTCTATAAGGACGGCCTCAACCGCGAGCATTTTCTCCCCTTTATCGCGTTGATCGAGCAGCGGCTGGACGTGCTCTCGCTCAATGGCCCGGTCGATTACCGGCTGGAGCGTCTCGGCGGTTACCCAACCTGGTATTCGCCGGTCGGTCAGGAAGCGACCGATGCTGTGCGCGCCGCCTTCTTTCGCCTCACGGATTACCCGCCGGAAGACAGCATCCATGTGCCTTCCGAAGAACTCGCCATTCCCGGCGGCCGATCGATGCACGTTCCGAAGAGCCTGAAGGGCGTCGGCGTTTTCTCGTTCAAAAAGCTGTGCAGCGAAGCCCGCGGTGTGCCCGACTATCTTGCCATTGCACGCCATTTCCACACGGTGATCATCGTCGGCATCCCGACCATGGGGCCGGAGCAGCGCAACGAGGCCGCGCGCTTCAAGGTGCTCGTGGACACGCTCTACGAACATAAGGTCAAGCTGCTGGCAACCGCCGCGGCGGAGCCCGCAGATCTCTATCTTGCGGGGGATGGCTCATTCGAATTTGAGCGAACCGTGTCGCGGCTGATGGAAATGCAGAGCCGGGACTATCTGGCGCTTGGGCACGGCGAAGGCTGACAAAATGTCCCCCTGTGGCATCGTGAAGGTTGCCGCCTCGCGCGAATCGGCCTAAGCGGGCCCCGCTTTCGGGATGCTGCAACGCCGCAACGTCCTTTTTCTGGCTTGATCACGAACAGGGGAGTCGAATGGCTCGTAAGAAGATTGCGCTTATCGGTGCCGGCAACATTGGCGGCACGCTGGCTCACCTCGCTGCGACCAAGGAACTGGGCGATATCGTCCTGTTCGACGTGGTCGAAGGCGTGCCTCAGGGCAAGGCGCTCGATCTCAGCCAGTGCGGCCCCATCGAAGGATTTGACGCCAAGATCGTTGGCACCAACGATTATGCCGACATCAAGGGCGCGGACGTAATCATCGTCACCGCCGGCGTGGCGCGCAAGCCCGGCATGAGCCGCGATGATCTGCTCGGTATCAACCTCAAGGTGATGAAGGCAGTCGGCGAGGGTATCAAGAACAATGCCCCGGATGCCTTCGTGATCTGCATCACCAACCCGCTTGATGCGATGGTATGGGCTTTGCGTGAATTTTCAGGCCTTCCGCACAACAAGGTGGTCGGCATGGCGGGCGTGCTCGACAGCGCCCGCTTCTCGACCTTCATCGCGCAGGAATTCGATGTTTCGGTTCGCGACGTGAATACGTTCGTGCTCGGTGGCCATGGCGATACGATGGTGCCGGTGGTGCAATATTCGACGGTGGCGGGCATCCCGGTTCCCGACCTGATCAAGCAGGGCCGCTCGACCAAGGAGCGCATCGACGAAATCGTGAAGCGCACCCGTGGCGGCGGCGGCGAGATCGTCGCGCTGCTCAAGACTGGCTCGGCTTATTACGCTCCGGCCACCAGCGGAATCGCCATGGCCGAGGCCTATCTCAACGATCAGAAGCGGCTGCTGCCCTGCGCCGCCTATGTCGAGGGCAAATATGGCGTCGATGGCCTTTATGTCGGCGTGCCGGTGATCATTGGCGCAGGCGGCGTCGAGCAGATCGTCGAGATCGAACTCGACGAGGAAGCCAAGACAAATCTTCAGGTCTCGGTGGACGCGGTGAAAGAGCTGTTGGTCGCCTGTAAGGGCATCGACAGCAGCCTCGCCTGAATTCCGCCGAACTCCTCCCCAAGGAAAGGGACAGCATCAGCTTATGTCGATCCTCGTCAACAAGAACACCAAGGTCATCACCCAGGGAATGACCGGGAAAACCGGCACCTTCCATACCAAGGCGGCGCTCGATTACGGCACGCAGATGGTTGGCGGCGTCACGCCGGGCAAAGGCGGCACGATCCACGAGGAACTGGGGCTGCCGAACTTCAATACCGTTCACGAGGCCGTGCATGCGACCGGCGCGACCGCCAGCGTTGTCTATGTTCCGCCGCCCTTCGCCGCCGACTCGATCTGCGAGGCGATCGATGCCGAAGTCCCTCTGATCGTCTGCATCACCGAGGGCATTCCGGTGTTGGACATGGTTCGCGTCAAGCGGGCGCTTTCGGGCTCCAAATCGCGGCTGATCGGGCCGAACTGCCCAGGCGTGCTTACGCCGAACGAATGCAAGATCGGCATCATGCCGGGCTCGATCTTCTCGAAGGGCTCGGTGGGCGTTGTCTCGCGCTCCGGCACGCTTACATATGAAGCGGTTTTCCAGACGACGAATGAAGGCCTTGGCCAGACGACGGCCGTAGGCATCGGCGGCGATCCGGTGAACGGCACCAACTTCATCGACGTGCTTGAACTTTTCCTGGCTGACGACGAGACCAAATCGATCATCATGATCGGCGAGATCGGCGGTTCTGCGGAAGAGGAAGCGGCACAGTTCCTGAAGGACGAAGCAAAGCGCGGTCGCAAGAAGCCGATGGCCGGCTTCATCGCGGGACGCACCGCACCGCCGGGACGCCGGATGGGTCATGCCGGCGCGATCGTGTCCGGTGGCCAAGGCGGCGCCGAAGATAAGATCGCGGCGATGGAAAGCGCAGGGATCAGGGTTGCGGCCAGCCCGTCCGAATTGGGCAGCACGCTGGCCGAGGTTCTAAAGGGCTAATTAATCTAAGCCGGGCATAGCAGCCCGCCTTGATAAGCACGAACCGCGCAAGGACGGATGACATGGGCATCGAAGGTTTCGGATTCGAGGGGCTCGAAGGCGTAAGCCCCTCCTTCGTCGAAGCCCTTTATCGGCAGTATCGCGACGACGCGAACTCGATCGAAGCGAGCTGGCGGCGCTATTTCGAGGGTCTTGAGTCAGCCGTTACCGGCCCAAGCTGGGCGCGACCCGGCTGGCCGCCCGCCGACAATGATCCGCTGACGGCGGCACTCGATCCTACCCAGATGGAGCCTGCGGCCAAGCTTGACCGGAAGGACAAGCCGGCAGCAGCAGCTCCGGCTTCCGCCGCAACGCCCGATCCGCAGGCTGTGACGCGGGCGGCGAGCGATTCCATCCGCGCGATGATGCTGATCCGTACCTATCGCGTGCGCGGGCATCTGCTGGCTGACCTCGATCCGCTCGGCCTTTCGAGGCGCGAAATTACCGCGGACCTTACCCCGGAATATCACGGTTTTTCGGAAGCCGATCTCGATCGCCCGATCTACCTTGGCGGTGTCTTCGGATTTGAAACCGCAACCGTGCGCGAGCTGATCCAGGTGCTGCGCCGCAACTACTGCGGCAAGGTCGGCCTCGAATATATGCATATCGGCGATATCGAGGAGCGCCGCTTCCTCCAGGAGCGGATGGAGGGCAAGGATAAGGAAATCCACTTCACCGTCGAGGGCAAGAAGGCGATCCTCAACAAGGTGATCGAATCCGAGGAGTGGGAGAAGTTCTGCGGCCGCAAATATGTCGGCACCAAGCGCTTCGGCCTCGATGGCGGAGAATCGATGATCCCGGCGCTTGAGGCGATCATCAAATATGGCGGCCAATATGGCGTGAAGGAGATCATGATCGGCATGGCCCATCGTGGCCGGCTCAATGTTCTCGCCAATGTCATGGCCAAGCCCTATCGCGCGATCTTCAGCGAATTCGCGGGTGGTTCAGCAAATCCTGAGGATGTCGGCGGATCGGGCGACGTCAAATATCATCTGGGCACGTCGACCGATCGCTCCTTCGACGGTCATGAAGTTCATATGTCGCTGACGCCGAACCCCAGCCATCTCGAGGCGGTGAACCCCGTGGTGCTCGGCAAGGCGCGTGCGAAGCAGACGAAGATGGAGGATCTGGAGCGCGCGAAGGTGCTGCCGATCTTGCTGCATGGCGACGCCGCTTTCGCTGGCCAGGGCATCATCATGGAATGCTTCGGCTTTTCTGGCCTGCGCGGCTATCATACCGGCGGCACGATCCACTTCGTGATCAACAATCAGGTCGGCTTCACGACGAGCCCGCAGTTCGCGCGGTCCTCGCCCTATCCCTCCGATATCGCGAAGATGGTAAGCGCGCCGATCCTGCATGTGAATGGCGATGATCCCGAAGCCGTCACCTTCGCGTGCAAGCTTGCGACCGAGTATCGCCAGCAGTTCAAGCGCGACGTCGTCATCGACATGTGGTGCTATCGCCGCTTTGGCCACAATGAAGGCGACGAGCCGGGTTTCACCCAGCCGCTGATGTACGATGCGATCCGCAAGCATCCGCCGGTCTCCAAAATCTATTCCGACAAGCTGAAGGCCGAGGGCGTCATCGACGATCAATGGGCCAACGGGGTGACGACCAGCTTCGTCGGCCATCTCGAGGAGGAGTTCGAGGGCGCCAAGGGCTTCAGGGTCAACAAGGCCGATTGGTTCGAAGGCGACTGGTCCGGCTTCGCGAGCCCGCGTGAACCGATCAGCGAACGTCGTGCTGCCAATACCGGCATTGCCCGCGAGCGTGTGGATGCACTCGCCAAGGTGCTGACGACGGTTCCTGCCGATCTCACCATTCACAAGACACTCGGCCGCATTCTCGATGCGAAAAAGGCGATGTTCGACAGCGGCGAAGGTTTCGACTGGGCGACTGCAGAGGCGATGGGATTCGGGGCGTTGCTGCAGGATGGTTATGGCGTCCGCCTGTCCGGGCAGGATTCGGGACGCGGCACTTTCAGCCAACGCCATGCCGTCTGGGTCGACCAGAAGGACGGTCACAAATATATCCCCCTGTCGGCGCTCGACCGCAAATTTCAGGTGCTCGACAGCCCGCTCTCCGAATTTGGCGTGCTTGGCTTCGAATATGGCTATGCCTCCGCCGCCCCTAACACGCTGGTGTTGTGGGAAGCCCAGTTCGGCGACTTCGCCAATGGCGCGCAGGTGATGATCGATCAGTTCATCGCCGCTGGCGAGGCCAAATGGCTGCGGGTCAACGGCCTCGTGATGCTCCTGCCGCACGGCTATGAAGGGCAGGGGCCGGAGCACAGCTCCGCGCGGCTCGAACGCTATCTGCAGCTCTGCGCCGAAGATAATATGCAGGTCTGCAACATCACCACTCCGGCCAACTATTTCCATGTGCTGCGCCGGCAGATGGTGCGGAACTTCCGCAAGCCGCTGATCATCATGACGCCCAAGTCGCTGCTGCGGCACAAGGCGGCGGTCTCGAAGATCGAAGACTTCATGGGCGACAGCCATTTCATGCGGATCCTGTCCGATCCGACGCCGCCGGCGGACGAGGATGTGAGGCGGCTGGTGCTTTGCTCGGGCAAGGTTTTCTACGATCTCGCCGATGCGCGGGATGCGGCCGGCGACAAGGAGACCACCATTGTCCGCATCGAACAGATCTACCCCTTCCCGGCCGAAGCGCTCGTGAAGCGGATGGCGCGGATGAAGAATCTCGAAACCGTGGTTTGGGCGCAGGAAGAGCCGAAGAACAACGGCGCCTGGTTCTTCGTCGAACCGCTGATCGAGGAATGTTTGAAGGAAGCCGGCACCGGCCCTGCGCGCGCCGCCTACGCCGGCCGCCCCGCCTCGGCCGCTACTGCCACTGGCCTCGCCCGCAAGCATATGGCGCAACAGAAGGCGCTGGTCGCCGAAGCCCTAGGACATGAGGAATAATATCATGGCAGTCGACGTCATCGTCCCGACCTTGGGTGAATCGATCACCGAAGCGACGCTCGGGCAGTGGCTGAAGCAGCCTGGCGAGGCCGTCAAAGCCGATGAACCCGTAGCCAGCCTTGAAACCGACAAGGTCTCGATCGAGGTTCCCGCCCCGGTTGCCGGGGTTATGGGGCAGCTTGCGGTCGCCGAAGGGGACACGGTCAATGTCGGCGCAGTGATTGCCCAGATCCAAGAGGGTAAGGCACCGGTCGATTCAGCGACCCCCAAGGTTGAGGATCGCACCTTGGTCGGCCAAGCCGAGGCTGCCGCGCCGCCGGAGCCCGCTGCCGCCCCCGCCGACGATCAGGAGCCGGTCACGCTCTCGCCCGCCGTGCGCCGCGCGGTTCTCGAACATGGGGTCGATCCATCCCGCATCCAGGGTAGCGGCAAGGATGGCCGCATCACCAAGGACGACGTGCTCGCCGCCGCCAAGCAGAAGGCGCCCACCTCTGAGCCTTCTCCGGCCGCGGCACCGCAGCCGGTTGCCGCTGCTCCGCGGCCGGTTATCGATGGCGGTGCTGGCCGCCATGAAGAGCGCGTACGCATGACGCGGCTGCGCCAGACGATCGCTTCCCGTCTCAAGGAGGCGCAGAACAGCGCCGCGATCCTGACCACGTTCAATGATGTCGACATGTCGGCGGTCATGGAAGCGCGCACCAGGTACAAGGATCTGTTCGAAAAGAAGCATGGCGTCCGCTTGGGCTTCATGGGCTTCTTCGTGAAAGCCGCGTGCATGGCACTGAAGGACGTGCCCGCGGTCAACGCCGCAATCGAGGGCGACGAGATCGTCTATCGGGATTATGCCGATATCTCGGTCGCGGTCTCGGCGCCGAACGGTCTCGTCGTTCCCGTGATCCGCAATGCCGACAAGCTCTCCGTGGCGGAAATCGAGAAAACGATCGGCGATTTCGGCACACGCGCACGCGACGGCAAGCTCAGTATGGACGAGATGAAGGGCGGCACCTTCACCATCTCCAACGGCGGCGTGTTCGGATCGCTGATGTCGACCCCGATCATCAATCCGCCGCAATCCGGCGTGCTCGGCCTGCATCGTATCGAGGAGCGCCCCGTCGTGCGCGATGGCCAGATCGTGGCCCGCCCGATGATGTATCTGGCGCTGAGCTACGATCACCGCCTGATCGACGGACGCGAGGCCGTAACCTTCCTGGTTGCGGTCAAGAACGCGATCGAGGATCCCACCCGCCTCCTGATCGATTTGTGACGATTGTGCTCCGGCGAAGGCCGGAGCGCTGGAAGGAGTGCGATGAAATCAGGTTGCGTCTACCTGATGGCAAACCGCCGCCGCGGACAGACGCATCTCGGAGTAACGAGCAATCTGCCGCAGCGTGTCTGGCAGCACCGCAATGGCATTGTTGAAGGGCATGCAAGGGTCAAGGGATGCACTCTGCTTGTCTGGTACGATTATTTTGATGATCCGCAGGATGCCCGTGCCTGCGAGTATCGGATGAAGAAATGGAAGCGGGAGTGGAAGTTGCGTCTCATCGAGGAGCGGAATCCCGATTGGCGCGACCTCTACGACGAGGTTTGCATTTGACGCCAACGCTCCGGCCTGCGCCGGAGCACAGAAGGGTTTTATAATGGCTGACTATGATTTCGACGTCCTTGTAATCGGCGCTGGGCCGGGCGGCTATGTCGCCGCGATCCGCGCCGCGCAGCTCGGGCTCAAGACCGCTTGCGCCGAAAGCCGCGAGACGCTGGGCGGCACGTGCCTCAACGTCGGCTGCATTCCTTCGAAGGCGCTGCTGCATGCCTCCGAGTTCTTCGAACAGGCGCACTCGGGCGCGCTCGCCAAATTCGGCGTCAAGATCGAAGGTGCCAGCCTCGATCTTTCCGGGATGATGGCGGAGAAGCTGGACGCGGTGAAGGGCCTCACCGGCGGCATCGAGTTCCTGTTCAAGAAGAACAAGGTCGAATGGCTCAAGGGCCTTGCCTCCTTCACGGGCACGGACAGCGTGCAGGTCGGCGATCGCACGGTGCGCGCGAAGAATATCGTCATCGCCACGGGTTCGAGCGTCACGCCGCTCCCCGGCGTGGTCATCGATCAGAAGGTGGTGGTCGATTCAACCGGCGCGCTCGCACTGGAAAAGGTGCCGGATCATCTCGTCGTGATCGGCGGCGGCGTGATCGGTCTCGAGCTCGGTTCGGTCTGGAAGCGCTTGGGCGCCAATGTGACCGTCGTCGAATTCCTCGATCAGCTCCTGCCGGGCATGGATGGCGAAGTCCGCAAGGAAGCCGCCAAGATCTTCAAGAAACAGGGCATGGCGCTCAAGCTTTCGACGAAGGTAACGAACGTTGCCGTCAATGGCGGCAAGGCCGTCGTGACGGTCGAGCCGGCTGCCGGCGGTGCTGCGGAGACGCTTGAGGCCGACGCGGTTCTCGTCGCCATCGGCCGCCGCCCCAACACCGAAGGGCTCGCGCTCGACAAGGCCGGGCTTTCCACCAACAAGCGCGGGCAGATCGAAATCGATCACGATTTCCGTACGAGCGTGCCGGGCATCTGGGCGATCGGCGATGTCGTTCCCGGCCCCATGCTCGCGCACAAGGCCGAGGACGAAGGCATTGCGGTGGCGGAGAATATCGCCGGGCTCACGGGCATCGTGAACCACGATGTCATTCCCGCGGTGGTCTACACCTATCCCGAGATTGCCAGCGTCGGCCTGACCGAGGAAGACGCGAAGGCCAAAGGCGAGATCAAGGTGGGCAAATTCCCCATGCTTGCCAACAGCCGCGCCAAGACCAATCGGGAAACCGAAGGCTTCGTCAAGGTGATCGCCGATGCCAAAAATGATCGCGTGCTCGGCGTGCACATCATTTCGTCGCTCGCCGGCACCATGATAGCGCAAGCCGCGCAGGCAATGGAGTTCGGCGCTACCTCCGAGGATATTGCCTATACATGTCATGCACATCCGACCCATTCGGAGGCGCTGAAAGAGGCGGCAATGGCGGTGCAGGGCAAGCCGATCCACATTTAGTTATCCGCGGTTCATGGAACCGCGCCGGAAGTGTTGACATTGTTACGGTAACGTCAACCGCTTTCGGAGAAGGATCATGCGGTCCTCCATTGCCCTTGTTTCCGGGCTCGCATTCGCGCTGTCCTCATGCGGCGCGCCCAAGCTTGCGCTCCCCGATGACCCGATCGGGAAGGCTGCCACATGCGGTGTCGTGGCTGCCGCCGACGCGCGCTCCACCACGCAAGTATCCGCGCCGCTGGCCATCGATGCACAAGGGCAGATCGTCCATTATGCGCTGTTGACCGGTGCTGCCGATGGCCGCTTTTCGCAGGATAAGGCGGCGGCGGTGATGCAGCAGATGCAGCAGATCAAGGACAAGATCGTCGATGGAAAATGGCAGGCGCTGGTCGGTCCCTGCAAGGCAGCTTTCCCGGAGGCTGATCCGCAACGTCCCGTCTCGCTTCCCAAGGATGTGCTGCAATCCGAGATGGGCTGCTACACGCTGGGCAAGTTCATGGTGAAGGCGCTTTCGACGCAGGGTCCGGCTTATGAGGAGCAATTGCTCAAATATGGCGAGCTCAACCGGAAGCTCGATCCGAAGGTGGCCGTTGCCCTCGATCGCCGCGGCATCCGTTCGGAGGGCGCGCGGAAGGCGGAACAGGATAACGCGCTGGCGAAAGCCGTGAAACTGGGGACGCCCACGAAGGTCATGGATGCCTGCTCGGCACGGTATACCTG
>Ga0207671_10001690_pt1 | contig 25014 bp, 21 predicted proteins | sample KBSC24metaG_FD_184352 | JGI IMG/M metagenome (GOLD analysis project Ga0207671, IMG submission 184352) | Corn rhizosphere microbial communities from Kellogg Biological Station, Michigan, USA - KBS C2-4 metaG (SPAdes) (version 2) | ecosystem: Host-associated > Plants > Roots > Rhizosphere > Soil... | reverse complement strand
GAGGTCGACCTTGTGAAGCTTCTCCCAGCTACGTATGTAGTCGGCGAGAATGGTTTCCATGGTGTCAAAGAGCGACATGCCCTTGAGCGCCGCAACGACCTTGAGGCGCTCCTTGGTGTCCTCGTACACGTAGCTGTTGACCATGCGCCGCTTCTTCTTTGAACCGCCTTGCGTCGCTTCCACGTGTCCGCCTCCCGATCCGCGTCTGTTCGCGAGAGCAGCGCCAGGGGCGCCGCAATCCGACGACGTTGTACCTGCATGCGATGCAAAGGGCAAGGGGTCATGATGAATCAATCCTTTAGGTTAGATGTGGTGTTTGCCAGGTCCGCGGCGGTCTGCAGCCTACAAAGCTCACTTTCGAGCCGCTCGCGCAATTCCGACATGGCATTCGGCAGTTCGCGCACGACTTCCGCTGCGTACGAGCGTTCGAGATCGCGCAGGAGAAACGGAACATTCGGAAAATGCGCAAGCAAAATCTCCATCGCCGCCGCGTGGGCACTCGGTTGTACGGACATGGGACTCCATCGGCAATCGCCACTCGGAAGCGAATGGTGCAGGACGTTGCTGCACTGCACAGCTATCTAGTCGCATAGGTCGGAACTTAAGGTGGTATTTACGATATTTGTGATACTTAGCGCTTGAAGGCGATTTCACGAGGATCCGGATGTCGAAGCTGCCTTCGACACAGATTTCTTCCCCGCTTCGTCCGAGCCTTTGTTCGCGCGACCTGGCGCTTTTTCGCGCAGGTACCGATTGAAGCCGCTGTCGCGAGCGAGATAGCTTTCGATAAGTGCGATGATCGTGTCCACCTCGGTCGGCTTCTGCTTCGGGTCGAGCCCCTGCTGTTCGGTGTAGTACGTGATGTAAGCGCGCAGCTTTGTTTCGAGGGGCGGCGTGATGTTCAGCACCTTGCGAATCGAAACGTGTTTTACCGGGATGGCCGGCAACGTTTGGGATGACATACAACTACCTCCTTTCAACCGCGATACGGTGGCAGTTCGATGTCCTTGGTCACGAACACGGCAACACGCTGACCCGGCCGGACAACGAGTGTCGGCTGGACCTGAAGATCCTTCTGAACGATCTGCTGCCCGGCACTATTGATGTTCTGCGCCGCGCCCGCAGCGGCGAGCTGACTGAGAGAAGGATTCGAAGCGCTCAGGCCGCCACCGTAGGACTGCTGCGCGGCCGCACCGAGCAGCGAGCCAAGCACGACGCCCTGCGCGAGCTTCCACCAGTGGTTGTCCACTTTATCGCGCACACCGGAGAATCCGGAGAGGTCGGTTCCTGGCATGCCTTCCAAACTGATGCTGCTGCCGTTCGGAAATCGCACGCGCGTCCAGACGAACAAAACGCGCTCCTGACCGTACGTAATGCGACTATCGTATTCGCCGATGAGCGTTGAGCCCTGCGGAATCAGTACGTGCCTGCCTGTTACGGTGTCGTAGATCGTTTCGCCGACTTGCGCTGTAATCATTCCGGGAAGATCGCTATTGATCCCCGTCAAGAGCACGGCCGAGATTACGGTACCGGCGCCGACATAAACCTTGTTCGCCGGCGTAAGCACGGTCTGATCCAGGTATGGATCGGTCGTATGGCGTGCACTCGCGAACGCACGTTTGTCGTCCTGCCGGTTATCCTGGTCGCGCGGCGAACGTGCGGACGGATCGGCCACCGTAGTCGGCGCACTCGATGATCCGGTCGCTGAGTTCGTCGCAGGCCCGGGCGAGTGATCGCCAAAGTCGGGCTTCGCGTCACGCGCGGCGGCACGACGCTTTAGGCGAGCGAGCGTCATATCGGCCAGCAGCTTTCCGATCGGGTCGTCTGCGGCGGTACCGGTGCGCGCGAGCGCTTCGCTTTTCATCTCGAGCTGCGCCGCGCCGAACTCGCCCCCAACCGGATTGCCTAGCTTCGGCACGTCATTACGCCGTTGTCGAGCCGCGGCGGTGGCGTAGTCGCTCGGCAAGTCATTCAATGCATCGGAAGGGAGCACCAGCTGGGTGCTCGACTTCGTCAGCACAGCCGGCTTCTCCGGCTGTCGCAACGCGGCGGCGAGCGCGAAGGCAACAAGGATGCCCAAGCCAAGCAGGACCGATGCGATCGCGGTCCGATTCAGGCGTTTCACGCGCGGCGCGGGCGCGCGCAAATCGATCGGGGGCGCGGTCTCCGGTGGGACGTAACCGCCTTCATTTGTCGTTGTCATCGTCGGCACCTCAGTGGCAGAACCACGAATGAGCAGTGCAGCGCTCCACGTCGATCTGTTTGTCGCCGACGCGCAACTGCGCATTCGCGAACAGCCGATCGACGATGTAGAGGCGGTCCTTGACGCGGTAGTTGACGAGCAACGGCTTGCCATCCTCGATCACAAACAGCGCCGGCGCATCGCCGCTCGCCATGCTCTCGGGCATCTTCAGGTACACCTTCGCGCCGTCGTCAAACACCTGCGCCGGTCTCCACGACAGGTCACGCCCCTTCACGCGATAGCGGAAATTGAGCTTGTCGGGTGATACCGCCAGCGCTTCGCTACTCTCTTGCTTGGCCTGGTCATCGACTTCCTTCTTGACGATTGCGGCGACATCTTCGTCAGGATAGAACCAGCGAACAGCGGGCATGTACCAGTCCGGCTTCGAACGCAGATTGAGGTGGTACACGCGTTTGGTCGTCGGCACGATCAGGTTCGTTTCGATACCTTCGTCGCGAGGCTTCACGACGATGTGCGTGCGCGCGCCCGCGCCGCTGCCGCTCGTGAACTCAGACTTGATCCAGCCTTCCGTATCGCCAGCAACGGGTTCGGCAGTCAGGCTCTCGCCCGCTTCGAGCTCGATATCGGTCAACCGATCAAGCCCCGCATAGACGATATAGATGTCGCTTTCGCGATAGCCGTACACCGTGGCGCTGCCCACGCTGCGCGCCGTCGTCGGATGCTCCGTTGCCTTGCCGATGTACTCGGCGACGCGTGCACGTTCCTTCGTATCGAACGTGTCCTTCTCTTCATCGAACGCTTTGTCGGCAGCGATCTCGTGCAGCGATTTCGCATGCGAAATGGGCGCAGCCAAGTCCGCCGGCAGCCAGGGAGTGGCCCACGCCGGCGTAGTTTCATTGGCGCGGAGCGGATCGGAAGACGCGAGCTGCGATGGTTTCAGGTACGGCGCGGGGCTCGTGATCGTTACAGTCGGCAACGTCGGAATGACGTCGTTGATAGACGGCACGATCGGCTTCGCATCGTTGCCGGCAGCGACGGCTCCAGCGGCAAAACCCAGGCACGAAAGCAAAACGAGGACGGTACGCATAGCGCTCCTTGAGGGACGAACGGATCGGAAAAGAAAGGTCAGTGCGACGTGGATTCGAGGTCGCGGTGCCACTCGAAATCCTTCACGAAGATTCCGAGCGGATTGACCGCGATTTCCTCTTCGGTGGATGGCACCTCAAATTCGAGCATGAACGTCGCCGTCCACGTGGAGGATTCCTTCAGCGCGCCTTCGCGCTGATAGCTCGACTGTGACCAGCGCAACTCGTAGGAGTCGGCGGCGATCGGCAGCACGCTTTGCAGTTGCAGCGTGACGGTCTCCTGGCCGACTTTCGACAAGAGACTGTCCGGCTGCCGCGCCCAACCATTGAGCTTGCTTGCGGCGGACTGGCGCATGAAGTGGTACGCCTCATTCCACTGCGCACGGACGACGACGGGATCGAGCGGCACGGTGCGGAGCAGGCGCACGACGTGGCTAAGGAAATAGGCGATCTCGGCTTGTTGCGGCGCATAGGTATGTTCCGTCGCCTTGCCTACGACGTTCGTCACGCCGGTCGTCTTGTCGACCGTAATTACCACCGGCTCGACCAGGGAGCGTGTCATCGCGTAGAGGATTCCACCAGTCAGGGCGAGTGTCGTGAACAACACCGCGAAGAACGCGAGGCGCCAGTGCTTCGCGTTCGTGACGACGGTGCCGAGTCGATCATCCCACTGTCGGCGCGCGGCACCGTAAGGTGTGATCGGTGCGCGGTCGGGTTTGCGGCCCATCGGTTCGTGCAAGAGTTCATCGGCAAGTGACATGCGTCTTCATTCCTTGTTCGTAGGGTCGGCGGGCGTTTCGGGCGGTGGCGGTTCGGCCACTTTCAACGCGGGCTCCGCGATCTCATCGGTCAGCGGTTCGTCTTCGACGCGTGCGGCCTTCGCGGCCTGCTCGGTGGCCTGCGTCGCGCCATCGCGAGCGCTCGCGTCGCGATGAAGACTTGCGCCAAGGTTCGAGTGCATGCCGCCCGCTGCCGCATCGTCTGTGCGCCGCTGACCGGGTGCGATGCGTGCCGCATTGAGCGTGTGCACTGTGGCCGGCGCACGGGATGGGGGCGCATCACCCGCCATGCGAGCGACATCGGCTGTGTCAGCCAGCGGTCGGACCGCCGCCGCCTCGTCGGCCGCGGCGCTATCGCCGGTTGCATTCGGTGCGGGTGCGGCGTCACTTGTCCGCGGCGCGGCACTCGTTGCTGCGCTCTGCGGAGGCGCGGTGGAAGAAGACGCAGCGGACGGCGTCGAGGAGCCGGGAGGGGAAGCGGCATCGCCGCCCGCTGCGGAGGAACTCGGATTCGGAGGCGCGGAAGCAGGTTTCGCACTCTCCTGCACGGGCGCGACGCTGTGTGCGGCGAGGCCGGCGAGCTGGCCATCGCTCACACGCTTCTTCATCGTTTCAGCCATGCGCGCCAGTGGACTCAACGCCACCTTTGCCGCGCCACCCACGGCGCCAGCGGCTTGACCAATCGGACCCGCGCCGGCTTCGGCTGCCCTTGCCGCACCGACGCCCGCACCGGTCTTGATCGCGGACGCACCTTGCACTGTCGCGCCAACACCGCTCGCAGCGGCGCGACCCGCGGCGGCGATGCCGGCAGCGCCAAGTACAACCGCGCCCCCGGCTTCAAGTGCAGCACCCGTTGCATGACCGGCACTCAGCGACGGCGATCCGGCAAGCAGCCCCGCTGCCACGCCGGGCGCGTGCCAAGCGAGAAAACAGATCGTCATCGCCGCGAGCAATGTGCACCACGCATCGCGCATCGAAAAGTCCGCAGGCACCGTGATCTGCTGGAGCACCGGCTGCGCGATCGCGATCACGAACGCGAGCACCATCAATTTGATGCCATGCGCGAGGACCGCACCGAAGGCCTTCTCAGCGAGAAACGCGGTATGTCGGAACACACCGCACGGCAAGAGAATTAACGAGAGGATCGCGACGATGTAGAACTCGAGGTAGACGAGAAAGCACTGAATCCCAAGCAGGAAGAACGAGAACAAAATCCCGATCATGGCAAGGCCGATCTGCATGATCGTTCCGAGATTCTTCAACGCCGTCCACGTGCCCGATGTCAGCGAGTCGACCTTGTCGCTCAACGGCTGGATCGCATTGAGCCCTTCGGCGACGATCGACGACGGATCGTTGAGAGCCAAGCTGCCCGGTGAATTGGATGCGCCGCCCGCCGTGGCACCCACGCGGGCGAACGACTGCATCGTGGTCGTCGTGACCATCTGCCACTGTTGGATGAAGAAGAAGAAGATCCCGATCATGAGGAGCTTCTGAATCAGCCCCTTCACCGCGTCATCGCCGCTCATGGCCCACCACAAACCGGACAGCGTGAGTTCGATGCCGACAAGAATGCCGAGCAGCGACATGGCCTTGGGCTGCAGCGCACTCCAGCCGCCGTTGAACACGGTGAGGAAAGCATCGAGCAGGTGAGTCAATGTGCCGGTGTCGGGCGTCATGCGGAGTCCTCGTTATCGAGTAACGGAGTCGACGATCAGTAGCGGGGATCGTGTGCGGGCTGCGGTGTGTATTGATCGCGGTCGTGCGCATGCAATTGCTGGCGGATCGCTTCCGAGGCGTCGTTCTCGGATTGCTCGCGCGCCATCTTTTCGAGCACCACGCCGTTGAACGTCGCGACCTGCGTGTTCAAGCGCTGCAGGTCGTCGTTGACGCGCATTGTCAACTGGTTGCCGGCTTGGATCGCCTGCAGCGCACCAACGCCATCCTGGCTGCTGAAGGTCATGAACTGCGTATCGCCGACGGCGTATTGCAAGTCCTTCAGGACGCCTGCCCCCTGCTGCAACGCCTGCAACAAGTTCTGCCGGTGCTGGTCGCCCCACTGTGCCTGCAGCGTGAACATATTGATGTTGTCCGCCGGCGACATTCGCAGATTCGGATAACGCGCGGCGTAGGTGTACGACAGACTGTTGTAGTTGCCCACCAGCTGCGTCAGGTTCTGGACGTCGTTAAGAATGTGCTGGAAGCGCGAGATGTAGCCGTTGATTATTTGCTGCGGCAGGTTCTTCAGATTGAGGATTTCATTTGCGATCATCTGCGCTTCATTGATGTTCGACTGCAGCGTGCGCGCCGCAGTCAGCACCTCCTGGGCACCATTCAAGTAGTTCTGCGACAGATTCGCCGCGTCGATCACGGCAAATTGGGCGTGCGCACGCATCGGCAGCGTCGCGACGAACGTGATCGCGATGGCAACGAACAAGGCATTGCGGGTCGAACTCATGCTGAAGTCCTCACTGGGTTTGTGCTGAGAGGGAATCGAGCGCACCGACAGCCCACTCGACGGGCAGGCGGCGCTCCGGCGACGGATCGCTCGCCCGCGCCGCGAGGTAGCGAGTGTTGAAGGCGACCGCTTCCTCGCGATAAATGCCCTTCGCGAGTGTCTGCAGTTCGGCATTGGTCGCTCCGCAGTACGCGAGCGCGAGCGGCCCCAGCCCCAAGTCGAACAGCCGATTGCCTTCGGGCGAGGTCAGGTAGTAGTCCTTGCGAGGACGAGCATGTTGCAAGATGCGAAGCTGCCGTTCGTTCAATCCGAACTTGCGGTAGATCGCGGCGATGTCCTCGTTGAGTGCATTGGCATTCGGCAAGTAGATCTTGGTAAGGCACGCTTCCTTGATCGTCGCGACGATTGGCGAGGCATCGACATCAGCGAGGGACTGCGTCGCGAAGACGACGGATACGTTCTTCTTGCGCAGGACCTTCAGCCACTCGCGGATCTTCGCGGCGAACGCCGGGTGATCCAGGAACAACCACGCTTCGTCGAGCACCAGCAATGTTGGTACCGCGCCATTGAAGCGCTGCTCCAGTCGGTGGAACAAATACGCGAGCACTGGCATCACCGCGCCTTTGCTCTGCATCAGTTCTTCCATTTCGAACGCGAGCCAACTACCGAGATTCAGGCTGTCGTGTTTGGCATCGAGCAACGCGCCGTGCGCGCCCTGGATCGTGTACGGATGCAACGCGCGTTTGATCTCGGCGTCCTGCACCATGATCGACAAACCAGTCAGCGTCCGGTGCGAACGCGGACTCTCCGAAAGCACGCATAGTCCCTCCCAGAGGGCCTTCTTCGTCGCCGTTGTGATGGCTACGTTTTCCGCGGTCAGGATGTCGAGGAGCCATTCGCACGCCCAGGTACGCTCGGCGCCGAGGTGAATGTCGGCGAGCGGCTGGAACGCGAGCCCACCTTCGGCGCCTAAGTCATAGAACGTCCCGCCGACGCCATACGTCGTGATCCGCGAACTGCCGCCCTTGTCAAAGATGTAGACCTGCGCGTCGGGATAGCGCAGAAACTGCGCTTCCATCAGATTCAACAGCACGCTCTTGCCCGCGCCGGTTGGGCCGAGCACGAGGGTGTGGCCGACATCACCGACAAAATTTGTGAAGCGAAACGGCGTCGTGCCGTTGGTGACGGCGGTCAGCAATGGCGGCGAGTGCGGCGGAAAGAGATCGTTCGGACAGGTGCGCGGACCCGCCCACACCGCGGACACCGGCATCAAGTGCGAGAGATTGAGGGTGTTGACGATCGGCTGCCGGACATTGTGGTTGCAGTGACCCGGCAAGCTGCCGAGCCACGCGTCCAGCGCATTCAAGTTGTCGAGTTCGTTCGCCGTGACGAAACCACGGCCATTGATCTCGCGTTCGAGCAGCAGGAGCTTCTTCTGCAGCGCCGCAAAGTCGGTGTCGAAGACAACGACGGATTGAGTGAAGTAGCCGTAGCGCACGGCATCGGCCGAAAGCTCCTGCCGTGCCGCGTCGGCATCCTGTGCTTTATTGATCGCGTCGGAATCCTCGAGCGCGCTTTGTGTATTGGCAATGACCTCTTTGATCAACGTCGACAGATTTTTGCGCTTGGCGAACCACTTGCGCTTGTAGCCGTCGATCTGCCGCTCGGCGTCGGATTTGTCGAGGCAGATGAAGCGCGTTACCCAACGATAGGCGAAGCCGAGTCGGTTCAGCGCATCGAGAATGCCGGGGAAACTCTCGTTCGGAAACGATTTCACTGACAGCACGCCGACGTAGTGGCGCCCAAGCTTTGGCTTGCCGCCGCCGGTCAGCGGTTCATCCGTCAACAGCGCATCGAGGCAATCCGGCACGGCGGGAACGGCCACCGGATGGAGCTTTGTCGAAACGGCAGAGTGCAGATAGGACAGCGTCTCGGCATCGTCGAGCGGAACGACGCTTGGGAAGATGCTCGCGAACTGTGCGATCAGGCGATGGCGCTCGGCGGCAAAGGCGGCGAGATACTCAGCAGCGGCTTGATCCGCGCGCCGCCGTCCCATTTCGCGCCGCGACAATCCCAACGGCTCATCGTCGTCATCGAAGAACAATGCCTCAGCTGCCGCTTCGATCAACGGCGGAGGCATCCAGATCAGCGTGCAGTAGTACGCACTCTCGAAGTGCTCACCGCTCTCGAAGCTAGCACGGCGCTCCTCGTCGATCAGCGCACTGACAGCATCGGGAAAACGCGAGCGTGGATAGGTTGTCGTCTCGCGCCGGACGGCATCGAAATAGACCGCCCATCCAGAGCCCAATCGCCGCACGATGTTGTTGAGCCGCGCACAGGTGCTGACCAGTTCCGATTCGGTCGAGCTATCGAGGTCCGGGCCGCGGTAACGGAACGTCGTCTGAAAGCTGCCGTTCTTGTTGAGAACGACACCCGGCTCGACGATTGCCGCCCACTTGACGAGATCGGCGAGCGTGTTTGGTACGTCGGACCGCCGCGAGAGATCGCTGCGCACCGTCTCGAACCCAAGCCAGCCGGCAACGCCGAATGCCAGAGAACCGGTCAGGCCCGAGAACGCGGGTAGGAGGAGCGAGGTTATCGGCATAGGTAATTTCGCATGCGAAATGGATCAGGCGCGGTAGAACACGCGGAAGCGCAACGTTCGACGGAGCACGTCGAAGAACCGATCGTCACGCTTGGTCAACCGGATCGCCAGCCAGTGCAAGGCGATGCCGATCGGCAACGCGTACCAGCACTGCAGGCCGAAGACGAACGCGGCAGTGAAGGTCGCGTTGAGGAGTGCCGCTTCGCGCGGCACGCCTGCAACGAGGATGCGCTCGGTGAGACTCCTGTGAACTGGAATCTCAAAGCCCGGAAGATGTTCGGCTGGCTGCATGGCGCGATCCTCAGAACGCCACACCGCCGGAGAAGCCCAGGAAGTTCAGGAAGAAGCTGACCGCCGTGAACGCGATCGACAGGCCGAAGGCGACCATCACCCACTTGCGCGCGCCGCCTCCGCCCTCACCCGAGGCCATGCCGAGGCCGGAGAGGATGATCACGATCGCGCCGATGATCTTCGCGACGGGGCCCGAGATCGAATCGAGCACCTTCTGTAGCCACGATTCCCACGGCATGCCCGAACCCGACGCATGAGCAAGTGCCGGCAGCAACACGACCAGCAGCAGTGCGGTGAGAGCAACTCGACGACGGGAGTTCGGCATAGAAATTCCTCGCGTTGGCAGTTCGAACGCCGGAGTGGCGTGGGCGCGGAATCTATGTGATAACTTATTTAATGTAAATACATTAAAGTATACTTACGTTCATCGATACATTACTGGACATGCTTAGTCGGCAATGGAATTGAGTTTGGTTACCGAAAAAGTGCTAGCTCACAGCCTTTTGCGCGATGGAGAGGCGCTCGCGCGCGCACAGCTCAACTGAACGTGCGCGGCTTTGAGCGCACGCACTCTGGACAAACTCCACGCGAAAGCCCGTCGCCGGCTGCAGCATTGCGACAACCCGTTCCTTGCGCTAACCCTTGGCCGCGCGCTGATCAAGCTCGAAATTATCCGCCAGAAAGGTCTGGACTCGCTCAATGGTCGCAACATCAAACGATAAAATGCCGAGCGGCACCGGAATCCCGCGAGTGGTCAGCACTGGGCAATGCACCAGCACTGCAGTGACCATGCGTGGGACGAAGAGGATCTCTAATGACGGCGGTACAGTTGACGCTTCTCGAGGACGAATGCTCCCGTCGAACACGGTCGATATATGATCCGGGGTACGGTCGCAACAGAGCGCTATCTTGTTTGGTGGATCGGACTGCTCTTCGGTATTACCGCTTGCGCAAATCGTCGTCAGGTCTCCCAAGATCGCGGCCAACGCGCGGCTCTGGCCCCAGTGACGCGCCGGGATCAGCCAATGGATCCTCTCCGGCGGAGTTGACGCCTCCTGCTTCTTACTGGCGTAGCCGAGCGCATCTGTAAGGCGTCGGCGATTGTTTGGAGTGAATAGTGTTCCAACGATGGGAATCGTCGGGCGGTCGATTCGGAGCTCACCGGCACGCTTGGTCGCCTCGCCAAAATAGCGCTCGACCGATAGCGACCCATCCTTGCGCGTGTACTCCGACAGGAAGTCCGGCGCGACATCCTTGAGGATGGAGTAGGCGACTGAGTCGTCGTCCCTAACGGCGATCTTGAGATTCTCGACGTATGCGGCGATTGCTTGGACGATGTCGCCTCGGTCGTCGATCTCGGGAGGAGTGCGCCACAAGGAAAGGTCGGGCTCCGGGGATGAGGGTCGGGATGTCGCCGACCGAAGTAGAACCGGAATCACTCCCGAGTACCGGCGGCCCGCGGAGACGTCGTCAATCGAATACAAGGAGGCACTCTTTAGGCTATCTCTATCGTTGCGATTCAAAAGCTCGAAGAACCAGCGCCGAAAAGAAGTTCTTATCTCCGTTGATGCCCGCGATACGCGCTCCACGTTCGAGATCGGGAGCTCCCTGAACGCTCGCTCGAACTCCGAGAGTGCGACCTGTTCTTGTGGAGCGAGTGCGATGAGATCGAACCCGTACGTACTCTGACGGGCCTGCACGGAGTAGATCTGAGGGACAGCCTGATCGTACTGAAAGAGCGACCTTCCGGCGGACGTCAGAGTCAAAGCTCCGTCGCTGCGAGAGACATATCCTTTTGCTGACACTTCTTCGAGCGCGAATCTCATCTCCCGATCATCGAAACCGAAGAATGCCGCGACGTCTTGCTCCAATATCTGCTCTGTCGCATGGATGATCCGCAGCAAGAATTCGGTTACGAGCGAAACAGCCCCTACCTCCGCGAAACGATATGCCAGATGAAAATTTCGGCACGGCAACAGCACGTCGAAGAGGTCAAGCTCGAACTCGCGTTCTTCCGTCTCTGACGATCTGGTTTTTTTCGGCAAGGACAAAATCTTGCGAGATGCTTTTTCGCTCATCGCCGTCCTCCCTTTTCTGTCGCTTTCTTCGTCCGCTTTTCCGCTTGCGCTATTCCCATCAGACCGCGGAACTGCACGGCATCGACGTAATGCGCCTGATCAAGGCTGCACTGGCGCCCGAAGGCATTCACCACCCGCCCCATCGGGTCACGGACACGCCAACGAGTTGACGCACCCACAATTACCAACCGATCCATTGCGCGCGACATCGCTACGTTGATGCGGTTGGCCCTATACATGAAGCCGGGCTCGATCGTTTTCTTACCATCCTCCATATGGCCGTCGTCGTTGTGACGCACTAGCGACAACAGAACGATCGGGTTCTCCTTGCCCTGGTAGCTGTCTACGGTATCGATCTTAATCGTCTGCCTCATGGCATCGCTGATGTATGAGGTACGCAGCCGCTTTCGGATCAGATCGCTTTGCGCGGCATACGTACAGATGATTCCAATCACGTGAACAAATTGCTTCTGCGACTCAAGCCAATCACGGAATGGTTCGTGTCCATCCCACAGCCGAATCGCATCGATAATCAGATCCGCCTCACGGACGTTCTCAAGGGACTTTGTTCGGTCACGCGGTGGCGATTGGTGGGCATCGGCACCAAACCCATCCGTCGAGAGCCAGATCAGTGGGCGCGAGAGAAATTCCGGAAGTACGTGGCGTGGTACGACTGGCTCGGTACGACCGTGCAATAAAGGCACCTTGTAAAAGGAGTCCGATACCAAACTGCCGATAGGTTCCAACATTCGATACTGCGTTGTTAGAGTCTTTCTCATCGTTGGTGAAGCGCTGTTCTCGAATACTCGCTCGAAGTCGCTGCGTAGTAATTCATCCTTGGGCAGACCGCTTCGCGAAACGAGCGCGTTAAGAACACGCTTCTTAATCATGGGCTCAAGCTGGTTTTGGTCGCCGACGAGTACGACCCACCGGCCTGCCTGCATGGGAACCGCGAGTTCGCCAGACGTGCAACGTGCCGCTTCATCAACAATTACTAGGTCAAACGATGTCGAGACAAGGCCGAGGGACGACCGACCAAGTCCAACGCACGTACCTGCAACCACCTGTCGAGTGCCCGCCAGAAAGCTCTCAAAGTTTCGCGTTCTGGTCGAGACGCTCGTCACGAAATCTTCGCTCACGCGCATGACCTCGCGAAAGCGCTCGATGATCGAGGCATTGCCGAATCCTGATCGCGCGGCGATCTCGAAGCAGAGAGATTCGATGAAGGTCTCTTCGGCTAAGTCCAAGGAGGACTCGAACGCTGCGGTGACGTTGCGCAGCGTTTCCGCAAGACCTTCGATGCGAGCCGAATCAGCACCTGTCCTCGACTTGAGTTCGAGGAGGCGTCGGGCAATTGGCGCCGCTACTGTCTCAATGTGGATCAACTTCAGACACAGTTCGCTAGGAATGCCAAGTCCGACCCCGACTTGCTGAAGGCGTTCTTTCGATTCCGCGCGAAATCGATCTTTGAGAAGGGTCTCGACCCGTGCTACGTGGAAGGGCATGAGAAGCTCTGAGACGTTTCCCTCATGGCCAACGCGAAGAATACTTGGTGAATTGCGGCCTCCAAACCAGCCCAGAATGGATTCAGCGGCGCCGTTCACGGCTTCGTGCGACTGGCTCGCAACGAGCACATTCCGAGCCAACCCGTGGCCGATGGCGTAATGGATCAAGGCGCCGATGAACCTCGTCTTTCCCGTGCCAGGTGGCCCTTGGAGCAAGCTGAGCGGTCTTCGCCGAAGGAGCGCGCAAAACGCGTCGACTTGCCCATCATTGAACTTGTAGGTTTCACGAAGCAATTGTGGATCGACGTCGTGTTCCATGTCCTGCGAGGTGGGCTCAGCAGAATTGCTGAAGAACTTGACGAGATCCGGGATTCGCGCCTGGCCTTCGAGTATCCGTTCGACCGCGGATCGTCGGCGGGAACGGCTCGTCTCCTCGAAATGACTCGCGAATCGAAGGCGATTGCCCTCGTGAACGATTGTGTCCGAGCTACGGAAAGCGGTACGACTCGTATTGATTTGAATGTAATCGCCGCGCGTGCCACTGACGTCTACGACACCCAGCTTGGTCCATCGCTGGCCACCCTCCCATCGCGATACAGTGACGGTATCGTCCTTGTCGAACTCAAAGTCACCCGCTTCCATTTGAAAGGGAGCAACGTGTCGCATGATCGACGGCCTAAAAGCGCTGTCGCCAGTCGCGACTCCCTCGATTTTCAATTCCGTCTCTACATCGATCGATTGCCTCCATAGCAATGGTACATCGACTAAGATGGAGTCCTGCCTCGTCGCCTTAGTCGCTTCACCAGCGACCAACTCTTCGTCGTCGTCGTCGTCCTCGTCATCGATGAGCGATTCGTCGTCTGGGTGAGCAGTCGGCTCGACCTCCTTCAGCACCGACGCGCTCTGTTCCTTCCAAAGCTGCGACGCCACGTCTGGATCGCGCAGCAGCTCCGCGAGCGCGGCAAAATCGTTGATCGGTCCTGCGACGATCTCGAACTCGCACGGACGGATTGCCACCTCAAACATCGCCGCAGCCCCGATCCGCTTCTGATCGATAGGCATCCTGCGAGCATTTATGGGAGCGCGAGACTCGTCGAGGTGGACCAGTAGTTGTTCGCACGCGCCACGAATGTAGAGCTGGCGCCCGTGGCCCTTGGCCAGCCTAAGTGTGATGGCGCCCTCATCCGCCAAGAGCGGTCCTGCCTTCGCATCAGATAGTCCAACCAAAACGCGGCGAACCGGACCTTGTGAACTAGCTTCAACGGGGGCGAGCGCATCGGCCAGAGGAAGCAAGGTGGCATTCGGAGGAGGTCCCACGCGAACCTTGGAAATTGCATCCGTCAACCTATGGAGACGCGACTCCGGAATCTCGATGCCAGCCAAAGATTCCTCGATGATCTTGCATAGCGCGAATCGATCGCGCTCTAGCCTGCCACCGTCGGATGGAGCATAGGCGCTGGAAATGCGCTCGCCATCCGACTCTGGCGAGAAGTCCAAGTAGTCGATTAGGATCGGAGACGGTCCGTCGGCATCAGAAATCACAATATTGGCAGGCTTGAGATCGCCATGCGCAAACTGGCGTTCGTGGGCGCTGCCGACTAGGGCGATCAGTCTCCTCAAGATCAGTAGGCGCTCATCGACGCTGCGAAATCGATCGAAAGGTTCGCGCAGCATTTCATCCAGCGTCACGCCCTCGACAAAATCTTGCACTAGCGCGATAGCATCACCCAACCACACGACGTCCCGAAGCTTGGCGAATCCTGGCAATGGCTGCTCGACAATCTCCTGCGCCTTCTCCAGAAAATCCAGGATCCTGGGCGCCTCGCGCGCTTGATCACCCCAACCTTCGCGCTTCCAAAGCTTTACTACGACGCGACAGCCGTCCTTCGAAGACTCCCATGCTTCGACACGATCAGACTCGTGCAGCAATTGAACCTCGGGGTAATCGCGTAGCAAGTGCCTTTGGGAACTTACTTTCCGAAAGCGCTCCAACCCGGTAATAACAGCCGCCTGGCTACGATCGGTGGAGCACGCCTGATTGAATGCCAACAACATTTCGCTAGCACTTTCGAAGCGGTTGCTAGGCTCCCAGTCCAGCGCGCGCGCAAACCATCCATATAGCTCGGCGTACGCTGCCGTCGGATCGATCGACTCAGACCACTCCCCTAGATCCGATCCTTCCGCCAATTTGGGCGCTACTCCGAAAATCACGGAATGGATCAATGTACCCAGCAGATACACGTCCCTCTTCGAGGCGGGACTGTGGGCACTCATCATCTCCTCGGGCAAGCGGGCAATAGACAGGAATTGGTAGCGGCGATCTCCCAACGTCTGGATTTCGGGGAAGCTCGCTGCCATTAGATGCGAGAGACGCACAGTTGACGGGAGCTCGATCCAGACCGAGTGGGGTCCGATATCGAGATGAGCCGCACCGAGGTCGTGCAGCATCTTTACCCGCGCCAAAATCTGTCGCGAGATTTCCTTTCGAGCATCACTGGTGAATTGATTGAAACCAGCCGCTGCATGATCCGAGATTCGGCGAAGCTTGCGCCGCCGGTCGAATACCTCCCAGTATCCAACACCGACCTCCGTGTCCTCGGCCCGTGGCTGCAGGATGGCGGATTCGGACGCGTCGTTTCGATCGTTTAGCCAAGCGATTACCGCCCGCTCGCGTCCTCCGATTTCTCGTCGCCCCGCTTCGGACTGGAATCTGACCTCAGCCTTCGTAAAATCCCACCGACGGAGCAAACCGCTGGCCCTCCCGGCGCCGGCGTCTTCCACGTCGTATTCGGTGAAGACCTGGGAAGGATGTTGATAGCAGTGTTGATCCGTGAGCGCACGATACGATCCGTACTGCCTAGCGGAAGCGCGAAATGCTCCGTTGCGGACATTGAAGAACGTGCTAAGGGTCGCCATCCAATCTGGTGTCGTGAGCCCAGGACTGTGGAATGCCGGAGCAACACCGCCAATCTCTTCAATTCGAGACTTTGTATTGCGAAGCATCTTGATGAACGGCTCAATGCTGTAAACGCAATCCTGTTCAGTGGGTGCGATCCCAGACCGATCCTTGCACGCCGTCAGAACCACGAAGCCCTGAACTTTCGGAATGTCCGCAGACTTCGGATTCTTACCTTTCCTTTTGGCTTCTGCCTCTAGAAAGAGTTTCAGCTTAATAAACAGCTCGCGCTTGTTCCCTAGAATCTTCTCCGCTGGCGATCTCTCCGCAACATTACCCTGCTTCCAGTATCCTTCCTCACTTCGAATGGGGCCGCGCCAATCCTTAAGATCAACGGCCAAGATTCGATCCTCTATCACCATGATCAGATCAATTTCGCGCCCTCCTCCTGGGAGCGCGAGCTCCAGATTCGTGAAGCCGCGCCAAGCGTCTGGCAGCTGCGCCTTCAGTTCCTCAATGCCAGAGAGCTCGCGGTCATGGACGCCGCGCCCCTTGTTGACGATCTTCACGTTTGGTCTCCTGGCAAAGACTTTGCAGACTTTATCGCATCCGCGCTCGGCAGGGTGCAGCCGGTCTCCAGTTGATCATGCGAAGAGCGAGGAAAAGAGTCAGTAACGCTCTCGGTTCCAGGCGGCGCCGGCAAATGGCCGCTCGAAAGCGTACTCGTGGCCAGTATCTGCTGCACGTACGCCGACGACGCGCACGATGTCCTGTAAACGCCGCTTCGCGCGCGGACCTTCTGGCGTGTCCACGGTGACTGGACCGACGAACAGAATGATATTCGCCGCCTTGGAAATTTGCCGCGGCACTGGCGTGTAGCCGCCTTGGATCAGCAGGTCTTCCAAACGCTCCAGGGCATCCGGGGCGGAATTGCAGTGGATCGTCGCAACACCGCCGGGGTGGCCCGTATTCCAGCCTTGAATCATGTCGATCGCTTCGGGGCCACGCACTTCTCCAACGATGATTCGGTCTGGCGATAAGCGCAGCATGTCGCGCACAACATCCTGCATCGTACGCCTGACCATGTTGCCGTTGCGCACCGTCCGCTGACGGACCACTTCATCGGCTTCGACCTGCAACTCCAAAGTATCCTCAACAGTGAGCACGCGCCCGGCAATGCGACCGATCTCTTGCAGGATCGCGTTCGCAAGGGTCGTCTTGCCTGAGCCGGTGCCGCCGCCGACCAGGATATTTTCGCGATTCGCGACGGCTTGCCGGATGAATGCAGCGTGTTCGCCAATCATGATCCCGGCGGCCACGTAATCATCCAGCGAAAAAACTTTCGCCGGCTTCTTGCGAATGACGAACGTTGGGCCATCGGGACTCTGCGGTGGCACAACCGCATGGAAGCGATAGCCCGATTCCGGCAGTTCCGCCGGAAAACTCGGGTTGTCCTCATCGACTGTGATACCCACTGCGTGAGCGACGATATTGATTAGTTGTCGCCGTGCCGCCGGGCCAAGCACTTTCTTGGTGTCGTACCGCATGCCGTCGCGGACGCACCATAGCCGCCCATCGGGATTGGCGCGCAGCTCCTCGACGCTTGGATCGTGCAACAGATCGCCGATTGCGGCGCCCATTGCGTTTGTCATCATCTCGGCCAAGCGGTCTTGCGTCGACTCCTGCAGAGCATCTTTAGGCATCGGGGTTCACCTCGGTATCAGATTTCTTTGTTTCGCTGTCGTAGTTGACGATGGCTAGCGACAGCACCTGGTCCATAAGCGGTTCGTTGTTCTCAATCGCACGTACGACGGCATCAATGAAGCGTGCGTAGAACTGATCGCCGGCGACGCGCCCTTCCGCGGTGGGTGGCGTCAGTGAAGAAAATAGATTTTTCACCAGCAGTGCCATCGCCTCGAACAGCACCTTGCTGCCGGCCGACACGTGCGTCAGTTCGCGACGTAGCGTCTTGAGTTCGCGCACGATCAGTTGCTTGTCGCGCGTGGCGCGTTCGGGGTCGTACCGGTCGCGCAACGCGGCTTCGAGAACGCTGCGTACAGTGATACCGCGCTCGGCCGCCTCGCGCAGCGCCGCGCGCTTCAACTTTCCCGAAACCCGCGTATTGATCACGGTGTGCGCTTCCGACTCCGCGCGATGTTTCATGACGGCAGATTCCAGCCGATGTCCGGATCGGCGTGTGCGTTGCGGTCGTGGTCATCGAAGCCGAACACGCCGCCACGCACTGCGGTGGCAGCACCGTTGTATTCAACGTCACGCTCGACAACGGACAACTCCTCAGCGTGAGGATCGCGCTCCGTGTCGGCGCCAAGCGAACGCTCCAGACCGTCCGACGTGGAAGCATCGATGCCCTTCGCTGAGATTGCGAATTTCGCATGCGAAATTCGCCACGCAGGCTCGGGTACGGGCGGTCCGTAGGGGTATGGCCGCGTCGAAAGGTCAGCTGGCGGATTCAAATGATGATCTACGACCGCGAGCCGGCCATCGGTGTCTGTCGCCGGCACGGAATCCTTGAAGGTCGGGTCGACGTGAAAACGCAGTTTTCGCGCGCGTATCGGCGGCAAGCCTGCGACGATCACGAGTTCGTCAGACGCCGGCAACTCGCGCACCTCGCCGGGCGTCAGCAGCGCACGCGCTGTCTGCTGCCGCGACACCATGATGTGCCCGAGCCACGGCGCGAGCCGATGGCCGGCGAAGTTCTCCTGCGTGTGGATTTCGGTTTTCGTGCCGAGAAGGTCGGAAATCTTCTTCGCAGTCTCTTCCGTGTTCGGCGCGTAGTACACGTGCACGTGTGCGCCATCCATCACCGTATTGTGCGGCCCGTAATACTTCACGATCTGGTTGACGCTCTGATTGATCATCAGGCATTTCAAGCCATAGCCGGCGACAAAGCCCAGGGCGTCTTCAAAGAAATCGAGTTTGCCGAGCGAAGGAAATTCATCTAGCAGCAACAGCAATCTTCGTTTGTTCGCGGGTGGATTGAGTTCCTCGGTCAGGCGCCGGCAGAACTGATTGAGCAGCAGTCGGAATAGCGGCCGCAGCCGCGCCTTGTCGCTCGGCGGCGAAATCAGATACAGACTCAATGGATACTCAGCTTGCATCAGATCCGAGATGCGGAAGTCGCTCTGGCTCACCGCAGCCGCGACGACGGGATCAAGGTAGAGGCTGAAGAACGAACGCGCTGTCGAATGCACGCCGCTGCGTTCGTTCGCGCTCTTGTTCAACATCGCTCGCGCGCCGATCGCCACGACCGGATGTGGCCCTGTCGGTAGATGTGGCGTCGCCAGCATCGCTTCGAGCATTTCATGCACGGTGCGATCCGGGTCGTTCAGGAACCGCGCGATGCCGCCGAGTGTCTTGTCCTCTTCTGAATATAGAACGTGGAGGATCACCGCGAGCAGCCACGCGTCCGCCTCCTTGCTCCAGTGGTCGGGCTTTCCCTTGCCCTCAGGGTCCACGATCATGTCGCAGACGTTCTGCGCATCGCGCACTTCGAAGTCGCCGCGGCGTATCTCCATCAGCGGATTGAATCGACACGTCTGCCGGCTCGACGGATTGAACGCGAGCACGTAGCCGAAGCGCTGGCGATGACCCGACGTGAGAGTCCAGTTCTCGCCCTTGATGTCGTTGACGATCACGGAGCCGGGCCACGATAAGAGCGTTGGAATGACAATTCCGACGCCTTTGCCGGATCGGCTCGGTGCCGTGACTTCGATGTGCTCGGGACCGTCGTGCGTAAGGTATTCGCCGCGTTCGGTGCGGCCGAGCACGACACCGCCGCGGCCGATCAGTCCGCTGCGTTCCACGTCTGCGCGATCGGCCCAGCGCGCGGATCCGTACGTGGTCGCGACCGCGCTTCCGCGCGAACGCCACACGTTATAGAGAATCGCGACCACGATGCCCGCGAGGACTGTGCCATACAACCAGAACAGCGCGAGATCGAAACGGTGCGGCGCGTAGGCATTCCAGCGATTGAGCCAAGCGAAATACGCGAACGGCTGATACATCGCGTGTCCGTCAATCCAGAACAACGGTGCTCCAAGTTCAGGCTGATCGGCGAAGCCTTCGGCGACGTACTCGGTCGCGAGCCAACAGCCGATCACGCACGCCACCGAGATGATCGCAAGCGGCGCCAGAACGAGGCCGCCGGGAATACGGGAACGATCGAGAGTTGCTTTCTGCATCGTCATCGTCCAAGTGAAGGAGACAGGTCCATCGCGTCGAGCACACGGAAGCGCACGCGCGCCTGCTCGGCATCGCGCCGCTGCGTATCGAGCGACAGCGAAACATCCTTGCCAACGAGACTCGCGAGGCCGCGCCCCGCCGGCGCCAGCGTGAATTGGTTGCCGCTCGCGACGACCGCGTGCGCGCCACCAGTGAGCGTTTCGATTGTGACAACACGGCCGGCGAAACGGCGCGATTCCGTGAGTTCGACATAAGTGCCGTACTGCTGGCCCAGCCGTCGCACAGCGTTATCGTGCTCGATCTTCGCGAGCTTTGACTTGAGCTGTGGATCGAGCCGTATTGCGTCGCCCTCGATCTGCGCGAGCCCGAGCTGCACGAGCCGCCGCGCGCGCTGCTCGGCCGCTTCGACCAGTTCGTCCTGGAATCGCGTGCGGATCGGCGCCCGGCGGAGCTGCTGCGGAATGCCGGCGACGAGTTGTTTGTCGAGCCACGTGAAGGCGCCAGCCGCGGCCTGGGCGCCAAGGTCACGGCCATTCACCTCGACCTTGATGAAGGCGTTGTCGCGACCATGCACGGAATCAATTGCCAGCCGTTCGAACAGGTCCGGCGGAATTCGGTAACGGCCTTCCGATTCACGAGTGACAATGCCGCGGCTTGCGAGCGCTTCGCAACGAAGCGCATGTGCCTGGACGTAGCGTTCTGGCGAAGCGTCATGAGGCAATCGGCGATCACGGACATGTTCGATATGCCGACGCACGTCGTATACGCCTTCGTTCCCTTTCGCCTGCTCGGCGATATTGCGGTCGGCATGCCCCGTGGAACGCGATTCAAGTCCGGTCAGCGTCACGAGCTCGCCGGCATGTGCACGCTCGGCCAGATGCCGTTCTGAATGGCTCGACAGCGCGGCGTGGTACGTCTTGCCGTCGACGCCGGCGATGACGAGATACGCCGCGCCGGACAGTTCGTTCGCAAGGCCGCGGCCGAGCACGCGCCCAGTGATCGGCGCGTGCAACTTCGCCTTGTCGACAACCTCGACCGGACCGTTGCGATCAGCGGGATCAAGATACCGTTCCGCCTGGTGCTGGACCTCGCGATGTTGCGTGCACCCGCGTAGGCGTTCGAGAGCGTCCGGCTCCAGTCGCCAGACGCCACGCAAGACCTCCGACGCAAGTCCCATCTGCTTCAAATGCGCCAGGCGCCCCAGGTGGAGCCGACGCTGGATCGCGGCGCGCGGTTCGGCCGGCGTCAGGCGCAGGTCGATGGCGCGATTCGGATTGCGCTCGGATATCGATTGCAGGCGCCGGTCGAGCGCCGTGAAGCGGTCCGCGTGAACGTCGCGAGCAAGACTTTCGAAGATGTCGAGGTCCGAGCGATACCCCAGTTCGTTGGTCGCCAGTTCCATCGCGCGATGGCGCAGGCCGTTGCCGATGTAATCGCGGCTGATCACAAGGTCGCCGCCGCGGGCATCGCGGCCGTTAACCACAAGGTGAACGTGCGGCTGATCTGTGTCGTGATGCACGCACGCGGCGTAGTCGAGAGGCGTGCCGAGGTCATGCTCCATGCGCCGCACGAGGTTGCGCGCGAAATGGTCGAGATCGAGGTCGCCGCCGCGTTCAGGCGACACGATGAATCGGAACTGGTGCCGGCACGAGAGGCCGCGTTCGGCGAACGCTTCGACCTGTTCCCGATCGAACTCGCCGGATGCGCCGAAGAGCCGGCCGCCTCCGCCGTCGCGGTCGGCACCGTCGCGTGCGAGATAGACAAGGTGTTCACGGACCGCCTTGTCCGGCGCCTTGCCGCGAACCGGAATGATCCGCGCCTTTACGATCGCACGTTGCGCGTGGGAGCCCGCGCCGCGAACACCCGCGCCGCGCGTGTTCCGCGAACGTCCTCCAGACGAGGCTCGGGCCGCGCGCGAAGCGGCATGGATGGCGCGATTGATCGCGGCCTTCGGCGACTTCGAAAACTTGCCACCCGCGATGCTGAGAACGCGGTTTGCGGCAACTCCTGCCTTGCCGTCGAGCACGCGCGCGGCGCGTCCGAGCAGCTGTTGACCCGAAGTCTGAGCGCGGCCCTCGCGGCCGCGCGAGAAGCGGGCACGGAAGCGCTTCGAAGTGTCGTCGAAAGTGTTTTCGCTCATCCAGGTGGATCAACGAGTTGGGAGCGTTGTAGTAAAGAATTTCGCATGCGAAATGCATTTCGACGCTCCGTTGTAGCGCGTCGATATACGTTGTAGCTCTGAAAGCTTTATGGAGACTGGCTTTTCGCGCAGCCAACTACACACACTTTTATCTTGCATCGTTCGCTCCCGCTGTGGCCTGGTCGCTCCGCACTCGCACAGAAAGCACCTTCGCGGCATAGGAAACCGCTCCGGTTTCCGAGCCGCTGTTGAAACGCGAAAGCGCCGCAGCGAGTGTTTCAAGCAGCGTGCGTCCCGGCCTCACGGCGTCGACAAAGTTCGCCGCGAGAATCGCTGCGCCGACCCTCACGTTGAAGCAGGGATCAAGCAGACTTTCCGGCGCGACGTGAAGTCGGCTGATCCACTGCGAATTTATTTGCATGAGGCCGATATCAACGCTCGACTCGGACCGCAACTTCCTCGCGAGCACGCCCGTGGCTTCCCCGCGCGTGCTCGGGAAGTAAGCGCCGTGCGGCGTCCCGATCGCCCACGGATGGCCACTGCTTTCGACTGCCACAATGGCGGCGATCGTGTCCGGGTGAACCCACGGTCCGCAGGCGGAGTAGAAGTCGGCGAGCGCCATCGTCAGAACGTCAGCAGCGGACGTCCGCTGCCCAAGACGTTCGCGATCGGCACCGCACCCATGTAACGGCCATCGAAGCTGCGATCGAGGTACGACGACACCGGCAGAAATTCGCGGTGGCCGACGCGCCGGCAGCCGCGCATCTGCGGCAAGGGAAGTCCCCGCGCGTCGACGAAGTAGACCGGGCCGGCATCGATATCGTTGACGATGAAACGGTCGCCGGTGACGCAGTAGCTGTCGCCCTCCACGCCGCCGACCGGTTTCAGCAAGGGCATCGACTTCGGCAGCCACCCGCGGGCATAGATCAAGGTGGCCGCGGTGTCCGGCGGGAGGAACATGACGTACTCGCCGCGTTTGTTCGGCTCGGCGCCGAGTCGGATCCAATAGAGTCCGCGCGGCACGCTCGGCGAGTCATTGAAGACGAGTTCGTGACCGCTCATTGGGATGGCCGCGCCAGTGACCGTTGCGACCAGAATCACCGAGGCAGCGACGGCGTAGAGCCGCAATGCTTTCGCGATATTTGCGCGGGTCACAGGGTTCCCTCCGCATAGGCTTTCAGACGCGCGAGTGGTGTGTTCTTCAGACGAAATTCGGTTTCAACGAAGCGCTCTTCTGGCATCGACATGGCGTCGCCCGCTTCGACGTAGGGCGCGAGCCAATGCAGCGCAGCCTTGGCGCGCGTGGCGCCTTTCACGTCGAGTAGAACGCGCGCGCCGGGCCGCACTTGCGGCACGCGCGCGCCGGTCTCGTGCAGGGCAAGTGCGCGGCAGACGAGCACGCGCCAATGCGTCGTGCCGAAGTCGTTCGCTTCCCACAGCGCGAGCCCGAAGCGGTCGCCCGGCCGAAAGAACGCGATGCGACCGCCGGGCGGAGCCGGATGGTCCATCGCGATAACGTCGAAGGGTGCGCCGAACAGCAACCGATAGCGGCGATTAGAGCGGTACTCCAGATGCACTTCGGTCAGTAGCAATTCGCCGCCGGAGCCCTCGCCGAGTGTGTGGCTCGGCACACCGGCATCGCGTTCAACGCCATCTGCACTCATGCCGTCTTCTCCGTCTCGTAGCGGGCATCGAGGATGCGCAGCGCATCCACGGAAAACGGTTCGCAGTGTTCGCCGAACTCGACGAGCACGCAGCCGGGCTGCGTCGTCGTCGCCACCAGCGACAGACGCGCGCGGCCGTGCTGGCGCGAGAGCTTGTTCCAGTTCGCGCGCTGCAACTCCGTGCCATCGCAGGCGAGGAGCACGACAAGCTTTGGATCGGCCGGCCTGGGTTTGCGTCCGCCACCGCGCCCTTCGCTGAAATCGCGCGCCGTGGCGCCGCGCATTTCGTCGTCTGCATCATCGTTCGATGCGTCGCGAGTCTTGCCCTTGGCGGTCCTTGCAGCGTCTTGCGCCTCCTTGCGAGTGAGCTTGCCCTTGTCCTTTGCGCTCGCCACGAGGGCCTCCGCAGCGGCAGGGTCATGCTTCTGCACTTCGACTAGCGCGCCGATCGTGTCAGCGTCCTTCGTGATGCCGCTGTCGCGCAGTTCCGCCGCCGCGCCTTCAGCCCGCAGCGTCTTCACGATATTCAGGATGCGTGGCACGCTCAGACCGATCGCCTCGCTCACGGCTGCGGCGGAACCGAGCTTGTCGAGACGCTTTTTCAGGTAACGGGCCTGGTCGACGAGCGCCATCGCCTCACGATGGAAATTCGCCGCGAACTGGCGATCAAGCACGTCGTCAGGCGTGCCGGGTTCGAAGCGAACCAATGCGCGGAGCGTCGCAAGCGAAGCGCGCTTGGCTGCACGCCAGCGCCGCTCGCCATCGACCAAAACGTAGCGTCCGTCCGCCTCGCGGACCTCGATCGGCTGGATCTGCCCGGAACGCCGCAGGCTCTCGGCGAGTTCGTTGATAGTGTCCTCATTGAATTCCGTGCGGGGCTGGTGCGGATCAGCGTCGATGCTCTCGATCGGCAGTTCCAGCACGAGCTCCTGAGCGTCGACGGCAGACAGACGATCGAGCGCGCTCAGGCGAAAATCTGTTGCGCTCTCACGCTTCGGTATCGCAGTCACCTTGGCGCCTTTCATAGCCCGACTCCCGCTAACACTTCGGCGCACATCGCGCGCATCTCGCGCGCGGCGCGAGTGTTCACGCGCCCACGCGGTCCGCGCC
>Ga0207671_10001687_pt1 | contig 25018 bp, 12 predicted proteins | sample KBSC24metaG_FD_184352 | JGI IMG/M metagenome (GOLD analysis project Ga0207671, IMG submission 184352) | Corn rhizosphere microbial communities from Kellogg Biological Station, Michigan, USA - KBS C2-4 metaG (SPAdes) (version 2) | ecosystem: Host-associated > Plants > Roots > Rhizosphere > Soil... | reverse complement strand
GACCGAGTTCGATTGGTTGGATAGTCTCAATGGAAACATGCCATGGGAGTATGACTTTATTCGAGGATGGTTAGCGTACCAGCGGGATGAATTGAACTCGTGCTGGGAGAGATTCCAATCAGCGTGGAAAGCACTTGAGAGTCAAGTTCCTGGCGGTGAGGATGTGTCTTTCGCCCCCTCATGGATGCTAGACAAGGAACAATTCCAGCAAATCCTCACTGCTGTTGGCATTCAACTCATTGATCAACAAGTGTTGCAGCCAGAAGAGTCCATAAGATTCTATGAATTCACGAACGGGCGCGAAATAGCCTCACGACTCGAATCCCAATTATCAGTAGAGAACATTATCGATCTCGTTCAAAAATACTCGGACAACATACACCGACCTGTTGAAGTGTTCTTTCCGATCAGTGTCGGGGATTCGATTCGATTCTGCCGTTTGTCTTCGACACCGAGACACGCCATTGAGATCAGTGAGCCCTATTGGAATAAGCATGATGTTAGAGTTATCAGGAACCAAACATTCTTAGCTCTTAAACGAGCAAATCCTGCAGACCTCACCCTGTTGGATAATCAAAGCCGGCCTTGGAATGAATTAGGTTCACAAATAGGGCGGTTCATCGATACCCATTTACAGCCAGACAGTCACGTTTGTTTTCTACCCGGTCGAGATTTGACTGGATTGCCACTTCACTTATTGTTAATGCCAGACGGTCTCAGATTAATTGAAAAGACCACCGTCACATTTGCTCCTAATTTTGCCACCCTGTTAGCCCCCCAAAAGGGACCGGTCTCTAATAGGACGCCCATCGGAATCGTAACAGTTACAAAGCGACGCGATTCTGAGAAGTTTCGCGAGAGAGCACTGGCGGCTACTGTTGAACTCCATAAGATTCTCGCTCCTCCCCACCAGATTTCCGAACTTTTGGAGCGCAACGGTAAACGAACAGATGTACTCAATTTGATTGAGCGATCCGATAAAGTATTTCTTATTTGCCACGGTGCATACGCTGGCCCTAGCCAAGGGTTTGGTATATGTGTCGCTGACGAGAACCAACTACCGCCCAGTCTATTTCCGATCGAGGAGATTCCCGATCTCAAGAGATTTATTATCACGTGGGACGACTTTGAGGACGTTGAAGCGTGCTCCTCTTTGGTCGTCACAATCGCGTGCTCCAGCGGAGTTACTGAGGTTGCGCCTGGCGGAACTCGTCACGGTCTGGAGCAGACGTTATTCGCGAAAGGCACGCGAACACTAATTAGTCCGATATGGGATATTGATCAGGAGGCGGGCTTAGAGTGGCTGAAGACATTCTGTCGCCTGCAAACGCGAGATCCTGAAAAAGGGTATGAAGAGATCTACCGAGAAACCTGCTTGACTCTTAGGGAACGTTTTCAACATCCGTTTTTTTGGGGAGCGTTTACTTTGAACGGCTCATTATTTGCGGGAGGTTAGACTATGAATCAGCTGGTAAATCAGATTGAAAGTTTGTCTAGAGAGGAAGCACTCGAGGCAGCACAACACCTTGGCTTACTTATTTCAGAAGGCCGCCAAGCTGGAGAGCGGGAAGAGGAACTTTTGAGGGACATTACTAATCATCCTTATGCCAACATCGAAGAGATTGAGCAACTCTCGCGTATTTTGTTACTGACAGCCGCAACGCTTGATGGTTACGAAGAAGCTGTCAGATCAGCCATCGATGGCGCTGGCAGAAAGCAATTGATCCTCGGAGGTACAGAAATAGTAGCATTGGCTGCCATTGGTCTCGTTGCCTTACATATATTAATGACCAAGGGTAAGTCAGCCGAAGATGAAGTTATTAACATCAAGGAAGAGGATGGAAAAACGGTCGTCTCGATCAAACGCAAAACGACATACGGGATTAGTGACTCTTTAGGAGGAATACTAAAGAGTTATTTCAAGACGTAAGTACTCCTGTTTCTGGCAGGTGGCCGCCAACGAGATTTTGTAACAGTGGCGGCAATCAGCCACGAATCTCAAAGCTTTCTAGAAATCGTGCGTTCGGGTGAGGGGATACCCCTACTGTGATCAGGGATAAGCAGAGACAACTTGCCGCTGAATGTCGTCGTGCAATTCACTTTAACATTAAGGCTCACCCAATTGCCGAGTAGACCGCAATAGGACGATGCAAGGCAGATATTCGGATGACGATAATTATGAGACGAAGACTAATCGAGTTCATCGCCATTTTTTCTGTCGGAATTTCTTTTTATCAAATCACCGTTAGCGGGTATCAGGCTACTGCCGCAGCGGAGGTCGAGAAACAGGTGCGTCAGTTCTTCGACACCTGGCGTAAGAAAGACCTGGAAGCCGTTATGGAGTTCTGGGCCAGGGACTCGCCGCAGTACGACAAATTCAGACAGTTCGCCGGCAGAATCATAGCCGCCGGCAAAGATGAGCGGTTCGCGGATTTCGCTTTTAGCCACTGGGAGGTCGATGACAACCAGGCCATCGTCCGCGTTCAATTTACGAAGGAGGCGTACCGCGCCGAAGACGATGAACCCAATCGGCAATTGATTGTCTGGAATCTTCAGTTGAAGAAGAAGAGCGGCGTGTGGAAGTTCTGGGACCAGGAGGATGCCGTCGGGGCTCTCATCTACTACCTCCTCAACGAAGCACAGAACGCGCAGGTGCGGGCGCAGCTATTTTTGAATTCGCGCGATTTAGTCTCGACAGACTTGGTTTATCGCCTCAACAGAATTGTGCGGGAAGAAACCCGGCAAGAGAAGTTCAACGAAGCTTTACGAGTCAGTGATGTTGCCCTGGAGGCAGCGGAACTCCTGGGTCAGAGGCGTTACGCCGCGCAAACTTACGAGGCCCGCGGACTAATCTTTAGCGCGCAGAAGATGTACCCGAAAACGCTGGACAACTTCAAAATCGCCCTGCCGCTGTATCTCAATGCCGGGGACACGCGCGGCACAGCGAGGGTGTTGAATAATGTAGGGATCATCTACGGACGAGAGAGGCGTTTGGGCGAAGCGTTGGTCATTCTGAAAGAGAGCTTGAGACTGCGGCGGACATTATCCGATCGGGGCGGCATGGCTAAAACGCTGGTTGACATCGGAGAGCCTACCGGCAATCGGGACGATATGCGGAAGCTCTCGCAAGCTTGAGCGAGTGCCTGACAATTACCGAGGAGCAACAGTACAGAGCGCAGAGAGCCGAGGCGCTTAATAACGCCGGGATTATTTACAGACAAGTGGGGCAGTATGACGAGGCGCTGGCTAAGCTGACCGACAGTTTGATTTTAAAGCAGGCGCTATTAGACAAGCCCGGGGAGGCGAGGACGCTGCACAACATTGGAATCGTGTATGCCAACCAGGGAAAGTTCCAGGAGGCGCTGGCGAAATTTGAGGAGAGCTTAAAAATCAAACGCACGTTGCCCGGGCAGGATGGCGTTGAATCAGTCTTGATAGACACGGGAATCACTTACGGGGACTTAGGCGATTATTCGAAGGCCCTTTCAACATTGAACGAAACACTGCGGCTGGCAACGAGCACCGGCAATAAGCAGTTGGAGGCAACTGTCCAGACCAATCTCTCCGCTCTGTATCTGAAGATGAGACAAGACGCACCCGCGCAAGAAAGCGCGGAGCGGGCGTTAGCATTGGCACAATCTTTGGAGAGTGACGACTTGGCCCTGGGTCCATATGCTCATCTTGGCTTGCTGCACCTCAGGAAAAGAGAGTGGCGAGAGGCCGCCGACGCATACCGCAACGCTATCAAGCTCATCGAGCTGCTGCGCGCCAGAACGGTTGAGTCATCTCTCCAGATCAGTTTCTTTCAAAAATACATCTCTCCCTATTATGGGCTGGTCGAAAGTTTGCTGGAACTCGGGCAGCGAACTGAAGAGGCGTTCGCCACAAGCGAAAGAGCGAAGGCACGGACGCTGGTCGAACTCTTGTCGGCCGGGAAGGCAACGCCCACGAAAGAACTCTCCGACGTCGACAGGCAGAGGGAACTGGAGTTGAATGCCGCAGTGGTGGCGGCCACGGATTTACTCGACAGGGCGGAGTCACGCCCGGACGGCGACGCGGGGCAGATAGCGTCCCTTAGACGGACGCTGCATCAGGCACGTCTTGAATACGATGACTTCCGCCGCCGGATATTCCTTACGCATAGTGATCTACAAACACAGCGCGCGCAATTCGAGCCGGCGACTCTCGTCCAACTAAACCAGGTTTTGTTCTCCAAGCAGCCGGAGCTTTGCTTGTTCTCTTACGTTGTCGGCGATGGCAAGGTCTTCTTGTTTGCGATCACAAGAGGAAAAGGGATTAACTCACCCGCGCTTTTGAGGGTCTATCCACTAAAAACAGAAGCGGGGGCGGATTTAACCACAGAGGCACTGGCCGCGCTCGTCAATGACTTTAGAAAAAGGTGTGCGTCGGAATCCGGAGTATACAAGCCGCTGGCGCGCGATCTGTACAAGCTACTGATCGCGCCGGCAGAAGGAGAACTAACCGGTAAAACGCATCTTGTAATTACTCCAGATAGAATTTTGAACACCCTGCCATTTCAAATACTGATTGACGGGCAGAGCAAACACCTCATTGAAAGTCTTAGCATTAGCTTCGCACCTTCCGCGACAGCACTGCTGGAAATGCTAAAACTGTCTGACAAGAGAAAGATGACGAGACCCGGTTCCATGTCGCTCTTTGTGATGGGGCGCACGACGTTCCCGGATCAGGCTAAATATCGCAGCCGGGAGCTGCCCTGGGCCGGCGAGCAAGTGGACTCTATTGCCAGCCTTTTTCACGTGAGAGCCTATAAAGATCGAGAGGCAACGAAAAATAAGGCCATCGCCGAAATGGGTAAAGCGCGTTACGTGCATTTCGCCACGCACGGTGAACTAAATGAAGTGTCACCGATGTACTCAGCGATAGTTTTAGGTAAAGACGACGGCAACGACGGGATGTTATACGCCAGAGACTTGTTGGATATGAACTTGCAGGCGGATCTAATCGTGTTGTCGGCTTGTGAGACGGCGTTGGGGCAGCAAACCAATGGCGAAGGATTGCTTGGTTTACAGTGGTCGTTGTTTGTCGCCGGGGTATCGAGCAGCGTTGTTACCCAGTGGAGTGTTCGCGCGGACAGCACCAGAGATTTGATGGTTAAGTTTTATGAGCCGCTTGCGAATAAAGCCACCAACGTTAAGGTCCTTATGGCCAGGGGAGAGGCGCTACGCCGTGCTCAATTGTCGCTACTAAATTCACCACAGTATTCACATCCTTATCATTGGGGACCGTTTATTCTTATTGGAGATTGGCGATAAAGATTTTGGCAAGCTGAGAAATCTTCACGCTGTTACCTCATCCGTTAGGAGTTTGCCTGATGCCCTTGAAAGTCATAGCTCGTCTAGTGTTTCTCTTAATTTTCTGCTATTCCGCTTACCCTCAAACGACGCTGGGATGTGCACCAGAATCGGATTCGCCAGAATGCCAAGTGACGAATGCCGCAAAAGGGTATTTAGCTGCTTTACAAAAGAAAGACTGGAATCACCTCTCTCAGTTAGGCATATACACACGAAGCTACTCCTTTTCTTCCTATCCCGGTACTAATCTGGCTTTGCGACAGCTTCAGGTTCTTCTCGCTGGCCTCGACGTTCAAGTCATGACGGCGGTGGTTGGAGACGTAGAGTTTGCAAACTCAGCTGAGGCACGAGTTCGCTATTCGCTGCGGATAAAAGCTGTCGATCCCAGCACGGGAAACACGAACATCGATTTGTCAGACGCAAACCGCGTCATTCTTATGCGTCGAATCTGTAATTGCCAGGAGCCCAAAATTAGTTGGCTGATCGAACGAGATTCGACTAGTCAAACGGATCTAAAGCGCGACTTAGAAAAGGCCAAAACAGCGGACGAGCGGATGTTCGTGCTGTTGGGAAGCAATAGAGACACATTGGAGGATTTGAGTAAGATTTTAATAAAAGATGCCACTTCGCACTTGGAAAGCTCCAGAATCTCTGAAGCTTTCGCGGCTTTTGCTTTGGCAAATCGCGTAGCTGTCTATTTCCAAAATGAGGAATCGGCATCGGCCCAGCTTGATGTTGAAACAGCAGAGCGCCGGATCAGTGATTTTTATGCAGGCTCGACAAGCTACAGGTTGGCGGATCAAGTCGAAAACGCTATAGAGGCGTACGTAAAGCTGAAAGAGTACGACAAAGCCCTTAAGTGTTATGAACGCAACGTCAAACAGCTCGGCAGTGATCCTGAATCACTCGCTCACACCTATCAACAAGTCGGCAACATATACCTCGCACGCGGCGACCATCCACAGGGAATAAGCTATTACCGCAAAAGTTTCGATTTACTAATTTCAATCGCCCCGAAATTGATTGCAGAAGACTCGCTCGGAGACGACTTCAGTCAGGCTTTGATCACTTTGATGTTCCTTTATCAGATGGAGGGACAGAATGAGGTTGCTGAGGAGCTATTTCGCGATGCGAACGCGCGGATCAATAACAACGAATTTCGAGCGGGCATGTCGTTTTTCCATGGGCTGATGCAGTGGATGCGCGGCAATATCTCGCGCGCTTTGGCAGATGGTGAAAAAGCGTTTGAGCTGATTAGCAAGAGTTCTGCTAGCGACGAAACCCAGGAAGCTATGTTTGGGATATCCTTCATGCTCAGCATGATCTACTCGGCGCAGGGAGATTACCGACATGCGGCTGAGAACCTTCGTAGAGCACGTGCACATTTCGTCGTCAAGGATGAAGAAGACATGCCGGAAGAGTTTATCAAGATGATTGAAGCTATGTTTTATGGTGCTGAGGGAGCCGAGGCTATTGCTTTGCCTCGGTTGGAAAGTGTTTTTCAGCAGACTACGGGCCGTCTAACTGGCGAGTTAACTGTTCCCGATACACTTACTATTCAAGCGATAGATTATCTGCGACGTGATCAACCAGAAATCGGATTTCAATGCTGGGAAAAGGCTCTTGAATTCGCCGCCGAACTTAACGATACAGTTCAGCTTACACGCATCCACAACTTTATGGCCGCGTTTTATGCCTCCAAGAACGAACACGCCAAAGCTATGGAGCATTACAATGCGAGTCTTGCTTTCTCGCAGCAGGACCGATCGGTTCTAGGCACCTTTGTAAACCAAGGGACTAATACCTCAACTCTCATAGGCATCGCTCAGATCCAGGGAGAACAGGGAAATCATAATGAAGAAATAGCAACGTACCAGAAGATTCTCAACAACCCCACGATATTCGCCTTATTAACCCCTGAAATCTACAAATCAATTGCCGAAGCATACTACTCTCAAGGCAAACATAAGGAATCTCTCAATGAGTTTCTTAAGGGTATCGAAGTCGCTGAAAAAAGCGGAAATAGAACCAACATTCCGGATCTTTACCAGTTCGCAGGCAGAGTCCACTGGAATCTTGGCGAGTATTCACTAGCCCAATCCAAATTCGACATGGCGATCACCGAGATCGAGCGAAACCGGGGAGATGTGGTGGGCGGTGATCTGGTGCTGAACAGTTTTTTTGAAGAGCGGATTTCACCTTACCACGACATGATCTCGCTGCTCATTAGTCGCGATGATACGAACCTCGCCCTCACGTACGCTGAACGAGTGAAATCGAGAGTCCTGTTGGATGCTCTAAAGCGTGGCCGCACGTATGCCGGGAAGTTTATGTCCGAGACAGAACAGCAGGAAGAAAAGACCTTACGGACGGGACTGATTTCGCTCAATAGAAAAATTTCAGAAGCCCGAGAAAACAATTCCAGCAACCAGCAAATCGACGCCTTGCGAGCACAACGGGCCGCGGCCCGTCTCGATTATGAAGTGTTCAAAGCTAACCTCTATGTGAATCATCCGGAGTTGTTGTCGGAGCCGCCAAAAGAAGAGTTTAGTTTGAAATCACTGAAACACAGCTTGCCTAACGAAGATACTGCGCTGCTGGAGTATGTGGTTACTGATACAGAATCATACCTCTTTGTTATTTACACTGAGCCCGCCGCTAAGGTTCCTTCCGGAGCCAGATCGTTTTTGCAAAGGTATACGTTGGGAATTGGAGGCGGCGACCTGGCGGACAAGGTCAGCTACTTTCGCCTCAGAGCATCTCATCCCGAAGCTCCGATTGAAGAACCGGCAGGGGAGCTATATCGACTGTTGCTCAAGCCGGCGGAGAAGCAATTGATGGGAAGGAAGAATCTCATCATCATTCCGGATGCCTCCCTTTGGGATTTACCCTTCCAGGCTCTTAAACCGTCGAAAGAAGTTTTTCTAATCGATGAGAAAGCTATCTCCTACGCACCTTCATTAGTTGCCCTGGAGGAAATCAGAAAGGCCCGCAGTACTAACAGTCCCAGGCCTCGGACACTTCTGGCAGTTGGCAATCCAAGGCTCCGGCAAGAGTCGGAGGCATTACCAAAAACTCAAGAATTAGCGAAAAAGCTTCAGGCGCTCTATGGTAAGCGCCGATCCAAAATTCTAGTTGGATTAAACGCTGACGAAGAGCATATGAAGACTTTAGCTGCAAGATACGGAATTATTCACATCGGCTCGCACGGAGTTCTTGATGATCAGAATCCGATGTATTCGTATGTAGCGCTCGCCGAGACTGGATTGGAAGATAAAACTGCGAAAAAAACGCGTGCTACAAAATCTTTCGATGTTGAGAAAGATGGTGTGCTTGAAGCGTGGGAGTTGATGGACTTCGACTTAAAGGCAGAGTTGGTTGTGTTATCAGCGTGCGAAACAGCGCGAGGGCGGTTGGCTAAGGGCGAAGGAGTAGTTGGACTGACGTGGGCGTTGTTTATGGCAGGCGTTCCCACTACCGTAGTTAGTCAGTGGAAAGTAGAATCGGAGAGCACAAACGAACTCATGTTTCTGTTTCACAAGAATTTCCTGGCCAGCAAACGGCTTGAGCCAAAGGTTAGCGCTGCGCAAGCACTGCAGCGCTCGGCTATCGCTTTGAAGAAATCAGAAAAATACCGCCACCCTTACTACTGGGCTGGATTCGTCGTTATGGGTGATGGCGCGCAGTAAGCAGCCCAGAAAATGCTATCCGAAAATCTATGGCTTCTGTAATATCTATCTGTAAACAGTTGTAAAGCTTTGATCTTCACTTGTCGGATTAGCTTCGTAACGGAAGCTATACATAATCCTCAAGACAATCGTTTAACGGGATGCCTGGCCACTTCGTTAGTTTAATTGTCTATCCTGAATGGATCACTCCACTCGCAATCGCCGTATTGTTTTTAGTCGTTGTTGCCGGTCCTATGTGGTTGGTGTTGCGGTGGTATATCAAACCGGCAACTGCTGAAGAACGTAAAGACGCGATCACACTACTGTTCCAGACACTCGGAGGTGCGGCATTTCTTTTAGGCGTCTACTTTACGTGGCAACAATTGATCATCTCTCGCGCTGAGCTAAAGGTGTCACAAGAAGGACAGATCACTGAGCGCTACACGCGCGCGATCGATCAACTTGGAAAAGCAGATTCTGAACCTAAGACGGACGCCAAGGGGGTTGTTTCTGCGGGTGAGGATAATCTGGCGATTCGCCTCGGGGGGATTTACGCACTCGAACGCATTGCAAGAGAATCCAAACCCGAGGCGTCAGGTGTTTCGGATCATTCAACCATCATGGACGTACTCACGGCTTTCGTCCGGCAGAGAGCTCTCTGGAAAGGTGAAAACCAAAATGGTTCGGGCACAATTGTGAAACCTGACATTCAAGCAATCCTCACCGTTATTGGAAGACGAGCCTTCACCTTCGGCAAGGGCGAAACACAACCACTTGATCTCTCCGCAACGGATCTTCGTGGCGCCATCCTAACAGACGCCAATCTTGACGGAGTTATCTTGCGATCGGCGCACTTCGAAGGAGGGACAACCAACCTCACACGTGTTCACCTTAATAACGCGACCCTTCAGGATGCCAGGTTCGCCGGCGCCATAATGACCGGAGCAAAACTCATTGGCGCCAACCTGGTGGGGGCAGACCTTCGGGGAGCAATGATGGAAGGAGTTGATTTTACTGGTGCTGATTTAGGTGGAGCAGACTTGCGAGGAGCTATCGGTCTCAAGCCGGAACAAATCAGTGTGGCCAAAACGAATGAATCGACCCTTACGGACTTCAATACCGTAAAGAAACCTTGAACAACCTGCGCGCCGCAATTCAGATTTACGGAGTTCAATAGATGACAAAATCTTTCATAACTATTTCCGCACTGGTGTTGATGAGCTTCAGTTCGGCAGTTCCGAGTGCGCTGGCGCAGAATGAGAGTGCACTCCTAACACAACCGCAAGGCAGGCTCAAGTTGATCCGTAAAAAAAAGTCGAAGGCCATACAAGAAGATCAACTTCTTAACGTCGGAGATATTGTGGTCCTCACCGGTGAAGGAGGTGGTGTGATCTATCAGGCCTATGCGCCAGTTAAACGACTGGCACGTGACGATAGGCTTACGATACAAGCATTGTTACCTCCGCCCGGGCAGAACGCGTTATCTCTCGAAGACTTTGTCTCTTTCAAGAAGAATTATCAGCTCGCGCGCCAAAACAGAAGTCAACCTTCGCCTACCCAAATGGGTGGAGCCGATGACAATCGCGTAACGTTGATGGAGCCGCGCAATAGCCTTGTCCTTGATATCAGACCGGCGTTTATCTGGACGGGTGTGACTGGCGCTACCAGATACGTGGTTAATATCTATGACTCAAGTGAACGTGTTGTTTGCACTGCGAACACAACTGAAACCCGCCTCAGTTATCCGGAGAGCTGTAGTCAACTGCCGCCAGGTGAGTATAAGTGGGACGTTACTGCAAAGATTGGAGATCAGATATCCGATAATCCGGCACTGTATGATGCAAGCTCATTTTCAATAGTCAGCACCGACCGTGCGACAGCAATTAAAAACGCGCTCAGTCATGCGCGGAGCATCTCGCAAGCAGATAATTCAGCACGAAGTGTCTACGCGGCGGTTCTCCTGGACCAGCGTCTATATCCACAAGCCGAACTTGAGTTGCTCGGTGCGTTGAAACAGTCACCGTCGGATCAAAGTCTCTGGTCGTTGTTGATGGAAACTTACCGGTTAATGAAACGCTGGCCTGCCCGCGAGAAAGCAAGAACGATAAGCCGCAATCCTCAACCAACAGCGCAGATGGTTCAAACACTCGATAGGCAGACGGTTCCTTAAGAGTTCTCTTCGGCTCAGTTTCCCTTGTAATGTTCTTTTCGGCATCCAAAACCAGCAGATTTATTCTGACGCTGGGATTGATGGTCCTCAGCGCCGGCAGTTTGCAAAGCGCCACGTCACAGCAATCCAGCTCTGCCGAACAGTCTATTCAAACCATAGTGCAGGAAGCTCTCCAGGCGTTTGCGCGCAGAGAACTGCCGGCATTGCGTAACACGTGGAACTCGGCAGATGACTTCACAAATTTCAAGCTCCAATTTGACATATCGTGGGTGGAATACGATCGCATCGCTTTTGAAAAAGTGAGTTTCCGCCACTTACAGATATCATCTACTCAGGCCCTGGTGCGTGTTTCTTTTGTATTGAATACTCGCGACCGTAATACCGGTAAGTCTTCACGAAAGTCTCTTGTATGGGATTTTGGATTACGGCTCGCGGAGGGACGTTGGAGACTTTCCAGTTGGCACGAGCCTCGTTCAAACCTGGACACGCAATTACTGCAACTCAGCTCACGCGACGAACGGCTCAAGTTCCTAAGACAAGAAAAGCAGTTGCTTGACGTTCCCTTTGTTCTTGCCTTGCTCGAAAACGGCGACCGGTTGGCCCAGGAAGGCGATCCGGCGCAGGGCCGGTTTCAGATTGAAGCTGCTTGCGACGCTGCTGAAGTGCTTAATCGGGTTGAGGCCGTGGCCCAATGTTATCAAGTCAGGGGCGACTTTTTTTCTTACCAGTATAACCAGCCTGAGGCGCTCGCCAATTATTACCGCGCATTGGACCTCTTCAAGAGCTCGCGCGATTTGAAAGGCGAGCAAGCGACTCGCCTGCGGATTGGAAATGCTCGCCTACGGGCAGGGAATTATCGTGATGCCCTCGATAATTACGAGCAGGCTCTGGTTTTAAGTAGACAATTCGCAGACTCTTCCAGCTATCCGTTGACTCTTAAGCAGGAAGGCATCGCGTATCAAACAATGGGACTCTATGCCAATGCTTTGGATTTGTTCGAATCCAGTATCAAAGCGGCAGAATCCATAAAAGACGATTTGGCAAAGGCGTCAGCGCTAGTCAATCTCGGCAATGTCTATTATCAACTCGGCATCCCGAATCAAGCAGAACGTTCTTACCAAACGGCGCTTCAAATCTTTACAGATTTCGGTGATCAGCAAGGTGAAGCAGGCGCACGGATAAACCTGGGAAACAGGTTTACGTTGTTGCGCGATTACGATGAGGCTATCACCCAATACGAACGGAGTTTGCGAATCGGACGCGAGCGTCAGGATCGACTGATAGTTTTATCAAGCTTAAGTGGTTTGGCCCAGGTGAGTGTTCTCAGGGGCGATTATGATGCAGCGCGAGAAAAATTCGAGGAGAGCCTTGAGCTTGCCCGCGCCGCTGGAACTCCTTCCGAGCAGGCTAGCGTGCTATTGGATCGCGGCTATCTCGATTCACTCGCCGCACGCGAAAACGATGCGCTGAAAAACTACCTGGACGCTCGTGAGATTGGGCTGAAGATTCAGGATCCTAACATTCTCTTCCGCAGTGCAAGTCTGATTGGCGATCTGCGTTTGAAACAAAATGACTGGAACGAAGCCAGTGAGGCATACCGGCAGGCAATCGACCAGATCGAGCGACTACGTGAACACATTCCAACCTCTCTAAAAACCAGTTTCTTCCAACAATTCACCGCTCCTTACAACAACCTGGTTAAGAGTTCTCTGAAAGTGGGGCAGATTGAAACTGCCTTTCGAGCTAGCGAAATGGGAAAGGCTCGAACGCTGGTGGAAATCATGCGTGCCGGACGAGCGTCAGAGACTCGATTACAGCCCAGACAATTCGAACCGATCCAGCTCAGTGAAATCGATCAAAAACTTTTTGTGAACCAGCCTAAACTGCGCATTTTGTCTTATTCGCTGAGTGAGCAGGGAGTTTTCCTGTTTGTATTGAGGCCACGCACGAAAGACCACCCTCAACCTTTGAAAGTTTACTCACTCAAATCGGAAAGCGGCCAGGATCTTTCGGAAAAGGAGCTTCGCGCGCGAGTCGCTGACTTCAGGCAAAAATGTTCTCATCCAGATGGAATCTATGCCGCTGAAGCGCGCGAACTTTATCAGTTGCTCGTGAGTCCCGCCGCGGAGGATCTAAAAGATGCAGATCATCTGGTCATTGTTCCGAGCGGGGTGTTGTTGACTCTGCCTTTTCAGGCCCTGATGAATGAAAGTCGCCGCCACCTCGTGGAGTTGTACAGTATCAACTATGCTCCTTCGATTACTGCGCTCAGCGAGATGTTGAGTCTCGCGAACACACGACGGCGAAGCGGTCGGCATAGTGGACCAAACTCCGGTCTCGTCATGGGGGTGCGTTCATTTAATGAAATCGAACGCTTTCGAGGCCGCGACTTACGCTGGTCTGACGAGCAAGTACAGAAGGTTTCGCTGCTATTTGGAACTCGCGGTTTTACAGGAGAGGCCGCAACGGAACGGCGGGCGAAAGTTTCGATGGGCACGAAGCGCTACATCCATTTTGTGACTCATGGTGAAGTAAATGAAGAGTCGCCGTTGTTCTCGGCAGTAGTCCTCAAGAAGGGTGGAGGCGATGACGGCTGGCTATATGCTCAGGAATTTATGACGCTACACTTAAATGCGGACCTGATCACTTTGGCCGCATGCCAAACTGCGTTGGGCCAGGAAGCAAGAGGAGAGGGACTTTTAGGCTTGTCGTGGGCACTATTCGTAGCCGGCGCAACGAGCAGCATCGTGACGCAGTGGGAAGTTCTGGACGTAAGTACGCACGAGTTGATGTTGCATTTTTACCAGCAATTGAAGAGAGACAAATTCAGCGGAAAGGCGAAGGCCTTGCAGTCAGCACAACTGAAGTTGATTGGCAGCGCCGAGTTCAAACATCCTTACTACTGGGCGCCATTCGCTTTGATGGGAGATTGGCGCTAGCGCAGAGAGCTTAAGTCGATGATACGGAAGGCCACGAAAAATTTGTTCTCACTGGTTTTCTTGCTGGTAGTGCTCTTGTATCCGGCGGTAGGTTATGCGGAAGCCACTCTGCAAGCAGAACTGCTTGTTGAATACTTCGATTCAGGTTCGCCAGGCGCCAGAGCCGGCGTGATGGTGGGCGACAACTTGCTCGCATACAACGGTGTCGCACTGATTTCACCGGCAACGCTGTTGGTCTTCGAAGAAAACCCACCCGCCAGTTCAACGGCTGCGTTGCGTGTACGGAGGGAAGGTCAGGTAATTACGTTAACGGTGCCAACCGGACCACTCGGTATCGTCGCAAGTATGGAGTTACCGAATCGGGTAAGAGACCTTTATCGAGAGTCCTGGATCGCCTTACAGGCAGAAAATATTCAGCAGTCGCTGGTTAAAACTCGAGCTGCCGCAAGAGCGATGACTGTTCGCGGAGAGAGGGTGACCGCAGGTTGGATCTGGTGGTCTCAGGCCCTTCGTTTTGAGAGAGCCCAACGGTGGGCTGAGGCCTGTCAGTCGTATACTGAAGCGCTTGCATTGCTTGCCACCAGTCCCGACATCGCCGCGCGTTCACGTGCGTGGTCGTCGTTAGGGCGTTGCGAATTCAATCAAAATCGGGTGTCCGAGGCCACTCAGGCCTGGGCAAAAGCACTGACGATCGACGCTGAATCCGGGTTTCGTTGGTGGGCGGCGGGCGATCTGGCTCAACTCGGCGCGGCAGCAAAAGCGCAGGGAGATCTACTCAAAGCCAAAGAACATTACCTCAACGCTCGGTCGGCTTACCTGCAAATTTCGACGCCGTCTTCCGGATTTGCAGTAGTTCTAAACAATCTTGGCGAAGTGATACTAGCCCTTGGCGATCTGCGAAGTGCTGAGGATTTACTCAACAGCTCCTTGAGAATGAAGGAATCGCTTGCGGGACGCGATCCTGATCCACCAGCGTTGCTGTCGATTGCTGGGACGCTCAGTAATCTGGGTGGCATCGCTCTGGCTCGTGGAGATCTTAAGTTCGCTCGTGAGTATTTCACCCGAGCGCTTAAAACTCGCGAACAATACCTGCTTGAAGATTCAACAGATCTCGCTGCTGGTTTCAGCAATTTGGGATACGTCGAACATGAAGAAGGAAGGATTACCGAGGCAGAAACCTATTACCGGCGTGCTCTCGGAATCTATCAACAAGTAGCTAAAGAGACTGCGCTCCATGCAGCGGTGCTTGGCAACTTAGGAAATGCCGCTTACGACCGAAAGGATTTCACCGCCGCAGAAACCTTTTACAACCAGGCCATCACGATCCTGGAGCGCGTCTCACCGGACTCGCTTGATACCGCCAAAGCGTATCTTAATTATGGAAACATCCTCGCGGCCATGAATAAACTCGATCTCGCCCGCGCCAGGCACTTGCGGGCGAAGACAATCTACGAGCGTTTGGCTCCAGGATCGTTGGATCTTGCTCTTGTACTCAACAGCATGGGAACTCTGGCGTTGAGTGAAAAACGTTTTGCTGAGGCGCAACAGTTTTTCAGTCAGGCGGTGTCCATCATCGAGAACCAACGTAGCCAGGTTAGAGTTACTGAAGCTCGTGCTTTCCTTGTTGCCGGACGAATGAGTGAATACACGGGTTTGATACGTTCCTACATCGGTCTGAAGGATTATGCTCATGCCTTCGATACGCTGGAGCAGCTTCGAGCCCGCAGCCTTATCGAACTCATAGTCGAGCGAGATCTCGATCTTGGCGCGGATGCACCGGCAGCTTTAGTAAACCGGCTCCGCGGCACGATCGAAAAAAAGAATGCCGCATATTATCGAATCAGTGTTCTCGATCCGCAACGCGATGCACCTACTATCCAACAACTTCGAAACGGCATACAAAGCCTGGCAGTTGAAGAACGGCAAGTCATAAGCGAGATCCGGCAAAACTCACCTAAATTTGCGAGCTTAAAGTATCCGGAACCGCTGGATCTGGTTAAGACCAGGGACATTCTCGATAACGGTACGCTGCTACTGACTTACTTCGTAGATGAGTCTGAAACGTATGTCTTCGCGGCGACCAAAACCACTCTCAATTTCTATCCGCTTAGCATCAGTCGCAAAGATCTCAACAGCAAAGTAAGCACTTTCATGATGAGAGTTGCTCTTCCCGGAGGAGCTGGTGTAGTCGGCGCTCCTGGACGTGAACTTTACGATCTCTTGATTAAACCAGTTCGTGGCGAGATCGAGGCCGCGCAACGTGTGCTGATCTGTCCGGACGGCCCGCTTCATAAGCTTAGTTTTGCCGCTCTTGAAACCACTGATTCAACGGAACGCAAGTACGTGATCGAATTGAAGCCGTTACATTTCATTGTTTCAATGAGCATCTATGAAGAATTGCGTAAGCGCGAGCGCAATTACGGCGTTCCAGAGCAGAGAATTTTTCTGGCGTTGGGAAATCCTTCTTATAAATCTACAGGAGGCAGTTTTCAGCAAGTTGTCCGTGAGTGCGGTACTGTGCGCGATCAGTTGAAGCCTTTGCCTGTCACACAGGAGCAGGTAGAAGCGATCAGAGAGCTCTTTGCAGAGAAGACGCTGGTGCGCCTGGCAGAACAAGCTTCAATAAAAACACTTCAACGCGAGAGCCCAAAGGCGACGGTAATCCATATTGCTTCGCACGGGTTCGTTGAGAATTGCGATCCGTTGAGATCATTTCTGGCGTTGACTCCGGAACAATCACCTGGCGGCGGCGAGGGTTTGTTGCATGCTTCTGAGATCATGGAAAGCCTGAGATTGAATGCGGATCTGGTTGTCTTGAGTGCTTGCCAGACGGGATTGGGAGAAGTTACGAGAAACGAGGGGATCATCGGCCTCACTCGTGCTTTTCAATATGCAGGTGCGCGAAGCGTTGTTATGTCGTTATGGGAGATCACTGACAACAGTTCCTCCGTACTGATGAAAGAGTTTTACACTCAATATAAGAATGGGCGGTCAAAGGATGTAGCTCTGCAACTGGCGCAACAGAAGTTGATCAAATCCGAATTCTCACATCCTTATTACTGGGCAGCCTTTGAGATGGTGGGCGATTGGCAGTAACAACCTCTTCTTCTCTGCGTATCTCTGCGACCTCTGCGTTGAAATAGCCCTTAACGCAGAGAACGCAAAGATACGCAGAGAGCCGCAGAGATAACAATTAAATGTTAGCGCAAAGTAGTAATGTCACCTTTCTCCAAAGTTGAAATGTCCCCTTTTGTGGTACTGAAGCTGAAACTTCAGCACGAAAGGTACGGAGCAGGTGGAGCCCCTACTACGAATGAGCCAGAAAGAGCTAAGCAGGCTGGAAGTTATTCAACGAGTCCAACGAAAGACATTAAAACAACGTCAGGCGGCCGAGCTGTTGTCGATCTCGGTGCGTCAGGTAAAGCGACTATGCAAAGCTTACCAGGGCCACGGCGCCGCGGGGCTGATTTCCCAACGACGCGGTCGGTCCTCAAACAATCGCCTCCCTGAGAAAACAATCAACAAAGCCCGGCAGTTGTTGCGTAAGCGCTATCCTGACTTCGGGCCGACACTGGCGACGGAAAAACTGGCGATAGAAGGCGTATCGCTGAGTGTTGAGACCGTCCGACAGTTGCTGATCGGCGAAGGACTCTGGAAAGCCAAAGCGGTCCGTCGCCCAGTAATTCATCAGTTGCGTGAGCGGCGCGCGCGTTTGGGAGAGCTGGTCCAGATCGACGGCTCACCACATGACTGGTTTGAAGGACGGGCACCCAAATGCACGCTGTTGGTGTTCGTCGACGATGCTACTTCGCGGTTGATGTATCTACAGTTTGTGGAAGCCGAGACGACCTTCAACTACTTCAGCGCAGTGCGTTCATACATCAACGAGTTTGGTAAACCGCTGGCTTTCTACAGCGATAAGTTTGGTGTTTTCCGCGTAAATATCCCGAATGCGCTCTCGGGCACGGGACTGACGCAGTTTGGCCGAGCGCTGAAGGAGTTGGACATCGAACTAATTTGCGCGCATTCGCCGCAGGCCAAAGGGAGAGTGGAACGCGCCAATCAAACCCTGCAGGACCGGCTCACCAAAGAAGTGCGTTTGCGTGGTCTTTGCACAGTAGCAGCCGCCAACGCTTACTTGCCGGAGTTCATCGCTGACTACAATCAGCGCTTTGCCGTAGCCCCGCGCTCGACTGAATCAGCTCATCGTCGGTTGGCTCAGGGTGAGAATCTCGATCGGATATTGACGCTTTGCGAGCGGCGCACGTTAAGCAAAAACCTGACGCTCTCTTACAACAACGTGATCTATCAGATCCAAACGAAGCGCTCCGCCTACACGCTGCGTCAGGCACACGTGGAAGTGCGCGAGAAACACACTGGAGAGATCACGATCGAATATAAGCAGCAGCCACTGGCGTACACGATCTATCAAGAACAAGAACAGCAACAAGGAAAGGTGATCGAGGCCAAGTTGCTTCAGCCGGCTGGCGCGCGCGCGCCAGCCCGGCCGAAGCAAAAACGTGGTCCTGTGCCGAGATCGCACCCCTGGAGGCTCTTCGACTTTACCGAGAACTCCATGCAAGCCCGAGAGCGCCGTGGTGAACTTTGCATCCTGCGCAAGTAGGTGACATTTCTACTTTGCGCATTTGGGTGACATTTCAACTTTGGGTTTACAGTACACTGAGAGCCCTTGACTAATTTATACCGCTACCATATTGTGCCCGCGCCCAAATTAAGTTTCCGCTGCCTCGTCCAGTGTGCTTATACCGATCTACCAGCACGGACACTTCAAGCAGCCTTTCGCTGATTCTAGGAATCGCCGCTAACGTACGAATGTCATCTCTCTACACGCGACTGAGAGGTGATTTTTCGTCAGTTTCGTAACCCCCTTTTAGAGGAGATACAAAAATGATTACTCTTCATAGACGATTGCGGTCCGATGCCACAAAGAACAAACGTCTAAGCAATGTGCGGATAATCGCCCTACTCGCGATCGCTGTAGCCCTAACTGGCATAAGCACGATCGTGCTCTCTCAGGACAAGAATAGTAAACGCCGCAAAATAGCCCGGCCAGCGCCTTCCACTGCGAAGAGCTACATCGCAACCCAGGAAATCATTTTTGACCAGGCGACGCACACCCTGCGAAAGCCTACCACTGAAGAAACCAGCGCCCTCGTCGCCCAAATCAGTTCCCTAACGAATCGTTCAACCGAGGGACTTACTGCCAGACAACTGCCAAACGGTACGAAGCAGATTACCCTCGAAGGCCGCTTTGGCGGCGTAGCTCTTGGCCGCGCCCGCGCAGACGGAACGACCGAGGTTCGCTGCGTAACGACCATGGAAGAGGCGATCGATTTTCTTGGCCTCGAAGAAGTAAATCCAATTCGATAAGGAGAATCACCGATGAAAAAAATAAAACTTGCCACTTTTCTTTTCGCACTCGTCGTGGTTCTCGCATGCTCTACCAATATCTTTGCTGGGGCCCACGTGATCGTGATCAATGCTGACGGTCCTGGTGAAGGATTTAATGATCCTACTCCGGTTGCTCCGGTCGGTGGGAATGCCGGCACCACTCGTGGTCAGCAGCGTTTAATCGCATTCCAATTTGCCGCCGATATCTGGGGCGCAACGCTCGATAGCAATCAGGACATTTTCGTTGTTGCTGCTTTCAACCCGCTTGGCGCGAACGTCCTGGGAAGTGCGGGCGCGTGGGACGTCTTCTCGGATTTTCCTGGTGTTGGACTCTACCCGGGGGCTGAATTTCCGGCAACGTGGTATGGCTCAGCTTTGGCCGACAAGAGAGCTGGGGCTGATCAGGATACTACTGCGCCTGACATCGTTGCCCAGTTTAGTTCCGATTTTAATTTTTATCTCGGGCTGGATAATAACCATGGAGCGCAAAACGACTTGGTCGCGGTGCTTTTACATGAGTTAGGTCACGGTCTGGGTTTTCAGAATTTCGTTAACGAAGCCACCGGCGCAAATCTCGGCGGCTTTACCGATGGAGGTCGCTTCTATCCGGTGCAGACAGACATCTTCGCGCGCCACACGTTCGATACAACCCTCGGACTCTACTGGGACCAGATGACTCAGGCCCAACGCCAGGCTTCAGCTACGAGATTTGGTCGCGTCGTTTGGGATGGGCCCGCAGTTAACGCTGGAGTGCCGCTAGTATTGTCGCCCGGTAGTCCGGAAGTCCGTGTGCTGAGTCCGGCTGCGATTGCCGGTTCCTACCAATTTGGTACTGCTGCTTTCGGACCGCCATTAAGCAGTCCGGGCGTTACCGCAGCGATTATTGCCGCCCAGGACGCGGCGGATGCCGCCGGTCCTACAACAACTGACGGTTGTACCGCTCTCACCAATGCCGCCGCAGTTTCCGGCAACATCGCGTTGATAGAGCGTGGAACTTGCGGATTCGCAGTGAAGGCGAGGAATGCGACAAATGCTGGCGCCGTGGGAGTGATTATCTATAATCAAGCCGCTAATGCAAATGCGGCCCCCCCGGGTATGGCAGGTGACGGAATCAACGATCCGTTCGTTACTATTCCAGCAGTAAGCATGACGCGCCCTGATGGTCTAGCGATCGTCGCTCAACTGCCAACAGGTGTCACAGGATCTCTTAGCATTAACCTCAGCATTCTTGCTGGAGCAAACGCGGCAGGCATGGCGCGCCTTTATATGCCGTTCCCGGTGTCAGGCGGTTCATCCGGCTCTCACTACGACACAGTTGCGAGACGCAATCTCCTAATGGAGCCGTTTATAAATGCAGATCTAACCCATAACGTAAAGGCTCCAGATGATCTCACGCTGGAGTTGTTGCGGGATGTGGGCTGGTTTCCCGATGCCGATCTCGATGGTGCATCCGACAGCATCGATTGCGAGCCACACTCCGATCTCGCACCAACGGTGGTTGTAGGCAGTTGTAATTCGGGAGTTCCCAATACTCTCTTTTCAAGTGGCTGTACTATCTCGGATCTAATCACTGATATTGCTGCCACTTCCACGAACCACGGCAAGTTTGTAAATGGCGTCGCACGTCTGAGTGCGACGTTGGTTGCAAATGGCACTATTACTAGTGCTCAAAAAGATGCGTTGGTAGGTTGCGCAGGCTCAGCCAACATCCCCTAGTCGGGTCTAGTTGGATTCTAAAAGGCTCAGGACTGCGGTCCTGAGCCTTTTGCTACTGTGCCGAGCATGTTCGACAACTAGGAAGTGAAAGTCCTCTACTCAACCTGATGAAGGTGAAGAATTAGCGAAGCGCAAGGGTGTAGTCGCGAGGGCGGGGTCTGAAGGAACAAAAAACGGCACAAATGATAAAGGGCCACCCTCGCGAGTGACCCTTCCTTCAAGTTTGCTAACGATTCATGGCTCCCCACACTGGACAATCTTCGGTGCGCCAAGCAGGCTTAGTGTTTCTGATCGAGTGCAAGTCCCGATTGAGTAAGGTCTAACCAACCACTCATACCGAGTGTTGCAGTCGTGGAGGAGGTGAGTCAATCAGCGAACGAAACGATTGAAGCGTACACAGGGAATCACATAGGCCGTAAGAGACACCGCACTCTCTGAAGCTTGATATAGCCTCGTCAAGTCCAACAAAGCAGACGGCGATGGAGTCGAAGATACAGAAGCCAATACAGAGCAACCGCAAAGGGTGAGGCTGCCGGGGTCGCCAAAGAGCGTGGCATGTGTGAAGAGAAACACCAGAGAACTTGGGAGGCCCAACTCGTTCCTCGCAGTGGCGAGGTAAGTGTGACCGAGGTAAAGATAGGTGAACTGAAGATGAGTTGGGAGTCAGATCAGCTCATAGTACTCAGAGAGCGGGAGAGCCGTTCACAGTGGGAAGGGGCTGACGTGATACGAAGCCAACAAAGGAAACACTGACCGAGCATGAAGGATCGGATATCAGTGCAAACCTCACTGTTGGGAATAGCGAACAAGGCTCTTAGCCTTGCTGCGGAAGCGAGTATTCACGAAGAGCCCGGTGCGGGAAAACCGCACGCCGGGATCTGTGCGGGGGCTGCCAGGTAACTGACAGTCCTACCGCGATCAACTTCTTACTGACGTTCGGTGCAAAGCCGAGTGAACTAGAGGTTCTCTTCAGTTCTCAGTGATAATTCGACCATTCTTTCAAGCAGTTGATCCGGTGGTAAGCCCACGAAGTTTTTAAGGACCAGTTCCTTAGCGTACAAGCGAATCAGATAGCGAAGTTTAAGCGTCCTGGTCCGGGCCACGTAGACAAAGTCACGGTGTCCGTTATTGATGACGATGACGTTGCGGCTCGTGTCAAATCTCGAGCGCCACGAGTCGCCGGGGGCGCTTTCGAAAGTGTAGCCCGGTAATCCCTGAGACTCGACCGCGGTTGTTCCCACCTGTGACAAGAGTTCGTGCGTCACTGTAATTAACGCTTCCGCCGATCGCTCAATGTCGTTTTGTGAAACCATCACCTTGACGCGCACAAGACCAGGCTCAGCGGGAGCAATAAACGTCGCGACTTGATCCTGTCGATGTTCCAAGGCCCCACCGCCTTCTATTACTTCCCACGCAAATGTCAGATCGGTTTCAACTCGGCGACGAGATCGATCGTAAGGCAACGCACGCAATGTTCTCTGTTCGCCTACTCGCACAATACTCGAGGCTGGTGAGATCGCTACAGTAAAAAGCGGACCAGCGAACTCGAAAAACTGCCGTTGTTTCCCATTACCGTTTTCTCGCTCCGTCACACCGGCAATCAGTTTTTCAGTAGTCCCAACGTTGCGCAGATTCGCACCCGATCCGCGCTGAGTACGGGAGTGGATATCAAACCAATCGTATTCTTCAGCCGGAAGCGCCAGGAATGCCTCGCGAAACGCCCGCTGGATTGTCTGCAACAATTCTCGACTTGCTTGCTCTTCTTCGGCGCGACGCTGCGCTTCAAGTATCTCTGTCAGCTTTGTTTCCAGAGGAGTGAGAGCGTCTAAAAGTGCTGCATAGGCTTGATCGTGGATGATGCCGCTGCGGGTTCCGGGCGTTAAATTAATGAAGGGTGCATCGATGTGCCCCTGAAGATAACGTGTGGTCCAGGGTGGCTTCGCGAGTTCGTCAACTACGGAAATGTCTTCAAACACACGTGTGCCGTGTCGAAACAGCGCGACGCGATTTGTTTCCCTGGGCTCATTCATATAAAGCTCAACGTAAACATCACCTGCCATCGCACGAACAGCGGGCAAGTGGTGCAGCAATCTGCCTTCGTATTGTCGCGGTTCGACTGCATACTGCTTTCGAGCGATCTTGTCGATAACTGTAATCCGCACGCCGGAGTGACGAATTCTGTCGCGCAACTCGGCGGCGAGGTACCACTGAATTTTTTCTCCTGAGAGCGAGCGAATTCCTTCAAGCAACCTGTTGATTCGCAACTGAGTTCCGGGCTCGGCGAAAAGTGTGCGCCTGGCTTTTACCGTGTAGCCGGGGTCACCTTTTCTCATGACCATCTGCCAGGCACGATCGTCGGCGCCCGTTGACGTAAGAGTCAATTCTTCTCCAAGGGTCCAAAAGGAAAGCAGCCCGATGCCAAACTCCCCTTGAAGTCCGGAAACTCCTTCCACCTTCAATCGTCGCTTTACTGAATCGCAAATGTGTGTGGCCACGTAGTGGAAATCCGGACGTCCGTCGTCAGCACGCGGTATACCTTGCCCGTCGTCACGGATTTCCAAATAGTAATTGCCTTCGCTCCGACCGCGAGTGATTGAGACACTTGTTGCGCGGGCATCGATGGAATTCTCTACCAGCTCTGCCACGGCCTTCAGCGGATTGGATTGGGAAAGGGCGATGATGGTGATTGCGTTCCAGTCATTGCCGATACGCAGTTTACCGCGTTTGAGGGAACGATCTGGCGATGCTGGTTTCTGCGACATAAGACTAGGTTTATTCGGTTCTTGAAAACAGGTCGAGATACTCGGCAAACAGAAACAAACGATTCCTCTTGAAACCGGTAATCTCTTTAAATATCCCTATTTCTTCGAGGCTCTTGGCAAGAGTGCTTGCCGAGGCATAAGTGATGTCGAGCTGCTCGCTCATTTGCTTAGCGTTCATTATTGGCTGTGAGTAAAGATGTTTCAGAAGTTCCTGACCAATTTTTGCCCGTTTGCCTAAGCCCATAATTTTATGTTCACTTCGCTGTCTTAGAGCGATGATTTTTTCAAAAGTAAGTTTTCCATTAGCAGCAGTTTCGGCAACACCGACCAAAAAGAATTTCAACCAGTGCTCAATATTGTTAGACGTTCTTACAACGGTCAACGCGTCGTAATATGCTCCCTTATTCTTTTCAAAAAAATCAGACAGGTATAGCGTTGGTTTTGTTAGTAGTCCAAAACTCACCAGGTACAAAGTGATCAGTAATCGCCCTATCCGACCATTTCCATCGAGGAACGGGTGAATGGTTTCGAACTGATAGTGGCTCAGAGCTACTTTCACAAGATGAGGTAGGGCCAATCTTTCGTTATGCCAGAATTTTTCAAGATCGCCGAGTAGTTCCGGCAATTCTTGATGAGAAGGAGGAATAAATACCGCGTCTTTAATACTCGAACCATCGATCCAATTCTGACTTCGTCGGATTTCACCGGGCGGTTTATGTTTACCTCGGACACCAGAGAGAAGGATCTTATGAGTTTCTTTAATCAGCCGCATTGAGAGCGGTAGCCGTTGTAAGGCCTCAATGGCATGATTCATCGCCTTTGTATAACTCTGGACTTCAAGCCAATCGTTCCTGCGCTCTGGATCTATCTCTTCTTCCGGCAGAACTGCTTCATCAATATTTGTTTTTGTTCCCTCGATTCGGCTCGATGTCGTAGCTTCTTTGATCACGTGCATCCGGATAAAGAAGTCGACGTCAGGCACTAGATAAGAATAGGCGTTTAGGTTCACCAAGAAGTC
>Ga0207671_10001682_pt1 | contig 25096 bp, 28 predicted proteins | sample KBSC24metaG_FD_184352 | JGI IMG/M metagenome (GOLD analysis project Ga0207671, IMG submission 184352) | Corn rhizosphere microbial communities from Kellogg Biological Station, Michigan, USA - KBS C2-4 metaG (SPAdes) (version 2) | ecosystem: Host-associated > Plants > Roots > Rhizosphere > Soil... | reverse complement strand
GGCCGTGGCTCCCGGGGCCGTCGTCGTGGCGCCGGGGGCGGCGGTGGTCGCGCCCGGGGCGGCCGTCGCCGGCGGCGCGGTCGTGGCGGGCGGCGCAGTCGTCACCGGCGGCGGAGCGGCTGCCGCGGGCGGCGCCGTCGTCGCCGGCGCGGCGGGCGGGTCGTTGCGCGTGAGCTGGACGAACGAGATCGCGATCACGAGCAGCGCGAGCGCCGCGACGACGCCGGCGAGCATGAGCGGCAGGCGCCAGTTCGGCGTCGGGACGAGGCGCGTGCGGGCCGCGTCGCCGCAGCGCAGGCACCAGTCCTGATCGGGGCGCAGCGGCGTGCCGCAGAGCGGGCACGCGTCGCCCCCGGCGACGCGCTGCGCCGCCAGCTGTGCGCCTTCGCCGGATGCGGGCGTCGCGCCACGACCGGCGCTTGTGGGATTCGAGGAAGCGGCGGCGACCGTCACGAGCCGGCCGCGGGTGGGCGGATGATCTCGGTCGGCTGGTCGTCGTCGCGGTCGCCTGTCGGCGGCGCATCGCCCGGCAGCGGGGGCACGGGCGCCGCCGCGCCGGGCGGCGGCGTGACCGGGTGCGTTTGCGTGGCGGGCGCGCCCTGCGCCTGCGCGGGGGTGGGCACCGGTGCGAACGACGCCGTGGCGGCTGACGGCGGCTCGGCATGGGCCGGCGCAGCGCCCGCAGCCGCCGCGGGGGCGCCGGCGGGCGCGGCGCCGGCGCCGGCGGGCGCGCCGGCGGCCGATTGGAAATCGGCCAGCAGGTCGACGTTGCGGCTCATGGACAGGCCGCAGTTGGGGCAGAAGCGGTCTTCGGCGCTGTGAATGGCCGCACAGCGCGGGCACGCGGTGATGCCGGCCTCGCGCAGCACGGTGACGGGCTGGCGCTCGGAGAGGCTGGCCTCCAGCGCGCGCAGCTCTGCGTCGATGCGCGTGAGCGTCGCGAGCTTGGCGAGCACGAGCGAGTCGTTGCGTTGGCCAAAGCGGTGCAGGCTGTAGACCAGGCCGCCCAGATCGCGGTAGGCGAGCTCGCGCGCCTTGCGCAAAAAGCGCGCGCGGCGGCGCACGCGACCGCGCGCGCCGAAGCCGGTCGAGCGAGCATCGCCCCCCGCCGGCGCTGTGGCCTGGTCGGCCGGCTGCCCGGCCCGGTCCGGCGTCGCGGGCGCGGATGCTGGAGTCGTGGCGGGTGTCTGATCCACGGCTGCCCCATGCTACCCAGCGCGCTCGCGGGCAGCGCGCCATGCCTCGGCGACACGCTCGGCCATGCGCGTCGCGGAGTAACGCTCGGCGCGTGCGCGCCCGCCGTCCAGGCGGGGGTCGGCCGTCGCCAGCGCAGGCTGCAGCGCGGCGCGCCAGCGCGCGAGCTCATACGGCGCGCACAGCGTCCCCGCAAGGTTTTCCAGCGCCTGCTCGTGGACGCCGACGGGGGTGGCGAGCACGGGCACGTCGCACGCCAGCGCCTCGAGCACGGCCAGGCCGAAGCCCTCGCGCTCGGAGGGCACGAGCACGGCGTTGGCGGCGTTCACCCACAGCGGCACGCGCGCGGGGTCGACGCCGCCCAGCGTGAGCAGTTGCGCGCCGGCGTCGGCGGCGAGAGAGCGCGCGCGGTCGTTGCGCTTGTCCGGGCGCGCCGGGTCGGCGGCGAACAGCAGATACGGCCCGTCCGGATCGAGCTGCAGCGCCTCGCGCGCCTGTCTGCGCGGGAGCGGGAGGAAGCGATCGAGGTCGACGCCGCAGGGCAGCACCTGCGCGCGCTCGCGCAGCGCGCGTGGCAGCTCGCCGGCGAGCGCGCTGGAAGCGGTCGCCAGCAGATCGACCCAGGGCAGCGCGGCGCGCGTGAGCAGGCGCGTGCGCGGATGGCGCAGGTCGGTGCCGTGCAGCGTCAGCGCGCGCACGTGCGCGCGAGCGGCCAGCGCGGGCCAGGCCGTCAGCCCGAAGTGCGCGTGCACGACGTCGAAGCGCTCGTGGCGCCGGCGCAGCGCCAGCGCGGCGCGCGCCAGCGCGGCGGCGCCGGGGCGAAACTCGTACAGCTCGACGTCGAGGCCGTCCAGCGCGCGCAGCGCGGCGACCTGGTCGCGCACGAAGGCGCCGCGCTCGGGATGCGCGGGGTCGGGCAGCATGTTCGAGACGACGAGCGCGCGCACGGGCCCCGACGGTAGCGCTCTGGAATGATGGCGCGCGTGAGCAGCGCGCCAGCCAGCACCTCCGACCCGCGCGAGCGCCCGATCGGCGTGTTCGACTCGGGCGTCGGTGGCCTGACGGTGCTGCACGAGCTGCTGGTGCAGTTGCCGCAGGAGGACTTCCTGTACCTGGGCGACACGGCGCGCTTCCCCTACGGCGAGCGCTCGCCGCAGGAGCTCGAGCGCTTCTGCGCGGAGATCGCCGAGGAGCTGCTGCGCCGGCGCACGAAGCTGCTGGTCGTGGCGTGCAACTCGGCGACGGCGGCGGCGCTGCCGAGCCTGCGCAGGCGGATGCTCGAGACGACGCTCGGCGTGGACGTGCTCGGCGTCGTGCGCCCGGAGGCCTCGCGGGCGGTGGCGGCGACGCGCACGGGGCGGATCGGCCTGCTGGCGACGCCGACGACGGTCGCCAGCGGAGCCTACGAGCAGGCGGTGCAGGCGATCGACGCTCACGTAACGCTGTTCGCGGTGGCGTGCCCGGGGCTGGCGGCGATCATCCAGGCCGGCGAGCAGTTCGACGAGCGCGCGGTGCAGACCGTGCGCGAGGCGTGTCAGCCGCTGCGCGAGGCCGACGTGGACACGGTGATCCTCGGCTGCACGCACTACCCGCTGATCCGCCCGATGCTGCAGCGGATGCTCGGGCCGGGGGTCGAGCTGGTCAGCTCCGGCGCGGCGCTCGCGCGCCAGGTCGAGCACGCGCTGAGCACGCGCTCGCTGGGCAACCCGCGTGAGGGCGAGGGCGACTACCGCTTCCTGTGCACGGGGGACACGCGGGCCTTCGAGGAGCTGGGCACGCACTTCTTGCAGATGCCGCTCGGCGACGTCGAGCGCGTCGAGCTGGCGGCCGTGGAGGCGGTGGCGTGAGCGCTCAGGACGCCGTGCAGCGCAGCTACGGTCGCGGCGCGGGCGAGCTTCGCCCGACGGAGATCGAGCCGGGCTTCATGCGCACGGCGACCGGCTCGGCGCTGATCTCGGTCGGCGAGACGCGCGTGATCTGCACGGCTTCGGCGCAGGAGGGCGTGCCGCGCTGGATGACCGGCAGGGGCACGGGATGGGTGACGGCCGAGTACGGGATGCTGCCGGCGTCGACCGGCCAGCGCAAGCAGCGCGACGCCACGCGCGGTCGCCAGGACGGGCGCACGGTGGAGATACAGCGGCTGATCGGGCGCTCGCTGCGCGGCGTGATCGACTTCCGGGCGCTTGGCGAACGCACGATCTACCTCGACTGCGACGTGCTGCAGGCCGACGGCGGCACGCGCTGCGCGTCGATCACGGGCGCGTTCGTGGCGCTGTCGCTGGCCTGCGAGCGCCTGCGCGGCGAGGGCGCGCTTCAGAGCTCGCCGCTGACGGGCTCGCTGGCGGCGGTGTCGTGCGGGATGGTCGACGGGCGCGCGCTGCTGGACCTCGACTACTCCGAGGACTCGTCGGCGCAGGTCGACGCGAACGTCGTGATGACCGGCGACGGCGGCCTCGTGGAGGTGCAGGCGACGGCCGAGCGCACGCCGCTCTCGCGCGCGCACCTGGACGAGCTGCTGGCGCTGGCGGCGGCGGGCATCGAGCAGCTGCGTGGCGCGCAGGAGCGGGCGATCGTCGCCGGCACGCACGCCGCGCGCGAGAGCGCCGACGCCAGCGAGACAGCCGCGCCTTGAAGCTGCTGCTGGCGACGCACAACGAGCACAAGCGACGCGAGTTCGCCCGCCTGCTCGCAGACGATGCCGGCGCAGCGCGCTGGACTCTGCAATCGCTGCCCGGCTCGGTGGACCTGCCGCCGGAGGACGGCGAGACCTTCAGCGAGAACGCGCTCGGCAAGGCGCGCGCGGCGGCGGCGGGCACGGGCCGCCCGAGCATCGCCGACGACTCGGGCATCGAGGCCGCGGCGCTCGGCGGCGCGCCTGGCGTGCGCTCGGCGCGCTTCGCCGGCGAGGACGCGACCGACGAGCAGAACCTCGCCAAGCTGCTGCGCGAGGCGCCGGCCGGCAGCGCGCTGGAGTACGTCTGCGCGATCGCCTACGTCGATCCGGCGCGAGGCGTCGAGCGGGTGTTCGAGGGACGCTGCGCAGGGCGGCTGTCAGACGACCCGCGCGGGGAGCGGGGGTTCGGCTATGACCCGGCGTTCCTGCCCGACGACGGTCCCGACGGCCTGACGATGGCAGAGCTAAGCGACGAGCAGAAGGACGCGATCAGCCACCGCGGGCGCGCCGCGCGGGCGCTGCTGCGCTGGCTCTCGCAGGGGCCGTCGGGCGCGTAGCGCGCCGGCGCTCAGAGCAGGTTGATGGCGGCGGCGACGGCGACGGCCAGGCCGAGTCCGGCGTAGCCGTTGTAGCCGCCGAGCAGCAGCAGCAGGCCGGTGATCAGCGCCACGACGACGGTTGCGATCCAGGCCACGCGGGTGACGCTCACGGAGCCATTCTTGCGGATCAGCCTGCGCGCACGCCGCTGACGACGCCCCTGGCGCTCGTCCGCGCATGGTGTTAGCGTCGAATACATGGGTTCAACAACGAGGAGGACCAAGTGACGAAGGCCGAGCTGGTCGACCAAGTTGCGGATCGAGCCGCGCTGACCAAGCAGGACGCCGGGCGCGCGGTGGACGCCGTGCTGGCCACGGTGGAGGACGCGCTGCGCCGCGGCAGCGAGGTCACGGTGTCGGGATTCGGCAAGTTCCACGTCAGCGACCGCGGCGCGCGCATGGGCGTCAACCCGCGCACGGGCGAGCGCATCCAGATCGCCGCCTCGCGCGTGCCGCGCTTCACGGCGGGCAGCGGGCTGAAGAGCGCCGTGAAGGGCCGCTGACGCTGACGGCCTGCTTCGCCGACGCGCTGGCGGCGCGCGTGGCCGAGCGCGAGTCGCAGGTCGTGCTCGGCCTGGACCCCGACCCCGGCGCGCTGTGGCCGGGACGCGACGCCGCGCGCGAGCAGGCGACGGGCGACGCGACGCAGCGCGCGGCGGCGGCGGTGCTGGCGCACTGCCGCGCCGTGATCGACGCGACGGCGCCGGCGGTCGTCGCGGTGAAGCTGCAGCTGGCGCGCTTCGAGCTGCTCGGCGCGCCGGGGCGCGCCGTGCTGGCGCAGGTCGCCGAGCACGCGCGATCGCAGGGCTTGCTGGTGATCGCCGACGGCAAGCGCGGCGACATCGACGTGACCGCCGCCGCCTATGCGGCGGGGCTGTTCGGCGGGACCGACAGCCCGTTCGGGTGGATCGAGGGACTGCGTGCGGATCTGGCGACGGTCAACCCGCTGATGGGCGTCGATGCGCTCGAGCCCTTCGTGGCGGCCGCGCGCGACAGCGGCGCGGGCGTGCTGGTGCTCGTGCGCACGTCCAACCCGGGCGCCGCCGACGTGGAGGATTTGAGCGTGCGGGGCGGCGGGGCGGTGTGGGAGCGCGTGGCGGCGATCGTCGATGCGCTCGGCGCGGCGGGCGTCGGCGAGCACGGGCTCAGCGACGTGGGCGCGGTCGTCGGCGCGACGGCGCCCGGCCATCTGGCGCGCGCCCGCGAGTTGATGCCCTGCGCGACGTTCCTGCTGCCCGGCGTCGGCGCGCAGGGGGGCCGCGTGGACGACCTCGGCGCGGCGTTCTCGCCCGGGCGCGCGGGCGGCCTGGTGGCGGCCTCGCGCAGCATCGTCGGCGCGTACCTGTCCCTCGAGCACAGCGCCGACGGCGAGCGGCCCGAGCGCGCGGCGCGCGCGGAGGCCGAGCGCCTGCGCGAGAGCGCCTGGGCGCTGTCGGGCGCGTAGCGCCGGCGCCGGGCCCCGCGATGCGCGTTCGGACCGAGCGAATCTCGTCGTCCGCTAGCCTTGTTGGGCGCTCGGCGGCGCCACCGCCCCCGTCCGTGCCAGAAGGTGTGTGAGGAGCCAAATGATCATCACGGTCACGCTCAACGCGGCCATCGACAAGTCCTTGTCGGTGCCGAACTTCCGGCTCGGCAGGCGACACCGCACGGTCGAGCAGCGCACGATGGCGGGGGGCAAGGGCGTGAACATCGCGCGCACGCTGAAGACGCTGGGCCAGCCGGTCATCGCGACGGGCTTCGCGGGCGGCGCGACGGGGACGCACATCGTCGAGCAGCTCACCGAAGAGTCGATTCTCAACGACTTCGTGCGCATCCGCGAGGAGTCGCGCACGAACACGTCGGTGCTGGACCCGACGACGGGCGAGCAGACGGAGATCAACGAACGCGGGCCGGCGGTCTCCGAGCGCGAGGTCGAGCTGTTTCGCGACAAGCTGCTGTACCTGGCGCGCGGCGCGGCGATCGTGGTGTTCGCCGGGTCGCTGCCGCGCGGCGTCGAGCCCGACCTCTACGCGGCGCTGATCCGCGACCTGGAGCGCCTGGAGGTGACGACCGTGATCGACACCGACGGCGAGCCGCTGCGCCAGGCTGTGCGCGCCGAGCCCGACGTCGTCTCGCCGAACGTGCTGGAGGCCGAGGAACTGGTCGGGCACGAGTTCTCGGGCGAGGCAGAGCGCTCGCAGGTGGTTCGCGAGATCGCCGCGCTGGGGCCGCGCGAGGCGATCATGACGCTGCCCGACGGATGCATCGCGCAGGTGCTCGTGGACGGTCAGCCGCGCAGCAAGCGCGCGCGCATCGAGCCGCGCGAGCCGATCGCCCGGCGCGGCTCGGGCGACGCCTTCCTCGCCGGTTACGTGGCGGCGCGCTACGAGGGCCGCCCGCCCGACCAGTGCCTGCGCCTCGCCGTGGCCTGCGGCGCCGAGTCGACCGGCCGCCTGGAAGCCGGCCTGATCGACCCGCGCGAGGCGCGGCGGCTGATGGGCGACGTCGAGCTGTCCTCGGTCGAGCTGCCCGCGCAGGTCAGCTAGCGACGTCGATCAGCTCGATCGTGGCTTCGTGTCCCGGGGCCGACGCGAGTCGCGCGTCGCAGGTGATCAGCGGAACCGTCAGGAGCTCGGCGAGCGCGACGAAGGTTGCGTCGTAGGCGGTGAGGTTGTGACGCAACTCCCAGACGCGGTCGCTGAGGGGGTGGTGCGGATAGCGCACGAGGCTCAGCTCGGCGAAGTCGCGGCGGGCGTCTGCGGCGCGCTCTTCGGTGATCCTGCCCGTGAGCCTCATGCTGCGCAGCGCGTGCAGCACCTCGGTGTCGATCAGGTGGGGCGCGTGCAGGTCGCCGTCAGCCGCCAGACGCTCGGTCAGCCTGAGTGGCGGGTCGCTTGCCGCCAGCGACGCGAGCACGGCCGACGTGTCGAGCACGAGCACCTCAGGAGCGGTCGCGGCCCTCGCGAATGGCCGCGACTATCGCCGCGCTGTCCGCTCCGCCCGCCCGCTCGCGCGCTCTCTTGAGCACCTCCGACACGGGCGGACGCCGGGCAACGCGCTCCAATTCGCCCAGCGCGAAGTCCGAGAGCGAGACGCCGGCGGCTGCAGCGCGTGTGCGCAGGGTCCGGTGAACGTCGTCGGGCACGTTTCGCACCTGGATCGTCTTCACGGCGCCATCCTACCAAATTGCATGTATGACACCCAATCCACACCCACCCCGGTGCGTCAGCCTCCGGCGACGTCGCGCCGCAGGAAGACCAGGTAGGCGGCGAGCAGGCAGGGCGCGGCGTACAGCGCGCAGACCCACAGCGAGTGCAGGATCGGGCCCCAGTCGGTCGGCGTGCGCAGCAGGCCCTGCCAGGCGTTGTACTCGGTCGTCAGCAGGTACGGCTTGGCGCCCTCCAGCCCGGGGATGATCGGGATCAGCGCCAGCACGAGCGTGATCGCGAGGGCGCCGACGACGGCGGCTGCGCTGTTGCGCGTGGCCGTCGAGAGCAGCACGCCGATGCTGACGACGGCGGCGATCGGGACCAGGTAGCAGGCGTTGGCGGCGAACACGAGCAGCAGCGCTTCGCCGGGCGGCACGACCGAGCCGGAGAACGTCCTCACGTGGTGAAAGCCCCACGAGGCGACCCCGGCGATCGTCGCGACGATCGCCGACAGGAAAATCGCGACGGCGGCATAGGTGAACGCGGCGAGCGCCTTGGCGGCGAACACCTGCCCGCGATCGACCGAGCGCGTGAGGATCGTCTTCAGCGTGCCGTTGCCGTCCTCGGTGGCGACGATGTCGCCGGCCACGAGCACGACGGCCAGCGGCAGGAAGAAGGCGCCCTCGAAGAGCAGCGTCAGCACGGGCGTCGCCAGCCCGGACTGCGTGATCTGCGCGAAGAAGACGTTGCCGCCCTCGTGGCCGTGGTGTTGGCGCAGGTGCTGGGCGAGGACGAACAGCACCGGGAAGGCCATGCCGATCGAAAGGCCCAGATAGGTGCGCTTCTGCGAGATGAGCTTGCGCAGCTCCCAGCGCCAGATCGTCAGCGTGCCGGGCCGCCGGCGCGACGGGGCCGCGTCGCCGCGCGCGGCGATCGCCGCCGCAGACGTGGCGGCGGCGCTCATCCGACGCCCACCGCGTCGCGCGCGCCAGGCTGCGCCACGGGGCCGTCGCCCGCACCGTGCTCGGTGAGGCGGAAGAACAGGTCCTCCAGCGTCGCCAGCTCGGGCGTGAGCGCGAGAATCCCCACGCCGCTGCGTGCCAGCGACAGGGTCAGCGCGCCGACGGCGCGCTCCTCGGCCTGGAAGTCCAGGCCGTGCTCGCCGCGGCTGGCGTGCCCGACGCCCGGCTGCTCGGCGGCGATGCGCAGCGCCAGCGCGTCGTCGGTCGTGCGCAGCCTGTAGCCGGCGCCGCCCTGGCGGCGCAGGTCGGCGAGCGCGCCCTCGTATACGACGCGCCCGGAGTCGACGATGGCGACGCGATCGCACAGCTCCTGCACCTCGGGAAGCTGGTGGCTGGAGAGCAGCACGGTGATCCCTTCGTCGGCCAGGCGGCGGATCAACTGGCGCATGTCGCGCATCCCGGCCGGGTCGAGCCCGGTGGCCGGCTCGTCGAGGATCAGCAGCCGCGGCCGGCGCAGCAGCGCCGCGGCGATGCCCAGGCGCTGCTTCATGCCGTGCGAGTAGCCGCCGACGCGATGGCCGGCGCGTGTCGTCAGCTCGACGATCTCCAGCACCTCGTCGATTCGCGCGCGCGCGCCGTCGCCGTCCAGCGCGGCGAGCAACTGCAGGTTCTTGCGCGCGCTCAGGTAGGGGTAGAAGCGCGGCGCCTCGACGAACCCGGCGACGCCCTGAAGCGCGCGCGCTCCGCAGCGCAGCGGGTCGCGCCCGAACAGCTCGACGCTGCCCTCGCTCGGCGTGATCAGGCCGAGCGCCATGCGCAGCGTCGTCGTCTTGCCCGCGCCGTTGGGGCCGAGAAAGCCGTAGACGTCGCCCGCGCGCACGTTCAAGTCGACACGATCGACCGCCGTGACCTCGCCGTAGCGCTTGACCAGGCCACGCGCGCGAACCGGCTGCGTCTCCTCTTCGCCGACGGCGCTGGGCGCCTCGGGCACCGCTACAGACCTCGCGCGACTGCCTCGACGTCCGCGGGCGCGACGGCGCCGGCGAGCAGGTAGCGCACGCCCGAGCGCTCGAAGCTGAGCAGCGTGCCCAGGGCCGTCGGCAGCTCGGTGGCGGTGGCGCCGGCGACTTTCACCTTGGGCAGGCCTTGCGGGAGGCTCGCCGGCTTCTCGCCCGGCTCGAGCTTGCTTTGCACGACGGCCACTCCGGTGACGCCGTGGCCGTGCGTCGTCACGCTCGGCTTTTCCCGTTCGCCGCCCGCGCCGCCCGAGCCGTACGCGCCGCCCGAGCCGCCCGAGCCGCCGGCCTGCTTGGAGGCGTGCTCGCTGGGAGGCGCGACTTCTTCGACCTTGGCGTCGGCCGGAGGCGTGAACTGGAACACCGAGTCGGCGACGGGCCCGTAGGAGATGTCGCTGGCCGCCAGTTCGATGACCGGCGAGGCGGACGTGGAGGAGTACAGCGCCGCGCGCAGCGGCACGCCCTTGTCGGCGTCCCAGGACAGCTCGGCGCCGCCGATCATGCTGCCGCCTTCCGTGGGCGAGACGCGCACGGTGTAGGCGGGCTGGCCGGCGACGTCCGTCGGCGTCGCGCCCGAGACGTCGACGCGATGGAGCTTGGCGATCGCCTCTTCGATCTTCGCCACGCTTGGAGCTTCGTGGTCATCGGGCGAGGCGTGCGTGTCGGCGCCGTGCTCGCCGGGCGGGGTGAAGCGATACAGCGTGTTCGAGGAGGCGTCGTAGACAGTCAGCGTGCGCCCGTCGTAGAGCACCTGCGTGTCGCCTTTTTCGGCCTGCAGCTCCAGCCGCACGCGACCGTCCCTGGCGACCCACAGACGCCCGGATGCGCCGGACAGCAGCGGGTTGGAGGAGAGCTCTCCGCCGGCTTCGCCGGCGCCGCTGGTCAGGCTGGCGCCTTCGAGCAGGTGGTCGGTCAGCGTCACGTTCGCGCTCACGCCCTCGACGGGCGGGGCGGCGAGCGCGTCGTGGACGGCTTGCGCCAGCGGCTTGGGCGGGGGAGTGGGGCCCGAGCCGAGCGCGAACGCGATCGCCGTGGCTGAGACGCCGAGCGCGAGCACCAGTGCGCACAGCAGCAGCAGGCGGGAGAGGGGGAGTCGGCGCAGGATGTTCACGAAGGCACGCCCGTGGCGAAATACGTCCAGATCCTCGATTTGGACCCGATCGCAGTTCAGGTTAGCGCCGCACATTGCCCGCGCCTAAAGGCAGGCGGAGTCTGAGCAGGCCCTCATGCGAGACCGCCGGCCGCCGTCGCCGCGAGCGCGACGGGCGCCGCGCAACCGTCGCTCGTGCCGGCACAGGACGCCCGCATCGCCCCGTCCGGCGCCGCCAGGCGATATGTTCCGCGCGCAATGGTCATCGTCATCGTGCTCAGTTGGGCCCTGCTCGGCCTAGCGGTGTTCTTCATCGCCATGCGCGGCGGGCCGCGCGGCGCGCGCCAGGCGCTGCACACCGAATCGAAGGCCAGCCGGCGCTCGGTGACGCTGTCTGTCGTCGTGCTGTTCGCGTTCGGGCTGTCCGTGCCGGCGATCGTGCTGGCGTTCAACGGCGACCACAAGGCGAGCGCGGGCGTTGGCGGCGTGCACCTCAACGCGCAGGAGCAGAACGGGCGCGAACTGTTCTCGCGCTCGTGCGCCGTCTGCCACACGCTGGCGGCGACGAAGTCGGTCGGGCAGATCGGGCCGAACCTCGACACGCGCGTCGGCGCGGACATCTCCACGGCCGCCGGGCGCAAGGCGCTCGTGCTCAGCGCGATCACAGAAGGCCGCGCGCGCGGCCTGGGCCAGATGCCCGCGCTGCTGTACCAGGGCAAGGAAGCCGAAGACGTCGCCGAGTTCGTGGCGGCCGTCGCCGGACACTGAGACGTCCGATGGGCTTCGTGGAGCCGCCGGGCGGTTTGGCCAACCGTCGATACCGCTGAGCGGGGGCCAGCGGTAAGGTCAGGCGCAGATGCCGGACTCGCCGAAAACCGCCGACGACGTCAAGGCGATCGTCGCCGAGCGCGATATTCGCTTCATCCGCTTCTGGTTCACCGACGTGCTCGGCCAGCTGAAGTCGTTCTCGATCAACGTGGACGAGCTCGACGACGCCTTCGCGGCGGGCATGGGCTTCGACGGATCGTCGATCACCGGCTTCAACGCGATCGAGGAGTCGGACATGATCGCCATGCCCGACCCCTCGACGTTCGCCGTGCTGCCGTGGCGGCCTGAGGAGCAGGGCGTGGGACGGATGTTCTGCGACGTGATCACGCCCGAGCGCACCCCGTATGAGGGCGACCCGCGCCACGTGCTGCGCCGCGCGCTGGAGCGCGCGCACGGGATGGGCTTTGACGTGTTCAACGTCGGGCCGGAGCTTGAGTACTTCCTGTTCAAGGACTCACGCTCGACCGAGGTGCTCGACGAGGGCGGCTACTTCGACCTGACGACGCTCGACGCCGGCTCGGACGTGCGCCGCGAGACCGTGCTCGCGCTGGAGCAGCTGGGCATCCACGTCGAGTACACCCACCACGAGGTCGGCCCCTCCCAGCACGAGATCGACATGCGCTACGCCGACGCGATGAAGATGGCCGACGACTGCATGACCTACCGCATCACCGTCAAGGAGTACGCGATGAAGTACGGCTGGCACGCGACGTTCATGCCCAAGCCGCTGTTCGGCGAGAACGGCTCTGGCATGCACACCCACCAATCGCTGTTCAGCAAAGGCGTCAACGCCTTCTACGACGCCGACGACCAGTACTTCCTGTCGGACGTCGGCAAGGCGTTCATCGCCGGCCAGCTCAAGCACGCACGCGAGATCTGCTCGATATTCGCCCAGTGGGTCAACTCCTACAAGCGCCTGGTGCCGGGCTTCGAGGCGCCGGTGTACGTGGCGTGGTCGCGGCGCAACCGCTCGGCGCTGGTGCGCGTGCCGCTGTATCACCCCGGCTCGGAGAAGGCGACGCGCATGGAGCTGCGCTGCCCTGACCCCGCGTGCAACCCCTACCTCACCTTCGCCGTGCTGCTGCAGGCCGGGCTGGAGGGCATCGAGAAGGGCTATGAGCTGCCCGAGCCGATGGAGAAGAACCTCTACCACCTCTCCAGCGAGGAGCGCCGGCGCCTGGGCATCGAGCAGCTGCCGGAGAGCCTTGGCGAGGCGATCGAGCTGACGGCGCAGTCCGAGCTGGCGCTGCGCACGCTCGGCGAGCACATGTTCAACCGCTACGTCGAGATCAAGCGCCAGGAGTGGGACGACTACCGCGTGCAGGTCACGCAGTGGGAGCGCGACCGCTACCTGGCGATCCTCTAGCCGCGCTGCCCGGCCTGCTCCCGATCGACGGCCGTTATCGTGTTGCTCGATCGCCCAGCGACAGCCACGGTATTTACGTCGTATATACGGCTGCTATCGCAGTCCGTAAATGCAGCGACGACCCCCACCCGGCGCGACTAAGGCGCCGGCGCCGGCACCGCGCAGGCGATCGGCCGCGCGGGGGAGAGGTACCAGTGCATCGCTTGCAGCAGGTGCCCGAAGGCGGCCGGGTGGCGCGGCGCGATCTCGTGCAGCAGGCGCAGCACCGAGACGGCGTGGCGCTCGTAGCGCTCCTCGCCGGTGAGCTGGGACAGGCGCAGCAGGCCCATCGCCGCGCTGGAAGCGCCGGCCGGAATCGGCGAGTCCTCGAGGTCCTTGCGGCGCGCGATCAGCGCCTCGCCGTCTGAGGCGGTCGAGAAGAAGCCCCCGTTCTCGGAATCTGAGAAGCGCTCGATCAGCTCGTCTGCGAGCGCTGTCGCGTGGCTGAACCAGCGCTCCTCGCAGGTCGTTTCGAACAACACGAGCAGCGCCTCCAGCAGGAACGCGTGGTCCTCCAGGTATGCGGCGATCTTCGCCTGGCCGTCGTTGTAGGTGCGCAGCAGCCGTCCGTTCTCGTCGCGCAGCCGATCGAGCACGAACTGCGCGCAGCGCGTCGCGGCGTCGAGCAGCGTCTGCGCGAGGTCGGCCTCGACGCCCTCGACCGGCTCGTCGCGCAGCGCGGCTCCGGCTTCTGCCAGCGCGCAGATCATCAGCGCGTTCCACGCCGTCAGCCGCTTGTCGTCCAGGCCCGGGCGCACGCGCTCGTCGCGCGCGGTGAGCAGGCGCGCGCGGATGCGCTCGCGCGTGTCTGCGTCGAGCTCGCCCGCGACGCGCTCGTGCTCGCGGTCGGTCAGCACGTTCAGTCCGGGCTGCGGGTCGTGGGGGTCTGAGAAGTTGCCCTGCTCGGTCGCGCCGAACCAGTCGATCGCCGCGTCGGCGTCGTCGCCGAGCACGTCGCGCAGCTCGCCGAGCGTCCACACGTAGTAGCGGCCCTCGACGCCCTCGGAGTCTGCGTCCAGCGCCGAATAGAAGCCGCCCTCGGGGCCGCGCATCTCGCGCAGCGCCCAGCCGAGCGTGTCCACGCACACGTCAAGCAGCCGCCGCTCGCCCAACGCCCGCCAGCCGTGCAGGTAGACGCGTGCCAGCAGGGCGTTGTCGTAGAGCATCTTCTCGAAGTGCGGCACCGTCCAGAAGCGATCGACGCTGTAGCGCGAGAAGCCGCCGCCGAGCTGGTCGTGGATGCCTCCGCCGGCCATCGCGCGCAGCGTCGTCGCGGTCATCTCGCGCTCGCCGCGCAGCAGCAAGAACTCGAGCGCGGAGGACTGCGGGAACTTGGGCGCGGCGCCGAAGCCGCCATGCTCGGCGTCGAAGGACTCGCGCAGCTTCGCCACCGCGGCGTCGAGCGCCTGCTCGCGGATCGGCTCCGACGAGGGCGCCAGCCGCGCGCCGCCGGAGAGCTGCCCGCGCAGGCGCTCGCCGCCGGCGCGGATCTCCTCGCTGCGCTCGCTCCAGGACTCGGCGATCGCCTGCAGCACCTGCGTCCACGCGGGCATCCCGTGGCGCGGCTCGGGCGGGAAGTACGTGCCGCCGTAGAACGGCAGCTGCTCGGGCGTGAGAAAGACGTTCAGCGGCCAGCCGCCGTGGCCGGTCATGCCCTGCACGGCCTCCATGTACAGCGCGTCGACGTCCGGGCGCTCCTCGCGGTCGACCTTCACGCAGACGAACGCCTCGTTCATCAGCTGCGCCGTGCGCGCGTCCTCGAAAGACTCGCGCTCCATCACGTGGCACCAGTGGCAGGAGGAGTAGCCGATCGACACCAGCAGCGGCTTGTCCTCGGCGACGGCGCGCGCCAGCGCCCGCTCGCCCCACGGCAGCCAGTCGACCGGGTTCTCGGCGTGCTGGCGCAGGTACGGCGAGGTCTCAGACGCGAGCGCGTTGGCCATGCTGGCGTCAGCCTAGTACCGCCGAGCGGGCTCGCGCGGGCCAGCCGGATCGTCTTCAGCGCAGCAGCGGCGCGCGCCGCTCGGCGACGAGCCCCGGGTGCGGCAGCGCGGCCGTCCACGAGGGCCATTGGCCGGTGCCGCCGGCGCGCGACAGCTTGACCTTCGTCAGGCTGACGTCGAAGCGCTTGCCGCCCAGCGTGCCGCTGACGCGTTTGTTGGCCGACAGGCGCACCGTGCCGTGCGCGGCGGCGGCGCCGGAGATGCGGATCGTCGCCGGCTGCAGTTCGTGGTTTCGCACCGGAAACGTGCCGGTCAGCGTCACGCCGTTGACGAACGAGAAGCCGTGCATCGTGGCCGCCGAGGAGGTCAGGCGCGCATAGCCGCCGCGCAGGCCGCCGAAGCTCGCCCCGCTGGGAAGTTCCGATTCGGCCTGCAGCGTCGCCGCGACGACCTGGCGATCGAGGTCGACGATCGCGTCCAGCACCGCCGTCAGCGTGCGTCCCTGCTTGCCCTTCAGGCCCGACGGCGGGCGCACGTAGGCCAGCTTGCGCGGCGCCACAGGAGTCGGCGCGAAGAAGTTCGTCGTGGCCGTGCACGGCTGCACGGGCGTGCCGCCGAAGAAAGCGCCGACGGCCGCCTGGGCGCAGCCGCTGAAGTCGCTGCCGAGCACCGAGTGACCGGTGTAGGGCACGATCAGCACCTGCGCGTCGGGGATCAGCGTCGCCAGTGCGCGCGCGCCGGACGTCGGCGTGCGCGTGTCCTGACCGCCGGAGAGGATCAGCGTGGGCACGTTGGGCAGCGCGCCCGGAGCGGCGGGCGCCGGCGACGCGTCGGGCCAGTGTGCGCAGATCGGCACCAGGCTGCTGGCCAGCGCCGTCGTCGGGTCGAACGGGTAGAAAGCGGTCGCCGCCAGCGTGTGCAGCGAGCCGAGCGCTTCGGCCACGCGCGCCGGCGCCGCCGCTTCGCGTTGCCAGGGAAACGGCGTCTCCTCGCAGGACGTCGCCAGGAACAGCGCGTTGCCTTCCGCTTCGGACGCGGCCCGTTCGGCTTCCGGACTCGGCCGGATCGGCACGCTCGGCACCAGGCCCTCGGTGATCAGGTTCAGCCGCAGCAGCGGGTCGGGGTCGCCGTTGAGCGCCGAGTGAACCGCGGCAGGCAGCAGCGCACGCAGCGCCGGGTTCAGGTCGCCGGCCTGCAGGATGTCGAGCAGGTCGAGCTCGTCCAGCGACACCGCATGGCGCTTGCCCGAGCCGTCGAAGGCCGAGCCGCTGAGCCGGTGCTTGCGCAGGCGCGCCACCAGCCGCGCCAGGTCGCCGAGCGGATTGGCGGTGATCCCGCTGCACGCGTGGTTGGAGCACAGTTCGCCGAGCGCCGAGCCGATCGCCGAGAAGCGCGAGACGCCGAACGGTTCGGGACCGCTCGTCGGCACGACCGAGTCGAGCACCATCGATTCGACGTGCTGGGGGTAGCGTTCGGCGTACTCCAATGCGACCTTCGTGCCGTACGAAGTGCCGTACAGCACGAGCTTCTTGTAGCCCGCCGCGTGGCGGATCGCCTCGATGTCTTCGACCGATTCCTGCGTCGTGAAGGAGCCGCGCGCCGGCCCGATCTGCAAAGCGCAGAGTTCCACGAGCGGGCCGAGCGTGCTTTCGCTGGCGCTTTCCAGCGCCGCGACGTCGTCGAACACCGGGCAGTTCAGCGGCGAGGAGCTTCCCGTGCCGCGCTGGTCGAACACCAGCAGGTCGCGCGTGGCCAGCGCCGGCGCGATCGTCCTGGCGAGGTCTTCGCCGAGCGGGTCGGCGGCCTGGCCGGGGCCGCCGGCGAGCGCGATCACGGCGCTCTGGCCGGACGCCGCGCTGGCGTTTTTGCGCTCGACGGTCAGCGTCAGCGTTCCCGGCGTCTTGCCGCTGCGGTCCAGCGGCACCGTCAGCGGCGCGCACGAGAAGCTGGGCGTGTTCGGACACGCCGCGAAGGCCAGCGCCGCATCGGCCGGCGACGCGACGGCGGCGGCGCCCAGCGCAGCTAGCAGCATCGACACGGCGAGCGTGGAGGTCAACGTTCGCCATGTCACCTGGCGAACGTTAGCGGCAAGCGTGGTCATGACGGCGGGGTGGGCGGGGGCGCTGGACATCGTGTTTTGGCTACCCGTGCGAGCGAGCGGGCAAGCGGCCTCGCGATAGGCTGCGCGCGATGTCAGGGCAGCGCGAGATCGTCGATGCGCCCGGCGCCCCGCCGGCGATCGGCCCCTACAGCCATGCGGTGCGCGCCGGCGGGCTGCTGTTCTGCTCCGGGCAGGTTCCGCTCGACCCGCAGAGCGGAGAGCTCGTCGGCGAGACGCCCGCCGAGCAGGCGCGGCGCTGCCTGCAGAACCTGCAGGCCGTGTGCGAGGCCGCCGGCGCCACGCTGCAGCAGGCCGTGCGGCTGACGATCTACACGACCGAGCTCGGCGCCTTCGCCGAGATCAACGACGCATACGCGGCGTTCTTCGCCTCCGAGCCGCCCGCTCGCGCGGCCGTCGGCGTGGCGGCGCTGCCGAAGGGCGCGCTCGTGGAGATCGACGCGATCGTCGCGCTCTAGCGCTAGCAGGCGCCCGTCGGCTCCTCGCGAGGGTTGCGCTAGGCGGCGGGCGCGCTGAAGGCGGCGGGCTCGGCCACCAGCTCGGCGGGCTCGGCGGCATACAGCGCCTTGCCGAGCAGGCGCCACAGCGTTGCGCGCTCCTCGGCGTCGAGCGCCGCGAGCACTTCGTCCTCGATCTTCTCCTGCGCGTGCTCGGCGCGCTCCAGCGCGGTGCGGCCCTTGGACGTCAGCTGGACGATGTGGCGGCGGCGGTCGGCGGGGTCGCGACGCCGGGCGACGAAGCCGAGCTGCTCGAGCTCGTTGAGTAGCAGCACGACGTTGTTGGCGTCCATGCACAGCGCCTCGGCGAGCTCCTGCTGGGGGCCGCCGTCGTGGTCGCGCACGTAGCTGAGCGCCATCAGATGACGCATGTGCATCCCCAGCAGCCCTTCGGTGCTGCGCCGGTAGACCTGCTTGGCCAGGCGCGTGAGCAGCGCCATCGAACCCGGAGCACATGCCCTCTCTCCAGCACCCATCGCGCGAGATCTTACATCATTTCCCATGGTTTATCAATATAGCAACAATAATAAATATTAAGTAGATCTTCCTTGTTATAGGGATGATCGTTGCTATGGTGTTCCTCATCGAACCGAAGGGAGCCACATGAGCACGATCATCAAGCAACGTCAGCGTAGGGCGCGAGCGCTCGCCAGCCGGCGCGAGTCCCCGCAGCCGGCGCCCAGCGAGGCGGCGATCGCGCCTGAGCAGCGCACAGCATCAGAGGCGACGCAGGCGCGTCACGCCGACGCACAAATCACCTCGTCCGCGGCCGAGCTCGCGAGCCGCAGCGATCGTCGTCGCTGGATCGCGCTTGCGGTGCTCTGCCTCGGCCAGCTGATGATGGTGCTCGACGCGACGATCGTGAACGTCGCGCTGCCGTCGATCCAGCACGACCTGCACTTCTCCCAGGGCAACCTCACGTGGGTGATGAACGGCTACCTGATCACGTTCGGCGGCTTTCTGCTGCTCGCCGGGCGCCTCGGCGACCTGGTCGGGCGAAAGCGCGTCTTCTTGACCGGCCTGGTCATGTTCACGGTCGCGTCGGTGCTTTGCGGGATCGCCGACAGCCAGGCGCTCTTGATCGGCGCACGGCTGCTGCAGGGCGTCGGCGGAGCCGTCGCCTCCAGCGTGATCCTGGCGATCATCGTCACAGAGTTCCCCGAGCGCGTCGAGCAGGCCAAGGCGATGGGCATGTACGCTTTCGTCTCCGCCGGCGGCGGCTCGATCGGACTGCTCGCCGGCGGCGTGCTGACGCAGTCGCTGGACTGGCACTGGATCTTCTTCGTCAACGTGCCCATCGGCCTGATCGCCTTCGCGCTCGGCCGCGCGCTGATCGTCGAGAACGAGGGCATCGGGCTGGCCGGCGGGGTCGACGTGCTCGGCTCGATCCTGATCACGCTGGCGACGATGGCCGGGGCGTTCGCGATCGTCAAGTCCAGCGAATATGGCCTGACCTCCGCGCGCACGCTCGGCGTCGGTGGGGGCGCGCTAGCGCTGCTCGGCGCGTTCCTCGCGCTGGAGGGGCGGCTGGCGAACCCGATCATGCCGCTGCGCGTGCTGCGCCTGCGCATGCTGATGGGCTCCAGCCTCGTCCGCGGGCTGCTCGTCACGGGGATGTTCTCGGCGTTCTTCCTCGGCTCGCTGTACCTCGAGCGCGTGCTCGGCTACAGCGCGATAGACACCGGGCTGGCGTTCCTGCCGTTGACCGCCTGCATCGCGATCATGTCCGTCGGCCTGTCCGCGAAAGCCGCCGAACGCTTCGGTCCGCTGAACTCTCTCGCGGCAGGGCTCGCATCGATCGTCGCGGGGCTCGTGTTGCTGTCGACAGCCGGCGTCCACGCCAGCTACTTCCCCGGCCTGTTCTTCGCCTTCCTGCTGATCGGCCTCGGCGCAGGCGCGTCGTTCTTGCCGCTGCTGACGATGGGCATGGCCGACGCACCGGCGCGCGACGCGGGCCTGGCCTCGGGCATCATCAACGTCTCGGTGCAGCTGTTCGGCGCGATCGGCCTGGCGTCGCTGGGGACGGTCGCCACCGACCACACCAAGGCGTTGAGCGCGAGCGGGCACTCGCTTGTCAGCGCGCTGACCGGCGGCTACCACCTCGCCTACGTCGTCGGCGCGATCTGCGTCGCCTTCGGGATCCTCGCGGCGTTCGTCACGCTGCGCCCGCCGTCGGGCATGGTGCGGCAGGAGGTCGACGAGCTCGAGAGCGAGCTCGATCGCGAGTACGCCACGCCCGAGCCTCAGCTGGCCTGATCCCCGTGCCACTGCAACCGGGCCGCGGGGCCGAACAGCCCCGCGGCCCGGCTCGCTGGGCTCGCCCGCGCAGCTGGGCTCGCTAGGCGCGCCCGCGCAGCTCGGCTCGCTTGACCTTGCCGCTGGTCGTCTTGGGCAGCTCGGCGGCGAAGTCGACGATGCGCGGGTACTTGTACGGAGCGGTCACGCGCTTGACGTGCTCCTGCAGCTCGCGCGCCAGCTGCGGCGAGGGGGCGTCGCCGTCGCGCAGCACCACGACCGCGCGCACGACCGACCCGCGCTCCTCGTCGGGCGCCGCCACCGCGGCGGCCTCGGCGACGGCCGGGTGCGCGACGAGCGCCGACTCCACCTCGAACGGGCCGATCCTGTAGCCGGCGGAGATGATCACGTCGTCGTCGCGGCCCTCGAAGCGCAGCCAGCCCTCCTCGTCCTGCGCGACCAGGTCGCCGGTTCGCCACGGGCCGCCACCGCGGCGGTCCTCCACGCGCCACGAGCCGTCCTCGCCGCGCTGCACGTGCTCGCCGAGATAGCCGAGGAAGAACGTCGGCACCGTGCGCGGGTTGGCCGTCAGCTCGCCGTCTTTGATCAGCAGCCCGATGCCGGGCAGCGCCTTGCCCATCGACCCCGGCCTGACCGCCAGCGCCAGCGGCGCGCCGGTCAGCTGGCCGGTCTCCGTCTGTCCGTAGCCGTCGCGGATGTCCAGGCCGGTCACCTCGTTCCAGGCGCGCAGCACCTCCGGGTTCAGCGCCTCGCCCGCCGCCACCATCGCGCGCAGGTCCGGCAGCGCGTGCAGCGCCGTGCGCTTGGCCAGCACGCGATACTCCGTCGGCGCCATGCACAGCACGTTGACGCGCTCGCGCGCCAGCAGCTCCAGGCGCTGCGCCGGATCGAAGCGCTCGTCGTGCAGCAGCGCGCTCGCGCCGCACAGCCACGGAGCGATGAACACGTTGCGCGCCGACTTCGACCAGCCGCTGGCCGCCGTGCACCACACGAGCTGGCCCGCGCGCGGGCCCAGCCAATGCCTGGCCTGCAGGCGCTGGCCGTTCAGATAGCGCTGCGCGTGCACGACGGCCTTCGGCTCGCCGGTCGTGCCGCTGGTGAACGCGATCAGGCACGGCTCCTGCGGCGAGAGGTCGGCGGTGGGCGCCGGCTCGGCGTCGTACAGGCGCTCGTCGGGCACGAGCGCGACGCGGCACTGCGGCTGCGCCGCCTCCAGCTCTGCGCGGTTGCGCTCGTCGGCGAGCACCAGCGACGGGCGCACGGCGTCCAGGCGCAGGCGCAGATCCTTGGCACGCAGCTGCTCGGTGCACGGCAGCACGACCGCGCCGATGCGCAGGCACGCGACCATCGCGAACACCCAGTCGGGACGGTTGCCGATCAGCGTCATGACGATGTCGCCGCGCCCGATCCCCAGGCGCTGCAGCGTGCCGGCCAGGCGCGCGCTGCGCTCGCTGACCTCGGCGAAGCTCCACTCGCGTCGCGCGCCGTCGCGCGCGAGCTCGACCAGCGCGATCGAGGAGCCGGGAAGCTGCTCGACCACGTCGCCGGCGAAGTTCATGGCGGTATTCTCCCTGGACCCGCCCGACAACGACCTTGGAGCGCTAAACAGCATGGCCGTAGCCGCCTCGCCGCACACAGAGATGACCGACGAGCAGAAGGCGATCACCGAGATGGTGCGCCAGTTCGCCGACGAGCAGATCCTGCCCAACGCCGAGCACTACGACCACGAGGACGCCTTCCCCGAGCCGATCGTCGAGCAGATGAAGGAGCTCGGTCTGTTCGGCGTGACGATCCCCGAGGAGTACGGCGGCATGGGGCTTGACCTGACGACCTACGCGATGATCGTCGAGGAGCTCTCACGCGGCTGGATCTCCATCTCCGGCGTCATCAACACGCACTTCATCGGCTCCTACCTGCTGATGAAGTTTGGCTCTGAGGAGCAGCGGGCGAAGTACCTGCCGCGGATGGCCACGGGCGAGATCCGCGCCGCCTTCTCGCTGTCCGAGCCCGAGCTCGGCTCCGACGTGCAGGCGATCAAGAGCTCGGCCAAGAAGACCGCCGACGGCGACTACGAGATCAACGGCCAGAAGATGTGGGTCACCAACGGCCTGCTCTCCTCGCTGGTCTTCGTCCTGGTCAAGACCGACCCCGACGCCGATCCGCGCCACAAGGGCTTCACCTGCTTCATCGCCGAAAAAGAGCCCGGCGCGGGCGAGAACACCGGCGACTTCGCCGGCCTGACCGTGCCGCCCAAGATCAAGAAGCTCGGCTACAAGGGCGTCGAGTCCACCGAGCTGGTGTTCGACGGCTATCGCTGCCCGGCCGAGAACGTGCTCGGCGGCGAGCAGGCGGGCCTCAACCGCGGCTTCTCGCAGATGATGGACGCGCTGGAGGTCGGGCGCGTCAACGTCGCCGCGCGCGGCGTCGGCATCGCCCAGCGCGCGCTCGAGCTCGGCCTGCGCTACTCACAGGAGCGCAAGACCTTCGGCAAGCCGATCGCCGAGCACCAGGCGATCCAGTTCAAGCTCGCCGACATGGCCACGCAGGTCGACGCCGCGCGCCTGCTCACGCTGCGCGCCGCGCGCCTGAAGGACGCCGGCGAGCGCTCCGATCTGGAGGCCGGCATGGCCAAGCTGTTCGCCTCCGAGGCCGGCCGCTTCTGCGTCGAAGAATGCCTGCGCATCCACGGCGGCTACGGCTACTCCAAGGAGTACGAGATCGAGCGCCTGTACCGCGACGCGCCCCTGCTGCTGATCGGCGAGGGAACGTCTGAGATCCAGCGTATGGTCATCGGGCGAAAGCTCCTGCAGCGTCATAAGATCTGATCGATGGCAGAGGACGCCAAGGCTCTCATCGAGCTCGCGACGCGCCGGTTCGTTGAAGAGGTTCCGGCGCTGGAGCCGATCAAGCTGGTCGTGGGGATCGAGCTGCGCGGTCGCGGCGACGTGCAGCACTTCCGCATGGAGATGCCCGGCGTGAAGGTCACCAAGGGCCCCGCCGCCGACGCGCGCGTGCGCGTCGACATGCGCCGCGAGTTCTTCAACGTCATGGCGCGCGAAGGCAAGGTCCCCGACTGGATCGAGGCGTTCAGCTACGGGCAGGCCAAGGCCACCGGCCCCGAGCAGTTCCTCAAGCTGATCGTCAACGTCGTCGAGCGCCAGCAGGAGCGCGAGCGCACGCGCAAGGCGCGCAAGCCGGCCTAGCGGACGCTCCGCGGCGCCGGCCGGATGGGCGAGGATGCGAGCAGGCGCCGCGTCGCACGGCGCCCGGGTCGAGCGCGTAACACCGCTACGCCGCTGGAGCTCGTCATCTTCGACTGCGATGGCGTGCTCGTCGACAGCGAGGTCATCTCCAACCGCGTGCTCGCCGAAGCGCTCAGCGCCGAGGGGCTGCCGACGACGCTCGCCGAGGCGAGACGCAACTACCAGGGACTGCTGCTCGACGACATCGTGCGTCGCGCCGAGACGAGGCTGGGGCGCGCGCTGCCCGCTGGGTGGCTCGATCGCTACGAGACCGATCGCGCCGCGGCGTTCCGTCAAGCCCTGGCGCCGGTGTCCGGCGCCGCCGCGGCGATTGCGCGGATTCGCGCGGCAGGCGTCGCGACCTGCGTCGCCTCGCAGGGCAAGCTGGCCAAGACGCAGCTGTCACTCGAGCTGACGGGCCTGCGCGAGCTGTTCGCACCGTCGGCGCTGTTCTCGGCGCACTGCGTCGCACGCGGCAAGCCCGCGCCCGACCTGTTCCTCCATGCGGCCTCGTCGATGCGCGCCGAGCCCTCGCGCTGCGCCGTCGTCGAGGACACGCCCTCGGGCATCGCCGCGGCGGTCGCCGCCGGAATGCGGGCGCTCGGCTACTCGGCCGACGGCGACGAGCACCTGCTGCGCGACGCCGGCGCCGAGATCGTGCGATCGCTCGACGAACTCCCGGCGCGGCTGGGAATCGCTTAGCACCGAGCCGACGACGCATCGCGTCGGGCGCTGGCTCAGTGGTAGGAGGTCAACTGCTGCGCGAGGAAAGCCAGCGACGCAAGCAGGAACAGGCACATCACTATGAGCGAGAAGTTTTCGTTCATGGCTCTGCGTCCAAGATAATGCACGGAGCCCGCGAAGGGAAATTGCGACAGGACGTCAGGCGAGGACGGCGTCGTCGTCGTACAGCTTGATGACCTTGACGACACCGTCGGGCGAGGCGTCCAGGCACAGGCGGCACAGCACGCACTCGTCGAGGTTCTTCTCCACGAGCTCGAGCGATCCGTCGTCCTGCTGCGCGTAGATGTCGACCGGGCAGGCCTCTGTCAACCTGCGCGCGAGCTCCGTGTCGGTCGCCGCCGCGTCCTGCACCTCGACGGCGATGAACAGGCCATCCTTCCTCACGCCCCGCTCCTCTCCGCGATCTTTGCCTTGACCAAGTCGGGGATCTCGTCGATCCGCTGCACGACGGGTATGCCGGCCGCCTCCAGCCGGGCGATCTTCTCGGTCGCCGAGTCCTCCTTGCCCTCGACGATCGTGCCGGCGTGCCCGAAGGACATGCCCTGCATCTCCTCGTCGTCCATGAACTTGCCGGCCATGAACGCGATGATCGGCAGGCGCGAGTCGTTCTCCTTCACCCACTGCGCCAGCTGGGCCTCCATGCGCCCGCCGGGCTCGGTGTAGATCACGATCGCCTCGGTCTGCTGGTCGGCCTCGAAGTAGGGCATCAGCTCGGCGTAAGTGGAGCCGATGATCGCGTCCCCGCCGATCGAGACCGCCGTGGAGACGCCGAGGCCGGCGGCCGTCAGCGTGGAGGAGATCTCCGTCGTCATGCCGCCCGAGCGGCTCATCACGCCGACCGCGCCGGGCTGGTAGGCCACGGCTGCATTGCGCGCCGGACCGCCGATGCCGCCCATCTTGGCGACGCCCGGGACGATCAAGCCGAGGCAGTTGGGACCGATGATCCGCGCGCACTTGACATCGGCGAGCTCGACCATCATCGCGACGTCGCGGCGCGGGATCCGCTCGGTGACGATCACGACCGCCTTGATGCCGGCGTGCAGCGCCTCGAACACCGCGTCTCGGGTGCCCGCGGGCGGGACCGTGACGACGGAGCCGTCGGGGACGACGCCGCCGTTGTGCTCGACGACCTGCTCGACCGTGTCGAACACCGGGACGCCATGCACCTCACGGCCCTTGCGCCCGGGGGTCACGCCGCCGACGATCTTCGAGCCGTAGTCGAGGCACTCGCGCGTCAAGTTGACCGCCTCCCGGCCGGTGATGCCCTGGATGATGAACGTCGTGTCCTGGTCGATCAGGATGCTCATCGGATCCGCTCCTCGGGTCCCCATGGGGCCGCAGGGCAAGCCGGGCAAGGACGCAGGGAGCGTGGCGTGCTGGCCGAAACGGGGATGAGCAAGGC
>Ga0207671_10001674_pt1 | contig 25176 bp, 21 predicted proteins | sample KBSC24metaG_FD_184352 | JGI IMG/M metagenome (GOLD analysis project Ga0207671, IMG submission 184352) | Corn rhizosphere microbial communities from Kellogg Biological Station, Michigan, USA - KBS C2-4 metaG (SPAdes) (version 2) | ecosystem: Host-associated > Plants > Roots > Rhizosphere > Soil... | reverse complement strand
CCCCGCCGACCGATCCGTCTTCGTCGCGCACCGGCGACATCGAGATGTCGAAATAGACGATTTCGCCGAAGCCATAGCGCTCGGTGTAGAAGCGGCGGTCGCGGGCCGACAGCGTCTTGCCGGTCGTTCGCACATAGTCGAGCATCGGGCCCAACTCGTCCCAGGTCTCGGCCCAATAGGGTTGCGCCGCGCTGCCCAGGGCGCCCGGATGCTTGTTGCCGATCGTCTGGGCATAAGCCGGGTTGTAGAGCGCGACATAGTCCGGCCCCCAGAAGATCGCGATCTGGGCGTGCGAGGGCAGAATCAGCGCCAGGGCGTCGCGCAGGCTGCGCGGCCAGCTATCGGGCGGACCGAGCGGCGAATCGCTCCACCCCCGCGCCGCGATCAGACGATCGAGCGGTGTTGCGCCGGGGGCATCCAGGCCCGCCGTCGGGTTCATCCCTCGGCGGGCACGATCGGATTGATGTCGCGGCGGGGACCGGGCGTGCGCCGGTCGAGCGCGGCGCGGATGCGGTCGGCCAGCTGTTCGCGGCGATAGGGCTTGCCGATCACGTCGAGGTTGGAGCCGCGCGGAATGTCGGCGACCAGATCCTCGTTATAGCCGGTGGTCATCAGCACCGGCGTTTCCGGATGGGTCTTGCGGAACTGCTCGACCAGTTCGAGCCCGCTCATGCCGCCGGGCATGACGATATCGGTGAACAACAGGTCGATCGTCTCGGTCTTGAGCCGCTCCAGCGCCTCCTCGCCGCTCGCCGCGAGCACGACGCGGTAGCCGAGCGCGGCGATCTGCTCCTGCGCCAGCGCACGGACATCGTCGCTGTCCTCGACCAGCAGGATCGTCTCGCTGCCGCCGGTGGCACCCTGGCCGCTCGCCTGCTTCGGCGCCGGGGCGGCGGGCGCGGTCCCGGTCATGGCATTGGCAACCGGGAACAGCATGCGGATCTCGGTCCCCTCACCGGGCGTGCTGTCGATCTCCAGCCGCCCCAGCGATTGCTGGACGAAACCATGGACCATCGCAAGGCCCAGCCCGGTGCCGCGCTCGGCACCCTTGGTGGTGAAGAAGGGCTCGATCGCGCGGCGGCGGACATTGTCGGGCATGCCGGTGCCCTCGTCGCGGACGGTGAGGACGACATATTCGCCCTCGGGCAGCTGGTGCATCGGCGCGTCGCCGTTGAGCTTCCACAGCCGCGTCGCGATGGTGACGGTGCCGCCCTTGGGCATCGCGTCGCGCGCGTTGAGCAGCACGTTGAGAATCGCCATCTCCAGATGGGTGGGATCGATCTGCACCGCCGGCAGCCGCCGCTCCAGCGCCGTGACCAGCCGGATCTGCGCGCCGACCGTGTTGTCGAGCAGGTCGCCGAAATCGTGGATCAGCTGGTTCATGTCGACGGTCTTGGGCTCGAGCCGGGTCTTGCGCGCGAAGGCGAGCAGCTGGCGGGTGAGCTTCGATCCGCGATCTGCCGCGCGCGCGGCGTTGTTGAGCAGCCGCCGGTGCCGGTCGTCCTCGACCTGGCTGGCGACGATGTCGATATTGCCCGATACGACCTGGAGCAAATTGTTGAAGTCGTGCGCGAGACCGGCGGTGAGCTGGCCGATCGCCTCCATCTTCTGCGCCTGGCGGAAGGATTGTTCGGACTCGCGCCGCCGCGTCACGTCGAGCTGGCTGGCGAAGAAATAGAGCAGCTCGCCATCGGGCCCGAGCACCGGCGCGATGAACACCGCATTCCAGAACGAGCTGCCGTCGCGGCGATAGTTGATCAGTTCCAGCGCGATCGCTTCCTTGGCGTCGATCGCGGCGCGCAGTTCGGCCACCGAATCGCGATCCGTCTCGACGCCCTGGAGGAAGCGGCAGTTGCGACCGAGTATCTCGTGCTCCTCATAGCCGGTGAGGTCGAGGAACGCCTTGTTGGCGAAGACGATCGGGTTGTCCGGCTGGTTCGGATCGGTGAGCGTCATCGGCATCCGCGTCATCTGCAGGGCGGCGAAGAACACCGTGCTGCGATCGCCCAGGCCGGGCGTGCCGATGACCGCGCGCTTCCAATGGTGCGTCGGATGGTTGCCCGTCGGACTGTAGGAGGTCGAGTCGTTCAGGTCGCCGGCCGATTCTCCGGTCGCGGCGGGCTTATGCTCGTCGTCGTTCTGCACGCGTCTGGCTTCCTCGTGATCACAGCAACCCGCCAGACAAATGCGCGAAACGCCGTTTCGGTTGCGAACCTTTTGGAAGCATAGGAAATTGTCAGCCGCGCCGCCAGTCCAGTTGCGACCAGCCGCGCGCCTTGGCAAGCTGCGCCAGGGGGCCATGCGCATTGACCGCGAACGCCTCGTCCGCCCAGCCGAGCAGCGGCGCATCCGAGACGTGGTCGGAATAGGCGCGGACGTAACAGTTAGCGCGGTGGAGACCCTCTGCCGCCAACCAATTTTCGATCATGTGGAGCTTTACGGGCCCGTAACAGTTCTCGCCCTCAAGTTCGGAGAGAATATGCCCTTGCCCGTCCCGCTTCGCATTGGTGGCGATCACGTCGTCGAAGCCCAGCCGCGTGCCGATCGCCTCGGCATAATAGCGATGCGAGGCGGTCGCCATCACCAGCCGGTAGCCGGCGGCGCGATCGGCCGCGATCTGCGCGCGGGCGCCCTGCAGCACGCCCTTCTGCAGCTCGAGATCGGCGAATGCCTCGGCCACCGCGGTCATCTCGGCGGGCGGCAGCGCCCGGCCGAGCAGCAGCCGGTGCGACAGGCGCTTGAGCCCCGCGCGATCGATCCGGCGGGCGAGATAGGCGAGGCCGGCCAGCCCCACCACCGGGAACAGCCCCAGCCGCCACGGCGCGCGGGTGCGCGCGACGTGCAGCAGGAACCGCGTCCAGGTCGGTTTCGCGGTGATGGTCTTGTCCATGTCGTAGATGGCGAGGCGTTGCATTGCGCTCTCTAGCCACGGAGGAACTTGCCGTTCCAGCCAGAATCGCGGAAAGGGGGTTTCGATGAGGGCACCCGCCGACTTTGAACGGTCCGAGGACAACGGTGAGGCGGTGCTCCGCTTCTCCGGCAATCTTTCGCTTGCCTGCCTGGGCGACCTGCCCGCGCGGCTGGAAACGGTGGAGGGTGGCGTTGCCCGGCTCGACCTTCGCGAGGTCGGCCGGATGGACACGGTCGGCGCCTGGGTGGTCCACCGCTTCGCCCGCGATCGCGGCGCCAAGATCGAAGGGCTGAACGCCGACGAGCAGCATCTGCTCGACCAGGTGATCGCCGCCGAGCATCCGATCCAGCTGCCGCCGCCGCCGCAAGGGTCGGTCACCCGCGCGCTCGACGAGATCGGCAAGGCGGTGATCAACTCGGGCCGGACGCTCTACGGCCTTCTCGGCTTCATGGGCGCGACGGTGCTCGCGTTCTGGCACGTCATCACCCATCCCCGCCGCTTCCGCTTCAACGCGACGGTGCAGCGCTTCGAGGTGGTCGGCGTCGGCGCACTCGGCATCATCGGGCTGATGAGCTTCCTGATCGGCATCGTCATCGCCCAGCAGGGATCGGTGCAGCTGCGCCAGTTCGGCGCGGAGATCTACACGATCAACCTGCTCGGGCGGCTCACCCTGCGCGAGCTCGGCATCCTGATGACCGCGATCATGATCGCCGGCCGCTCGGGTTCCGCCTTCGCCGCGCAGATCGGCACGATGAAGCTGACCGAAGAGATCGATGCGATGCGCACGATCGGCGTCTCGCCGATGGAGGCGCTGGTGCTGCCGCGCGTCTTCGCGGTGGTGTTCATGCTGCCGCTGCTCGGCTTCTATGCCTCGATCATCTCGATTCTCGGCGGCGGGCTGCTCTGCTGGGTGGACCTCGGCATCACGCCGGTCACCTTCATCCAGCGCATCCGCGAAGTGGTGCCGCTCACCGATCTGTGGGTCGGCCTGGTCAAGGCGCCGGTGTTCGGCGCGATCATTGCCATGGCCGGCTGCTTCCACGGCATGCAGGTGGAAGGCGATGCCGAGCAGGTCGGCCAGCGCACCACCACCGCGGTGGTGCAGGCGATCTTCCTGGTGATAGTGCTTGATGCCTTCTTCGCGGTGTTCTTCACCAATGTGGGCTGGACATGACCGACGCTGCACGCGACGACGACCGCGAAATCATCATCCGCGTCCGCGGCCTGCGCAACGGCTTCGGCGAGCAGATCGTCCATGACGGCCTCGACCTCGACGTGCGCCGGGGCGAGATCCTCGGCGTGGTCGGCGGATCGGGCACCGGCAAGTCGGTGCTGATGCGCTCGGTCATCGGCCTCCAGTCGCCGCTGGACGGCACGGTGGAAGTATTCGGCGAGAACACGATCGGCCGCGAGGAGACCGATGCGGTCGACATCCGCAAGCGCTGGGGCATCCTGTTCCAAGGCGGCGCGCTGTTCTCTACGCTCACCGTCTCCGAAAACGTTCAGGTGCCGCTCAAGGAATATTATCCGGGGCTCGACCAGGCGCTGCTCGAGGAAATCGCCGCCTACAAGGTGGTGATGACCGGCCTGCCGGCCGAGGCCGGCCCCAAATATCCGGCCGAGCTTTCGGGCGGCATGAAGAAGCGCGCAGGCCTGGCCCGCGCGCTGGCGCTCGATCCGGAGCTGCTGTTCCTCGACGAGCCGACCGCCGGGCTCGATCCGATCGGCGCGGCGGCGTTCGACGAGCTGACCGCATCGCTCCAGAAGACGCTGGGGCTCACCGTGTTCCTGATCACCCATGATCTGGATACACTCTATGCGATCTGCGACCGCGTCGCGGTGCTGGCGGACAAGCGGGTGATCGCGGTGGGCACGATTCCGGAGCTGCTGGCGTTGGACCATCCGTGGATCCAGGAATATTTCAACGGACCGCGCGGCCGCGCCGCGGTCGCGGGCCCGAACCGGCCGGTGCATGAGGATAAGAGGGGCTGATGGAAACGCGTTCCAATCATGTGCTGGTCGGCGCGGTGGTGCTGATCCTGCTCGCCGTGCTGTGTCTGTTCATCGTCTGGCTGTCGCGGCTGGGCGGCGGTGACGAGCGCCAGTACGACATCTTCTTCAAGCAGTCGGTCGACGGCCTCAGCCGCGGTTCGTCGGTCAGCTTCTCGGGCGTGCCCGCCGGCACGGTGAAGGATATCCAGTTCTGGCGTCCGGATCCCAGCCTGGTGCGCGTGCGCATCAGCGTGCAGCCCGACGTGCCGATCCTCGAAGGCACCAACGCGACGATCCAGGGCAGCTTCACCGGCCCCAGCACCGTGCAGCTGGACGGCGCGGTGAAGGGCCAGCCGCCGATCGAATGCCCCAAAGACAATCCGCGCGCGACCTGCCCGCTGGGCGTGCCGGTGATCCCGACCAAGGCCGGCGGCCTCGGCGCGCTGCTCAGCTCGGCGCCGAAGCTGCTCGAGCGGTTGACCACGCTCACCGAGCGCGTGTCCGACCTGCTCGACGAGAAGAACCAGGCCTCGATCTCGGGCATTCTCGCCAACACCAACCGGCTGACCAAGTCGCTGGCGGATCGCGGGCCCGAAATCGCCGCGACGCTGGCCGAAACCCGGATCGCGATCCAGCAGGCCGGCGCCGCCGCGCAGCAGATCGGCGAACTTGCCGGCACGACCAACGGCTTGGTCAACAGCGACATCAAGCCGACCATCGCCAACCTCAACGCCACCATCACCTCGGCGCGCAAGAGCGTCGAGACGCTGGACGCGACGATCGGCGATGCCCGGCCCGGGATCCAGGCCTTCTCGAACAAGACCATGCCCGAGGTCGGCCAGCTCGTGCAGGATCTGCGCGAGATGTCGATCGCGCTCACCAATGTCGCGCACAAGCTCGATCAGGGCGGAGCCTCCAGCCTGATCGGCGCGCCCGCGCTGCCCACCTACAAGCCGAAGAAGTGAGGTTCCGGATGAACAAGTCCGCCATCGCCGCGCTGCTCGCCGCCGCATCGCTTTCCGGCTGCATCTCCTTCGCCGCCAAGCCGCCCGCCTCGCTGCTCACGCTGCAGCCGGCGGCGGTGCTGCCGACGGGCGAGGTCCAGCAGTCGGGTACGGTCAAGGCCGTGTCGATCGGCCCGGTCAACGCGCCGCAGGAACTGGCGACGACGCGCGTGCCGGTCCATTCGGGGCCGGGCGGCACGACGATCGCCTATGTGAAGGACGCGCAATGGGTCGAAGGGCCCGCCAGCCTGTTCGCGCGACTGCTCGCCGACACCATCGCCGCGCGCACCGGACGGATCGTGCTCAGCCGCCGCCAGTCGCTGAGCACCCCCAGCGCCAGCCTGGGCGGCGACGTGCGCAGCTTCGGCGTCGATGCGACCAAGATGGAAGCGGTGGTGGTGTTCGACGCGTCGCTCGGCCGCGAGGGCACCCAGGCGTTCGAGCGTCGCCGCTTCGAGGCGCACGTGCCGATCACCGCGGTGACCACCGCCGCGATCGGCCCGGCACTCAACCAGGCCGCCAACCAGGTCGCCGCCGAAGTCTCCGACTGGGTCGGCAAGTAAGCGATCAGGGCCGGCGGCGGATCGCTGCCGGCAGGTCGCAGACGTTGAGCCCCGTCGCCACGGTCGGCGGGGCGGGGTTCTCGCGCAGCGCCAGCATCGCGGCATAGCGCGGGTTGTCGGTCGCGCGGACCTGGAAGTGCGGCCGCTCGTCCGGCGGCAGCTGGCTGGCGAGGCGCACCCAGGCGATGCCGGTACGTTCGGCTGCGGTCGCATAGACGCCCATCGCCGCATCGCTGCGCGGCAGCGCCGAGAGATACTGCATCCCTTCGATGATCCGTCCGACCACCGTATAGTTGCGGTCGAGCCGCCGCGCCGACTGGCCGATCGGGGTGAACAGCTCCGATCCGCTGCCCGTGTCGGGCAACTGGTCGCGCGCGACGCCGACCATGCCGTAGCAATGGGTGAGCCACGCCGCCTTGCCGTCGCTGGCGATCGGCCAGCCATCGGCGGTGACCCCGGTCGCGGCCGCGTAGGAATCCGGCTTGGCCAGCCGCTGGGCGGGGGTGAAGGCACCGATCTCGAACTCGGCGGGCGGGCGGGCAAGCAGCTCGGGCGGCAGCGGCTTCTTCTCGGTGGGATCGCCCCATTGCGCGACCCAGTTCTCCTGCACGCGGTAGACGCTCTCGCCGTCCCACCAGCGCGCCGCGGCGAGCTTGCGGATGTTGGCGACGTGCGCGGGTGCGAACCGCGCGGCGAGGCGGATCGCGACCTGCTTGCCGTTCTGGAGCTGGATCAGCAGGATCTCGTCATCGGGAATGTCGCGCCAATCCTCGGGCGCCGGCTCGGCTGCCGAGGGGGCGGGGCGCGGGGCCGTGGCGGTCTGCGGGGCATTCTGGGCGGCGAGCGGTGCAGCGGCGAGGGTCGCGGCGAGGACGAGCAGGGTTTTTACCATGGGGGAAGCTTGGCACGCCAACGGACGCTTGCCTAGCCGCCCAAGGAACGGTAGGGCCGCGCCTTCCAGGTATCCTGCGGAGCGGTGGCCGAGTGGTCGAAGGCGCTCGCCTGGAAAGTGAGTATACGCCAAAAGCGTATCGAGGGTTCGAATCCCTCCCGCTCCGCCACGGACCGTTCCACAGGGGTCCGCAAAAGACCACTGGTCTCGACTTTTTTCTCCTGATTACCGACGCTTAGTGGACCGGTTCGGCCTCGGCCGTCCGTACTCGTCCATGCCCATCCAACGAATCGGAGGGGCAAAAACGAGGTACTCGCGGTCGAAAAACGAGGTATTTTCGGAGACCGAACCATGCTTACCGATGCCAAGGTGCGCAATGCCAAGCCGCGACCCAAAGCCTACAAAATTGCTGACGCAAACCGCCTCTTCCTGATGGTCACGCCGAGCGGCGGCAAGCTATGGCGCTGGAACTACGAATATGACGGCAAGAACAAGACGATGGCCTTCGGCGCCTATCCACTCGTGTCGCTGGCCGATGCTCGCGAGAAGCGCGATGAGGCCTATGCCATGTTGTGCGAAGGGCACGATCCCAATGTTGCGAAGCGACTGAAGATCGAGGCGAACCTCGAAGCCGGGCGCCAAACGTTCGAGCGTGTGGCTCGCGAGTGGTATGAAAACGCCAAGGGGCAGTGGGCGACGATCCATGCGAGCGACGTCATCCGCAGTCTGGAGCGCGATGTTTTTCCCGCGATCGGATCCTTGCCGATCGCGCAGCTCACTCCGCCGCTTATCCTCGGCGTCCTGCGAGAGATCGAAACACGGGGTGCCATCGAGACCGCGAAGCGCGTGCGACAGCGCATCTCGGCCGTGTTCGTCTACGCCATCGCCCAGGGGATCGCGACGACCGATCCTGCCGAAAAGCTTGGCGCGGTGCTGAAGCCGCTGCGCAAGGGCCGGCAGCCGGCGATCACCGACATCGCGCCTCTTCGCAAGATGATCCGGGCAGCCGAGGAGGACAATGCGCGGCCGATTACCCGGTTGGGCCTCAGGATGCTGGCGCTCACCGCCGTCAGGCCGAGTGAACTGCGCGGGGCCGAGTGGGCCGAATTCGAGGATCTTGATGGAAAACTGCCGCTCTGGCGCATTCCCTCGACGCGGATGAAGGGAGACCTCAGCCGAAAGGAGGAGATAAATGGCGATCATCTCGTTCCGCTCACGCCGCAGGCGGTCGCCGTACTGCGGGCGATCTGGCCGCTGACTGGCGGCGGACCGCTGGTGTTCCCGAGCAACCGGCATGCACATCGCCCCATGAGCGAAAACGCGATCGGCTACTTGCTGAACCGGGCCGGCTACCACGGCCATCACGTGCCGCATGGATTTCGAGCGGCCTTTTCCACCATCATGAACGAGTGGGCGGAGCGGCATGGCGATCCGCATGACCGCAAGGTCATCGACCTGATGCTCGCCCACGTGCCCAAGGACAAGGTCGAGGGAGCCTACAACCGGGCGGCGTATATGCCCCGTCGGCGAGAGCTCGCAGTGATCTGGGCCAAGATGTTGAGCGAAGGGTTGCCCGAGCCCCAAACGCTGGTCGATCGGCCGGCGAAGGACATCGGCTTGCATTCGCGGCGGCGATTGCCCCCGCCGGTCGGGCCGCACTTCCACTTTCCTGCGCGGTTTCACCCCGCGGGATAGTCTGGCCAGGCGGATGCCAGCGTAGATGTCGCTCGAGCGGATTGCACGATCGATCTCGAAGAAGATCGCTAGGACGACTCGAGCCCGTTCCGGGCATGGTTCGACGATCTCGGTTCCCGGGCTCCGGCCAAGATGGCGGCCGCAATTCTTCGGCTGGAGCCCGGGAATCCGAACGTCGCGCGCCTCGGTGGCGATCTCGGTGACTGTCGCATCGATTTGGGGCGCGGGGCACGGGCGCTAGTTGGCGCGTGACGGATGAACGCATCCTTCTGGTCGTGGGGGGGACAAGGCGGCGACAGACCGACATTGGTCGAACCGTCGAGGCACAGCTGTCCATCTAGAGAATGCCTTTCCTTGGCGATCGCCAGGTAAGCTGCGCGGTACGATCGGAAGCTCGAAGGTGCTGGGTTCCATAGGCTCCCTGAGAACACGCAACACCCCGTAGCAGGGCAACCGCGCGCGTCAGTCACGCGTACGCGAGCGGAGAGTCCGCTCGTCGTCGATAGGGGATCCAACATGTCGAGCAACTCTCCAGAATGCTTCCTTCGCCTGAAGGACGTTGCCCAACGCACCGGGCTTTCGAGATCGACCATTTACCGCATGATGGGCGAAGGCATGTTCCCGCCGAGCCATAGCCTCGGATCGAAGGCGAAGCGGTGGTTGGGCAGTGAAATCCAAGGCTGGATCGACTCGCGGGTAGCTGCTGCCCCGCAGGCGGAGCCTTGGAAGCCGCCGCCCCCTCCGGTCCAACGCGTGGGTGAAAAGAAGCTTCCGCCCTTGGTGCCGAACAAGAAGGGCGCGGATGCATAGCGCCGGTCCGTGCAGGCGGAGCAGGATCGCATATCGTCGCAGAGCCTCGAGGCGCGGGTTTGCCAGTCGCAAGTTGGGGCGTTGTCCGAACATCAGGCGACAGAGAGCGTTCTGTCGCGTCAGGCTGGAAGCTCGGTCGCCGCGCGACAGGTCGATCACCGTCATTTCGATGGTTGTCAAAATGGAGGAAGATAGCACGGCATTCTCCTTCGCTCGCTGAGACGCCGAGGGGGTGGGCGGACCTCACCAAGAATCCTCTCGGAGATGTGTTGGGCGGAGTCTGGTGCTCACAGCCCACGCCTGCGGGAGACGTCGGTGCGCGCCCGGGCAACGACGATTCAGGTGCGGGTCCTCGACAATGGCGGCCGTTGCTCCGCGCAGCCTGTCGAGGATTGGAGCAAGCGGTCGCTCAGGAACGCCGTTCCGGCCGCGGCTGGTCGCCCTCGCGCAGAGCAGGGCCGGCCGGTGCACACAAGCTCAGCGGGCTTATCCAGAAGGGCCATACTGTCCTGGGTAAACACCGTGATGCGGCGCAGGGCGCGAGCGCCTCAGAAGCGGGCGTCGATCCCAATCCTTATCGTTCTCGGCCGCAAGGGAGTCCGCTGATGCCCTTCGGCTACCGTGAAGGGATTGCCATACGAAAAGCGGTTCGCTCGACTGTCCAGCAGGTTGTCTACGTCAAGTGAGACGCCCCAGCGCCCGAATTCGGCGCGTGCTCCGACCGCCGTATCGACGTAGTCCCCCTGCGATATGTCGAACGGTGCGCGCACACCGAGGTACGAGGTGCCGATATAGCCGATGGAGCCGTCCAGCGTGATCTTGGCATCGGCGATCCGGCGCTCGAAGCGCGTGGAAAGCCGCCCGCCGCTCTCCGCGACATTGGGCAGGTTGCCTTCTGCTTCAGATTGGAACTCCGCGGCCGGCCGGTCGAGTCTACTAGTCGCGTTGAACGCCGACAGCTGGAAGCGCAGGTCGGGATTGGCCTGCCAGCCAAGATTGGCCGACACATAGTGCACCTGCGCCGAACCGAGATTGGCGACATAGGGGAAGCCGGCGCTCGTCACGAGATCGGCTTGCACCCTGCTCCATCTCGAATAAGCGTAGGACAATGCACCCGAGAGCCGCGAACCGGCATCGGTGCCGAAGCGAAAGCCGATCTCCGACGCGCGGACGGCGTCCGGCTGGAAGCTCGTGACTTCGGCTTGGTTGCCGCTTCCGGTCAGTTGCTGCGCCCCAGGCCTGAACCCTTCCTGATAGCGTACATAGCCAATCGTTCCTCTCCAGGGCTTCCAGGAAAGGGCCGCGGTCGGCAAGAAGCGCGTGAGCGGGCGGTTCGGTTCGGCCGAAGCCTTGCCGGCGTCGGTCGCGAAGTCGTCGAATCGCAAGAAGAGCGACAGCCTCCCACCGCCGGTGAACGAGACATCGCGCCAAAGCGGCACCGTTGCCTCGCCGAATAGGGCGGCGTCCAGGGTTTCCGATCGAACATTGGAGATCGGCGCGAGTGCATCTGCAGGACCGAGAGACCGATCGATGCGATTGACGTTATGCGCGATCGCGAGCCCGGAGACCCAGTTCGAGATCCACGTCGTCGATCCGGAGATCCGCGTCTCGTGGGTCAGCAGCCTTACCTCCATGTCCTCATCGAACAAGGTCGGTACCTGCGCGACCTGCGAGGTGGCGTCGAACACCGTGTTGATCGAGTGATAGGTATAGGAGGTGTTCGACAACAGCTTTGCGAAGCCCAGGTCGGCTCGAAGTGTCGCAAAAGTGAGGCGATAGTCATTGTAGAATGGTTGCGCGAAGAAGGACCTGCGTGTCAGCGCGGACGAGCCTGGTGCATCGGTATACTGACCGTCCCTGCTGCTCGTGTCCTGCGATACGATTCCGACATCCACACTCAGCCCCGGGCTGAATTCCATCCCGAAGGTTGCGCGCACCCCTGTTACGCTCGTGCGATTGACGTCGGACAGGCCGCGCCGGAGATCGTCGATATAGCCAGGGCGTATGACGCGATATCCGACGATCCGCATCGCGGCACGCCTGCCCACCGGAACGTTGGCAACGATCGCGACGTCGCTGCCTGCCCCGTCGCCGGTGCCTGCAAGCGCGGCGGTTCCGCTGGCCTCGAACTTGCCGGGCGCCGGGCGGCGGGGCACGATATGGATCACGCCGCCCAGGGAGCCTGCGCCGTACAGGGTCCCTTGCGGTCCCTCGAGCACTTCGACCTTCTCGACGTCGTATAGCGCCAGGTCGGGGTCGGGTGCGCTGTAGGTGAGCCTGCTTTCCCCGAGATATTGGCTGGTCGTTGATTGCAATTGGCCATTGAAGCTGCTGTCGGCAATTCCACGCACGAACATCTTGTTTCGACCCGATCCGAGGTTGGTCGAGGTGAGGCTGGGGAGCTCCCGAAGCAAGACGTCGCTTCCCTTGCTGCCGAAGTGCAGGCTCTGCGCCTGGTCGAACGAAACCGCTTGGAAGGCGCCAGGATAGTCGGCGAGGGTGACATTCTGCTTGCTCGCCGTGACGATGATGTCGTCGAGGGGCGCCGGATCGACGGGGGTGCGGCGCGAGGGGGGTATCGCGGATGTCCAGTCGGGTACCGCCTGCCGGGCGCGATGGCCGGGTTCGCGAACCACTCTTACCACGCCCCCTCGCGAGATCCGAAAATCATATCCACTGCCCTGCAGCAGTCGGCGCAGCCCTTCGCGGAGGGTGTAGCGTCCCCGAACACCAGGAACTCGCACCGATTTCAGGTTCGGATCGCTCGTATCGATGGAAACGCCCGCCTGCGTGGCGAACGATATCAGCGCGAGGTTCAAAGGCCCGGAAGGGACATCCAGCGAGATCTCCTCGGCGGCACGCGCCGGCAAGATCGTCGCGGAGCAGACGATCGGCGCGCTCACCAACAGCATCGCACGCTTCACCGAGGTTCGACGATCCAGCGCGTTCCGTCCGCGACAATTTTCGCTTCGATCAGTTCCTCCAACCGCACGCGCAGCCCTTCGCGATCGCCATAGGTTTGGATTACGCCCGAGAAGCGCCTGGAGCGCAATACCTGGGGTAGTTCGAGCGATATGCCGACCGATCGACCTAGGTCGCCGGCGACCTGTTCCAGCGGCGCCTGTTCATAGACGAGCTTTCCGTCTGCCCAGCTTCCGATCGATGCGACCGGCCGCTGCGTAACTTCGACCTTCCCGCGATCGTCCGCTGCAAGGCTGTCGCCCGCGCGCAGGACGATGTTTCGGGACGTGCCTTCGAAGCGCACCGCACCTTCTGCCACCCCCACGCGAAGCTGCTGGTCGGTGCGGACGACGTTGAACACGGTACCGATGTCGACTAGGCGCTTGCCGCCGGTGACGACGGTGAATGCGTCGGCATCGTCATGCTTCACGGAGAAGCGCGCTTCGCCCCGAGCGAGTTCCACCGACCTGGTGTCATTCTTGTCGAGGATAATCTTGGTGCTGCCGTTGAGCAGGATCTCGCTCCCGTCCGCCAGCGGAACGGTCTTAGTCTCGCCGCTAGAGGTTTCGATCGAGTAGCGCGCATCGTGGGTAGGCAGCATCTGCGTCCCGAAGAAGCCAGCCACCGCTACCGATGCTGCCAGTGCGGCCCAGCGCCATCGGGGCAGGCGCGCGCGTTCGGCACCGTCGACATCGACATGGTCATCGTCGTTGCTGGATTGCGGCGCCCGGTCGCGGTCTTCGCCGGACGGAAAAGTCGCCCGTCCGAGCAACGGCAACATCTGCAGGTCGCCGTCCACGACAGCTTCGTAGATGCCGTTCCGAGCGGGATCGGCGCTTAGCCATTCGGCGAACTCGATCCATGCCCCTTCGTCGGCATCGTTAAGCCGCAGGTGCCAGGCGATCGCCTGCTCGATAGTGGTCGGATCAGGAGAAGCTGACATCGTCGGCTTCCTTGTGCGAGAATTGCGAAACGCCATCCAGCTCTTCACGCAACAGATGGAGTTTGCGATAGGCGCGCTGCAAGTGCTTCTCCACAGCGCTCAAGCTGAGGTCCAGGCTTTGGGCGATAGCCTTCTGCGACATCCCCTCGAGCCGATACAATTTCAAGATCAGCGCCGTCCTTTCCGGCATCGACGCTAGCGCCCGATTGACACGCGCAAGCTCGTCGCGGGCGATGACACTTGCCTCCGGCGAGGGCGTGGCAGCCACCGCGAGATCGGATCCCGCCCGATCCCGCGCCCAATAATCGTCTCGGGCCTGCTGGCGCCGACGGCCCCTGCGATGATCATGCAGGAGATTGTTCGCCATTTGGTAGAGATATGCCCGCGGGTACGCGATCGGTCCGGTGCCGATGCTCGTCAGCTTCACGTAAAGGTCCTGCAACAGATCGTCGACTTCGGCAGGATCACACTGGCGGGTGAGCATGAAGCGCGACAATTCGGGCCGCATCTCCCCCAGGAGTTGCGCGAGGCCCGTCTCGCCGACGCCCGAATCTTCGAACCCTGGTGACATGGGACTCCCATAAGAGGGGCGCGGCCGCCGGTGCAATGCGATGGGCGACCGTGCGCCCTGTGGAACCGCGTCCGACATCAGGGGCGGCCCTCCCGGAAACGCGACAGCCTCGGCGCTTCGAGCTTGGCCGCGATCGGCGGGCTTTCCAGCCACTTTCCGACATACCGGCCCGATCCGTCGACCACCGACGAACACCCAGATCTGCCGCCGTCGCTGCCATCCATGCCTCGTTCCTTCGCAGTCGATACCGGTATCAGCGCTCAGACGCCGGGAAGCGTGCGAAACCGCACGTGGTAAAGCGACGAATTCCCTTGATTGAAAATTACCACGCGGCAATCCCTATGCCGCCACGCGCAACATGCCCGCACAAAGGTTCTGGTAGAGCGCGAACAGCGCGGCGAAATGGTCGTCCATCGCGCGCGCATGGCGACCGGTCCGGCGTTCGGCGTAGCGGTCCGGCAGCGTGAGAATGGTGCGGACCAAATCCGCACGATCCGCAGCACGATAGGCGAGCCCCATCGGGCCTTTGGCGAAGTCGGCTGCGCCGCCGCGGTCGGGCACGATCAGCGGTATGCCACTGGCGCTCGCCTCGGCTGCGGTCATGCAGAAGGTTTCGGCCTCGCAGCCATGCAGGAACGCATCTGCGCTCGCCAGGATGCCGGCAAATTTCTCCCGATCTCGTTCGGGGTGGAACAGCCGGACATGCGGATTGCCGCCGATCGATCGCAGGATATTCGCTTGATCCCGCCCCTCACCGAAGATCGCCAAGGCCAGCGGGCGATGCCGACCCGCGATGGTCACTGCTTCGACCAGCATCGGCAGACGCTTTTCCGGCGCCAGCCTCCCCGCCGCCACGAGCAATGTCGCGTCGGTGCCGAGGCCGCATTGCGCGAGGAGGCTGGCGCGGAGCGCCTCATTGCGATTGCCGGCCGAAAAGCGCTGTGCCTCGACCCCCATCGGGACGGTCACGACATTGCCGACGCCTCCGGCCCTCATCCGTGAAGCCAAGTCCTCGCTGGCACAGACGACGGCATCGTACAGCCGGCCGAGCTGGCGCAAGTGATCCCAATATCGGCCGAAACGTCGGTCGATCGTTTCGCGGCTGATCAGCGGCTCGAGCCAGCGATAGGCATAGGCCGACAGGGGATCGGCGTGCAGGATGAGCGCCTTGGGTTTCTCGGGCCGCCAGTTTGCCACCATCAGGGGGCTCCGCCACGGGGAGGACGCTTCTACGAAGTCCGGCGCCAAGCTGTCGAGCGCAGCATGAAGCGCCATGTCATCCTTGAAATACCAGTACTTCCGGTCGAGCGGGAAACGTGGAGAGGCAATCGTCTGGATGCGAGCGCGAGGGCCAAGCTCGATCACTGCGTCGTCGTCGGCCGGTGCCAGGATGGTGATATCCTGTCCCATGCGTTCGGCCACCGCCAGCTTCTGGCCAACATAGGTCTTCACGCCTCCACCCCTGGGGGAATAGAAGGCGCAGACATCGACGATCCTCATCGGCAGTCTCCAGTCATCGTATCGGGCGCATGCCGAGGCCGCGGCGATAGTTCATCACGATCTCGATCTGCGTCGGGCCCGAGAGCGCCACGGCGCTGGCAGCGCTAGCGGCAGGTTTGCTCCACCCAAGCCTGGGGTTGCCCGCAAACCCTATTCCGTCGACCCGCCAACCGAACTTCCGGTTGCCGTCACGATCGTGCAGCAGGCTCACCGAATACCTGCCTGCCGAGGGGAGGCGCACACAGAGCTGGACCGGTCCTGACGCGGGAAGCGCCTGTTCGACCCTGCGGAAGACCTTGCCTGCCGAGATCAGGATATCGTCGTCCGCCAGGAAGTCCGGGTCCCGGGCCGGGTAGACTTCCAGCTTGAGCTTTCCTGTCCGGTCCTTGAGCCCCTCGACGTTGACGACGAACGAGGGACCAGGTTCATTGGCACGGCACCTGCCTTCGGCCGTTCCCAGGTCCGGCTTGGACTGCAGGGTGGCGGCGATCAACAGGGGACTGGCCGCGAGGCTAAAGAGCAGGCGACGCATCGCTGGACCTCTTCGCAATCAGGTCGGCGACCGCCAAGCTGATCCCGATGGTTACATGAATCGCCAGGATCAGTCCCGCCATGAGCGCCATCAATGCTGCGGTCTCGACGGCATCGCCGAGCGTGAGGACTGCCATCGCGGCGAACAGGACATCCTTGTTCGGCACCAAGGGTAGGCGGGAAATAAGAAGCCGGGCGATCGCTAGGACGAGCCACCAGGCCAAAGGCACCTCCGGCAATACAAGGTGCCACAGCGCTGCGGAGACGAGCGTCGTCGCCACGATGCGGAGGAGATGGACGATAAAGACCATCGTGAGTTCGTTTTTTTCGAGGGAGAATAGCGACCTGCGCAGCAGCATCATGCCGAGCGACGTTCCGATCACGAAGGCGATCGACCAGCCGGCCGCGGTCGCAAGGCCAGTGCGTGGCAGCAACTCGGCGAAGGGAAGTGCCGCAATCAAAAAGGCAAGCATCGTCACGTTGCCCGCAACGGCCGAGAGCACGGCGACGTCCTTGATGGCGCCAAACGGGGTGGTGACGAATTTCAGGTTCTGGCGTGCCCAACCGTAGAAATAGGCCTCGCCTAGATAGCCGACGAGTAGCTCGTTGTAGATAAGCTTGCGGATCAGGGCACCGAGGGCCGTGGGGCCAATGCCCCATAGCCGGTGAAAGATGAGCCAATCGCTGGCCGGCCCAATCAGGTAGGCGATTGCGAACAGCCCCCAGAAGGCGGGCGATGAAGGTACCGACGCGACGATCTTCGCGAAATCGAGATTGCGGGCCTGGTAGAGGGCTGCGCCGAGGACGATCAGGGACAGGATCGTGCCGAGAATATCCGCCGGAGCCGGCATCGACCCGCGATCCTGCGGTTCGAACGCGAACGTGCCCGTAGGCGGGAGTGCCATGGAAGGATCGGGCATTCGACGCCTCGCTCGGTGGTAGAGCCCGCTAGACTCCGCACGCCTGCCGTACCCGCACATGGCTGTACCCGATATTTTTCCCCCGATGACTACTCACAGGGCGAGGCAAGATCGCTCACACGCGTCGATGCCCGGCAAAGCGCACTTGAGGTGATGACGTCTGTGGCCCCGTCCGCAAGTGGTTCGCCGAATTCAGGATGGTTTCAAAGCAGCTGCGCATGGTCAGGTGCGTCAGAGCGGATCTGATGGTCCGTCGCGACGAATGCCCCGGAGGCTATCGATCTCCGCTTGGCGCTGCTCGAGGTATCTCGATCGGATAGCCGCATAGGGATCCGCACTCTCGGTCCTGTTCGTTCGGGTGATGTCATCGGCTTCGGCACGCTCGTCGACCAACCGTATGGCGGTTGCCGAGCCGGCGACGAGCGGGTTGCGGAAAGGACCCCCGACGGCGAGCGGCAGTAGCGACACGTCTCCCAACCGCCCTGCAAGGTCGCGAACGGTGGTCGGGCCGATCAGGGGAAGGTAGAGATAGGGTCCGGGCTTCACGCCGTAATAGCCCAGGGTATAGGCGAAGCCGTTCGCTCGGTGCGGCAGATGGAACGGGCGTCGCTTCGCGACATCGAGCAGCCCGGCAACCCCTAGCGTCGAGTTGACGGCCAGGCGCCCGATCGTTTCCAGGCTCTTCCCCGGCTTGAGCTGCAAGAGGTAGTTGACGGCCACCACCGGCTCGCCGAGATTACGAAGCGCATTGCGCAGGCCGCTGCGGACGGGCGCGGGAACCGCTTGCTTGTACCCGCGCGCCACTGGCCCGGTCACGGCCCTGTCGGCCGCCTGCACCACGTCGAAGGAAGCCTTGTTCAGGCCTTGCATCGGGTCGCTTCGCGGCGGCGCCGGACTAGCGCTCACCACGATCTCGCCTTGCAACGGCACCCCGTCGGCCGGAGCCGCTCCCTCGGGCGCACCGGCGCGTTGCCCGCCTTCGATCGTTGCGGCGGGCGGCCCGGGCTGCGGAGCGGGCTGCTGCGCGGCGGCCTCTGGGACCATTTGACCCGCTGCCTGCCGAGGGGATGCAGCGGGAAGCGCGTTCAAGCCGGCCGATTGGGCGACAACGCATAAGGTCGCGAGGATCATAAGGCTTCGTGTCCGTTGCGGGGCTGAGGGGGGGCGTGGCGCAAGAACCGGCGCGCACGCTGCTCGAGGTCGTCGACGCGTTCGAAGATGACCGGCACCACCAGCAGGCTCAGCAATGTCGACGTGACAAGGCCGCCGATGACCGCGATCGCCATTGGCTGGCGGAAGCTAGCGTCAGCCCCGATGCCCAGGGCCAGCGGCGTCATGCCGCCGATCATCGCCATGCTCGTCATGATGATCGGGCGGGCCCGCATCCGGCAGGCCTCTACGAGAGCATCCGTACGCGTCAGCCCGCGGCTTCTGATGCCCAGGACCGCATACTCGACCAGCAGGATGGAGTTCTTGGCGACGATGCCCATCAGCATGACGAGCCCGATCATGGCGGTGAGCACGAGCGTGCTGCCGCTCAAGTACAAGGCGAGGAAGGCACCGCCGATCGAAAGCGGGAGCGCGGCAAGGATGGTGATCGGCTGGAAGAAGTCCCGGAAAAGCAGGACCAGTACGCAATAGATGCACACGACGCCCGCGGCGAGTGCGGTCAAGAAGCCTTCGGACACGTCCTCGCCGATCTGGGCGCTGCCGTCGGACAGGAGCGATACGGTCGACGGCATGGTGCGAATGGCGGGGAGCGCCTCGACCTGCGCCAGCGCGTCCCCTTGCGCCATCCCGTTCAGGTCGGCGCTCACGGCGACGAAGCGCTTGCGATCGTAGCGCTCGATCCGCGACAGATCGCTTGTCACCGAGATGTCGGCGATGCTCCCCAAGGCAACGGTCCCACCGCGGCCCATGATGCGGAGATTGGCGAGCGTGGTCAGATCCCGGCGCGCTTGGTCGGCCATGCGCGTCCGGATGAAGACCTGTCGGTTGTCGAGGTTGAGGCGGCCGACCTGCGCATCGAAATCGCCGCTGGTCGCAATCCGCACCACGTCGCCGATCGCCTCGGTGGTGACACCGCGTTCGGCGGCGCGTTGCAGATCGGGCCTGATGACTATTTCCTGCCTCTCGGCACTCGCCGTCGAGTTGACGTTCGACAGGGTCCCTAGCCCGCGCAACGCGCGAACCAGCCGCTGCGCGGTCTGGCCCAGCGCTCGTGCATCCTCGCTGGCGAGGATGAGCTCGAGCCTCTCGCTACCGCCGTCGCCGACCGAGAAGCGAGCGCCGGGGACATCGGCCACGCCCGCGCGCACGGCCGCCTCGAGCGCCGTCTTCGACGGGCGCTCTCCCCGAGGGGCCAGTACCAGGGTCACGAAGGCATGGCGCACCTCGCCCGCGCTCGATTCGTCGGCCTGACCGATGGTTGCGTAGACATGTCGGATACCCTTCACGCGTGATATCGCCCGGCGTACCTGCTCGCTTGCCTCGACCGTCGTCTCGAGGGCCGTTCCGGGCGGTAGCTCGATCGACATTTCGGTGAGGCTGCGATCGTCGGCGGGAAGAAAGCCGATCGGAATCAGCGGGAGGAGCGCGAGCGAGGCAGTCAGGAACGCCAGGGTCGCCGCGATCGTGGCGCCGGGATGGGCGAGGCACCATCGGACCGCCGGGATGTAGAGCCGGTCCCTGGCCGCATCCGCTTTCTCGGCTTCGCCCCGTCCTGACCCCGCCAGGAGATAGGCTGCCATCATCGGCGTGAGCAGGCGCGCCACCATCAGCGAGGCGAGCACGGCGATGACGGCGGTCCAGCCGAACGGCGTGAAGAACAATCCCGCATAGCCGGTCATCACGGCGGTGGGCAGGAAGACGGCCACCAGACTCATGGTGGTCGCGATCACGGCCTTGGCGATCTCGTCGACCGCCTCCACGGTTGCCTGCAGGGCCGGCTTGCCCGTGCGGCGATGCCGTTCGATATTCTCCACCTCGACGATGGCATCGTCGACGAGGATGCCGATGACTACCGCCAGCGCGAGCAGGGTAAGGGTGTTGAGCGTGTAGCCGAACCAGTAGATCGCGGCGAATGTCGGCAGGATCGACAGCGGAAGCGCGGTGGCCGCGATCAATGTCGCCCGCCAGTCGCGCAGGAACAGCCAGACCACGAAGATGGCGAGCAACGCGCCTTCGTAGAGCATCGCCATCGATGCCTCATATTGCTCGATCGTATAGTCGATCGAGCCGCCGACCTGGGTGAACGCGAGTCCCGGCGTTCGGCGCTCCAGATCTTCAAGCGCGGCCCTGATACCTTTTGCGACGGCGACCTCGCCCGCTCCCCTCGAGCGGTAGATCGTCATGCCGACGACCGGATTGCCGTCGAGCATCGCGAAGCACGTGCGATCCGCGCTGCCGTCGCGGACCGTCGCGACTTGGTCCAGCCGGATCTTCCGTCCGTCCGGCAACAGCACCGGCAGCATCGCCAGCTCGGATGCTTGCCCGGCCAGCGCGACCGTGCGGATCGACTGCTCTTCCCCGCCGAGCTGCCCGCGCCCGCCCGAGGATTGCTGCTGCATCTGGCGCAGCGCACGCGAGACGTCACTTGGCGTTGCGCCGACACTCGAAAGGCGAACGGGATCGACGACGACCTGGGCTTCGCGTTCGATGCCGCCGACCCGCTCGACCTTGCCGACGCCCGGCACCGCGCGGACGGCGCGGACGACGGCGTCGTCGACGAACCAGCTCAACTCCGCCTCGCCCATGCGCGGCGACCTGACGGCCAGCATCAATATGGGATCGACGGTGAAATTGCTGGTCGCCACCGTGGGCGGCAGAAGGTTCGACGGCAGGTCCGAACGAACGGAATCGATGGCATCCTTGGTGCGGATCTGCGCGTCGGCCAGCACGGTCTCGAGGCTAAACTCGATATCGATCCGAACCGAGCCTTCGGTGATCGTCGCCTTGACATGGCGCACCCCCTCCAAGGCGGCGACGACATCCTCCATCGGCCGCGCCACCTCGGTTTCCAGCTGGGATGGCGTCGCCCCGGGGAGGACCGCGGTGACTGCCACCGACGGCAGGTCGATGTCGGGGAGGTCCTGCACGGGCAGTCGCGAGAAGCCGACCGCCCCCGCGATTGCCAGCAGGACGAAGAGCAGGACCGCCGGGATCGGATTGCGGATCGACCAGGTCGCCAGGTTCACGGCCGATCCTTTGCGGCTTGCGCGATGTCGACGACATCGCCGTCGTCGAGGAACGCCGCCCCCCGCCGCACCAGGTGCTCGGTGCCGGCGAGGCCCTGGGTGATCTCGACCTGGTCACCCTGCCGGCGGCCCGTCGCGACCGCGCGCAACGCAACGTCCGACCGTCTCGCCGGCGTCGACAGAAGCAGGACATAGCTGCGGCCGTCGCGGATCACGACGCACTCGGCCGGTACGACCAATGCCGCGGCCTCGCCGACGAGGATGGTGCCATTGGCGTACATGCCTGCGCGCGTGGGGCTGCCCGGCAGGATATCCGCATACACGGTGCCTAGACGCGATGCGGCTTCCAGGGCCGGCGCGAAGGCGCGGATCTTCGCCCGTGCCTCGCCTCCCCCGGGAAGCGCCAGCCGAATGGCCTGGCCGCGCCGCGCGACCCGCATGTCCGCGGGACCCAGTTCGCCCCGCCATTCGAGGCGATCCTTGCGGATGATGCGGAACAGTTCCTGTCCCGCTGGCACCACCGCACCCGTCGTCGCGCTACGCGCGGTGACCACGCCGTCGTCCGGGGCCCGTATGTCGGTATAGCGCAGCTCGAGCCGCTTGGCGGCCAGGAGCGCCGATGCGGTCTTCGCCTCGGTCGTATACTGGAGCGCTTCCTGGTCGCTGATCCCGCCGACGCCTTGAAGCCCCCGGGCACGGCGATCATTGGCGGTTGCCTGCGCGTTCCTGGCGAGCAGTTGCGCCTCCTCCGCGCGCAGGAGTGCCGCGTCGAGCCGGGCGAGGACCTGTCCGCGCCGCACCCGATCGCCGACGTTCGCGCGTACCTCGGTCAGCTGGTAGCTGCCGATCTGCGTGCCGATGCTCGCTTCTTCCCACGGCGCAATGGCGCCTTGCGCCACCACGACCACCGGCCACGTCGTTCGCCGCGGCGTCGCGGTCGTGACCGTGAGCGCGGCACGCGGTTGCCCGGTCGCCACCGGTCCGTTGCCCGGGCGCAGTATGAAGACGTAGAGCGCCGCCCCCGCTGCCAGCAGGAACGCGAGCGCCATTGCTATTGCCCGCACACGGCCTCGCAGGGGCGAGCGCGTGCCGCCGATCCTTGCTGGCGACGCGGCATCGGGGGCTACGGGGACGGATCCGTTCATCGAGATGTGCTTTCGATTTCCGGGGTCGGCATGGGGCCGGGGTCTGCCGCGGGGCCGGTGCGGCGCATCAGCGCGACCCAGGCGCGCGCCCGGTCGGCGTTCGCATCGATGGCGCCCTGCTCCGCGCGGTTGAACGTTCGTCGGCTGTCCTCGAACTCGAACTGCGAGATCGCGCCGGCGCGCCAGCGCGTCGCGTTCGCCTCCATTGCGAAGCGCGCGCTCTCCAGCATCTCCCGCGAGGTCTCGACGCGAAGCGCTGCCGACTGCCGAGCCGCCAAGGCATCCTCGACCTCCCGTACGGCGGTGCGAATGGCCGCGGCGCGTTGCGCGACCGCCTCGCCATAGGCGGCTTGTGCCCTGCGGACATTGCCGGCGCCAGCGCCACTATCGAGTAGCGGGGCCGTGAGCGTGGCGCCGATGGAATTGCTGACAAAGGTGGTGTCCGATCCGAACGCCCGGACCCACTGCCCGGTAAGCACCGCGGCAAGGTCGATCCGCGGCAGCCGCTCGGCGCGGGCGATCGCGACTTCGGACCAGCGGGCCGCCACTTCGTTTTCCGCCGACACCACGCCCGGGTTCCGCAGCAATACGATCGCCGGAAGCGCAAGGCGGTGGGGTGGCGGCACGGGCAGCCACGGATCGGCCGTGGCCTCCCCCGCGCCGGTCAGGGCGGCGCGAGGCAACGACACCGCGACGAGGCTGCGAATGGTCGTTGCTTCCACGCCTGTTAGTGCCGCCAGCGCGTCGACCAGCCGCAGGCAGGTTTCTTCCTGCGCAGCCCGGTCGGTGCGGGCGGAGGCGAGATTACTTCGTGCCGTGGCCAGCACGACCGGTGCGATACTGCCCAAGGCGAACCGCGCGCGACTGATCGTCAGTTCAATCTCCCGGGAGGCGATATCGCGGTCGCGCACGCCGCGCACTAGGACACATGCACGCAGCGCGATGACCGTGTCCGCGACGTCCGCGACGATCGACAGGCGCACCCCGTATGCATCCGCGGTCCGTGCGGCGACGCGACGACGCGCGGCTTTCGTGCCTTCGCGCACCCGCCGCCATAGGTCGAGCTCCCAGGAGAGCCGGGGGCCGAGCGCGGCCGATGTCTGATAGCTTGGGGCCCCCGATGGGTCGAAGCGATCCCGTGCACGCGTGGCGCTGCCATCAATGCCGATGGCCGACACCCGTCCGGCATCGCGTACCGCGACCACGGCGCGTGCCTGGTCGATCCGCGCCGCGGCCTCGCTCAGTGTCGGGTTGTCGCGCAGCGCCGCCGCCACCAGGTGATCGATGGCCGGATCGTGTAGCTGCGACCACCAGCTCGGGGTATCCGGCGTTGCCGTCTCGAGCGTTTCGGGCAACCCGCCAGGGTCGTTGGTCCATGCGCGGGGCACGTCCAGCGCGGGCGGGCGATAGTCGGGTTGCAAGGCGCAGGCGCCTAGCAAGAGGGCAGGCAGCGCGCAGGGGGCGCGTGGAAGGCTCGCCATAGCAATATCGGGTCCACTGCCAGCACGGGTCATTTGGGGCACGTGTCGGATCGGGATCGGCCGCGCGGCTCCGGACGCCGGAGGACAGGTGCTGCCTCCGGCGTCCTTCGCGACCCGACGGGTGTTCCCGCTCGGTTGATGCCGATCCCCATGCCCAGGCCAATCAGAAGGTATAGGTCAGGAACCCCATGCCGAACGGGGCGGTCTTCTTCCTGACGATCGGGCTGTCCTTGACGTTGCCCAGCAGCGTGGTGACGCCCGCCGCCGCACCGAGCCCGATATGGCCCGTCAGCCGGTATTGCAGCCCGAGTTCCGCCTTTGCGTCGAGCAGGCCGGCGCCGGGGCGGAACTGCCGGAGACCGGATTCCTGGGACTGGCGCGCACTGACGCCGTAGAAGCGATCATTGTGCTTCGCGTTCGCCCACCGCGCTCCGATCGAGGGCATGAGGAACAGCCGGTCGCTCACGACGACAGGACGCGACAGGCTGAAGTCGGCGATCAAGCCCTTCGTGCCGCCCGCGAAGATCTGGGTAACGCCGGCCGAGGCCTCGAGGCCGAACTGCCGCACGGTCACGAAGCCGCGGGCGCCAGCGCCCATGTCGATCTTGTTGAACCGGTTCGGGACGTCCGACCGCTCATAGTTCTCGAAGGTCATGACGACACCGGCGCCGATAATGAAGGTCCCGTCGTCCACGGGAGCGACGCCGATCCCGTTCTGGAAATTGACGAAGAAAGGCCCGCGCTTGATGTCGATCGCGGGGATCGGCTGGAACTGATATTTCCGCGCGCCCATATAGGCCGGCTGGTACAGACCGCCGGCCCCGATCGTGACGTGATCCTCTTCCGGGCCGCCGTCCCGGCCCACGGGCTCGCCCGGATAGCCGGAAGTCTGCCCGGGCACCGCGGCGAGCGGCGGCTCGATCTTCGTCAGCGTCTGGGCAGCCGCGGAGCCCGCGCAGGCGAGCGCCCCGGCCGAGACGATGGCGCGTGTAGCCAAGGCAGGTGTTTGACGCATGTCGTTCCCCGATTTGTGGTTCGTGCAATGTCCGCCGGAGGCGGCG
>Ga0207671_10001661_pt1 | contig 25296 bp, 22 predicted proteins | sample KBSC24metaG_FD_184352 | JGI IMG/M metagenome (GOLD analysis project Ga0207671, IMG submission 184352) | Corn rhizosphere microbial communities from Kellogg Biological Station, Michigan, USA - KBS C2-4 metaG (SPAdes) (version 2) | ecosystem: Host-associated > Plants > Roots > Rhizosphere > Soil... | reverse complement strand
CTTTGGCTCTGTATCCATAACGCACCCCGTCAAACCGCGCCAGGTTGGAGGACGCTTCCGCCGTGGTCAATACATAATAGGCTGGAACAATATAATCGAGAAGTTCGAAGTCGATAGCTTCTACAATATGCCCTTCCCGGCGCAATCCTTCCATCCGTTGCAGCAGGGTATCCCGTATTTCCGGATCGAGACCCGGATGGGTCAGCGCTTCTTTAAAATAGGCGATCTTGTACTTTCTACCGGGTTCGGCCTCTACGTAGTCAAAAGCGCCGATACCCCTTTTCACGGTACTGTCGAATTCGTCTTCCCCGGCGATCACATCCAATAGCTGCGCCACATCCGGGACGGTAAGACCAAAAATGCCTACCTGATCGAAAGAAGAGGCATAGGCGATCAGCCCATATCGCGATACCCGGCCATATGTGGGCTTTAGACCCACGATACCGCAAAAATCGGCCGGCTGCCGTACCGATCCACCCGTATCGCTACCCAGGCTGGCCATACACAGACCCGCCTGTACGGCCACTGCGCTTCCTCCTGAAGACCCGCCCGGCACCCGGTTGTTATCCCGGGCATTCAGCACTTTGCCGTAAACAGAGTTTTCATTTGTAGAACCCATGGCAAACTCGTCGCAGTTGAGGTGCCCGATGATGATCGCCTCTTCTGCCAGTAGTTTCTCGACGACCGTAGCATGGTAAATGGAGACAAAACCTTCCAGGATGTGCGAGGCGGCTGTTAAGGGATGATCCTTATAGGCAATAACGTCTTTCAGACCAATCACCACGCCGTGTAACTTCCCGACAGGCTGGCCTTCCCTGCGTTGTTGATCCAGCTGCCGGGCCCGGGCAAGAGCCTCCTCGGTATACACCTGGACAAAGGCATTCAGGTGCTGCTGCGCTTCAATGGCCTTTAAATAGTAAAGGACCGCTTCTTGACAAGAAGCAGTCCCATCCTGTAAGGCTTTATGATAATCTTGTATGGAGCGAAATGTAAACAAGTATCAGCTCGATCGCTATCCTTTATCTGGTAGATCCGGTAGCTATCGGGTAGGCGGCAGGTGATAAGAGATTATTGCTGTGTGGAAGTGCTGGCTGGTTTAGTGTCTTTCTCCGCCATTCCTTCTTCCAGTTCTTTCTTCACATTATTCTTAGCATCGTTAAACTCACGGATACCTTTACCCAGTCCACGCATGAACTCAGGGATCTTACGTCCGCCGAACAGTACAAGCACAGCAAGGATGATAAGGATCCATTCACTACCACCGGGCATCGATATCAGGAAATTAGTAACCATAATCAAAGTCTTTAAAGATGAACCCCAAAGTTAATTAAATTGTTCTTTAATTATTTGTTATTAAGCGTTAATATGCATTAATAAGCAAAAAAGCCCGTCGTAGACGGGCTTTTCCCTATAATGCATTCAATACTATTCAGTTGCCATTCTTTTCTCCTTGATACGAGCGCTCTTACCGCTACGCTTCCGCTGGAAGTAGATCTTTGCGCGACGCACGCGGCCGGCCTTGTTCAATTCCAGAGACTCAATATTGGGGGAGAACAGGGGGAACGTCCTTTCCACACCTACACCATCAGAGATCTTACGAACGGTAAAAGTAGCCGTCTGACCTTCACCCTGACGCTTGATCACGTCTCCTTTGAAACTCTGGATACGCTCCTTGTTTCCTTCGATAATTTTATAGTTGACAGTGATGTTATCACCGGCTTTAAATTTCGGAAACTCTTTTTTTCCCGTCAATTGCTCGTGTACAAAAGCTACAGCAGCGTTCATAACTCTATTTTTTAAGGATGGCAAAGGTAATTACATTTTGGTAAAAAACAAAGTTTTTTACCGCGCAACATTCACAGACCTTTTTTCCCGGATAACCGTTACCTTGATCTGACCCGGAAAGGTCATTTCGGTCTGTATTTTTTGGGCGATCTCGAAACTCAGTTTGTCGCTGTCCACATCGGTCACTTTATCGGCCTCTACAATAACCCTCAGTTCACGGCCGGCCTGGATGGCATAGGCCTTTTCCACTCCCGGATAACTCAGGGCAAGATTTTCCAGGTCCTTGATACGCTGCAGGTACTGCTGCATGATCTCGCGCCGGGCGCCGGGACGGGCGCCGCTAATGGCATCACAAGCCTGGATGATAGGGGCAATGACATACTGCATTTCCACTTCGTCGTGGTGGGCGCCGATGGCGTTGACGACAGCCGGGTTCTCCCCGTATTTTTCGGCCAGCTTCATACCCAGCAAGGCATGGCTAAGCTCAGTCTCTTCGTCCGGCACTTTCCCGATATCGTGCAATAATCCTGCCCGCTTGGCCAGCTTGGGATTCATCCCCAGCTCGGATGCCATAATTCCGCAAAGATTGGCTACTTCGCGGCTGTGCATCAGCAGGTTCTGACCGTAGGAGCTCCTGAATCGCATCTTTCCCACAATGCGGACCAGTTCTTTATGTAACCCATGGATACCCAGTTCGATCACCGTCCTTTCCCCGATCTCCATTACCTGTTCCTCGATCTGTTTGCGGGTTTTTTCCACAATCTCCTCGATACGGGCAGGGTGGATACGGCCATCGGCCACCAGCCTTTGCAGAGAAAGACGGGCGATCTCACGACGCAGCGGATCGAAGGAAGACAATACAATGGCTTCGGGAGTGTCATCCACGATGAGGTCTACCCCCGTAGCCGCTTCTATCGCACGGATATTACGACCCTCCCGGCCAATGATCTGGCCTTTTATCTCATCGCTTTCCAGATTGAAGACCGTAATGGAATTTTCGATGGCCTGCTCCGCAGCGGTACGCTGGATGCTTTGGATAATGATCTTCCGGGCTTCTTTATTGGCCCTTTGTTTGGCGTCGTCGATGATCTCCTGCTGCAGCGCCAGCGCCCTTGTCTGGGCTTCCTGTTTCAGGCTTTCGACCAATTGGGCTTTGGCCTCTTCCGCCGTCAGTCCGGCTATCTTTTCCAACCGGCGGATATGTTCTTCCTGGTGTTTTTCCAGCTCGGTCCGTTTCAGATTGACCACTTCTATTTGCCGGTTCAGATTTTCCTTGATGACATCGTTGTCCTTGGCCTGTTTGTCCAGATTCTCCAGCTTCTGATTGATACTCTGTTCTTTCTGCTTGATCCGGGCCTCCGTGTCGTTCACCCGCCTGTTCTTTTCCAACACCTCCTTGTCATGCTCGGCCTTTAGTTGCACGAATTTTTCTTTGGCTTCCAGCAGTTTTTCCTTTTTCAGGTTCTCAGCGGCCGTCTGGGCATCGCTGACGATCTTTTTGGCCTGGTGATCAGCTTCGTCTATCTTACTTTTTGTGTTTTTGGCAAAAAGGAGCTTACCTCCTGCGATACCGACTACCAGTGCGACAATTATTCCAATTATAGTAGTATATTCCATTGACCTTAAAATTTAAAGCGTTCACAATCATATATTTCTTATTCAGGTTCATGATTGCATGAAAATGTGTTAGTTGGCGAAGATAGGAAAATAGCACTCAACTTCAAACGCCAAACTGCGGTCAGAAGCCGCTTTTTAGTACGAAATGCCCCGAAACCCGCCCCGCCGTAACGCCGCTTCCCTACAAGCCCCTGTCCAGCTGCTGTTCCATCCGGCTGAGGGCATCCAATACGGCCGGATTAAGGCCCTTGCCTCCCGACTCCCCGCCTGGCTGGGTGGCATACCACAAGACCACCATGGCAATATAATCCTGCATGTCTCTGCCCGCAAACTGGGTCTTGTACTCTACAATCTTGTCATTAATAGTCTTTAAAGTCCGCCGGACGACCTCCTCGTCCTGAGGATCGATCTTGATGCGATAGGTGCGGTCACCAATCACAACATTTATTGCCATTAGCTCTTGCATAGTTCAAATACTTGTTTTATATTTATTCACACCTTTTGCACAGGGGAATTTGACAGCTGAATAGGGATAAGGTTCGCGCGTAACATTCACTGCCCTTCAACAAAATCGATCCAATTGGATGAAAAATGCAATATTGTACCAATACCCTATCTTAAAACTACATCGCTATGTTTTTAAAAGTCAAATCCCCGGTGTTTATTGACCACCTTACCTTTCAAGTCGAAGATCCCCAAAAAAGCCTGCTCAAAGCCGTCCTGCGGGACGATACCGGTCTTGTCTGCAGCGCCCTCGAAACAGAAGTAGAGAATGGCCAGCAGGAGCTGGACTGGAATGGACTCAACGACCTGCCTTATGGCGTATACACCCTGGAAATTTCGCGTGGGAAGGATGAAATGAAAATGCGACTCGTAAAAAGGGTCTGACCGGTTCTCATTCGCCTAATAACGTTATACACCGGTCAATTTCCCGGATGTACTGGCCGAGCTTTTTTTCCAACGCCCTTTTTTCCTCTTCACTCATAACCGTTTTCGTCACTTTTAGTACTTCCACCTGTTGTTGTAATAAATCCAGCTTCAGCATCTGTTCCCCTTGCTCCTGCTGCAGTTGTCGCAATTCATCTTTTAATTTGCTGTTTTCCTTCAGCAGAAGGTCCCGCTGCCGTAGCAATAACTGCAACTTCTCCTGGATCCGTCTGACCCGAAGCTCTATGCCTTCCTCACCGGAAGGAGTCGCCCGCCCCACACTGTTAGTATCTTCACTCATTGCCGATTATTTCCTGATCTCCGCCTGCACCTCTTTTTCCAATGCCCCCATGATCTTGCCGACCATCCCGTCGATCTCCTTGTCGGTGAGGGTTTTTTCCTCGTCTAAAAAGGTAAAGCTGATGGCCAGTGATTTCTTGCCCACACCCAGCTTCTCGCTTTCAAATATATCGAAAAGCTTTACTTCCTGCAATTTATCCAGACGCACTCCCAGCACGGCTTTTTCTACCTTTTCATAAGGCAGCGCCTTATCGACGATCATCGCCAGGTCGCGGTACACCGGCAACTGGCGCGGCAATTCCCTGAATTCCGTATGCTGTCCGGATGCCAGCTCCAGCAGGCTGTCCCAGCGGACATCGATGAAAAATAACTCCTGTCTGCAATCGAACTGTTTCAAAAGACCGGGGCTAACGGCGCCTGCTTCCAGCAGCAGTTGTGTATCCGTACTTATCGACAGACCCGCTGTCATCTTCGGGTGCTCCAGGGCTTTGGGTTCTGGCGGTGTCAACCCAAGCAATTGGAAAATGCGGGTACAAAGCCCTTTCACATAGTAAAAATCAACGGGCTTGCCTTTTCCCTTCCAACTGTCTTCCACTAACGCACCGGTCACGTAAAGACAGAGATGATTGGTCTCCGTATATTTCCCCACCCCATTTGTGCTATAGGACTTGCCGAACTCGAAGAAGCGCAGCATGCCGCTCTTGCGGTTGAGGTTATAAGCTATGGATTCCAACCCGGTCTCCAACAGCGAAGGACGCAGAATATTCAGCTCGGCACTTAGACTATTGATCATTTTCACGGCCGTCTCCAGTTCTTTTTCACTGAAATAAGCGCTGTTGGTAATGGAGTTGGTCAGGATCTCATTGAAACCCTGTCCCACCAGGTAATTGGCTACGGATGATTTCCAGGCGGACTGGGCAGGATCGCTTTCGACGGAAGGAGAAATGGTAATGGCAGATGGGATCTGGATATTGTCCAGCCCATCTATCCGCATGATCTCTTCGACGATATCCGCCGGTAAGCTGACGTCGGGTTTGTGCCAGGGCACAGCCACATGAATAGCATCGATGCCTTCCTTGATGATCTCGAACCCCAGGCTCAGCAGGATATTCTTCACGGTGTCCGGATGGTAATTTTTTCCGCTGAGCTTCTTCAGATAATGGTGTTTGAGAATGACCTGCGTTTTATTCCGCGGATCGGGATATTCATCTACAATTTCAGAGGCGATCTCTCCGCCGGCCAGTTCTTTGACAAGCAGGGCCGCCCTTTTCAGCGCATTTACCGTGCCGGAAATATCCATTCCTTTTTCAAAATGTGTTGCTGCATCTGTCCGCAGCCCATGCCGGAAGGACGTCTTACGGATATCCGTGGGATTGAACCAGGCGCTTTCCAGGAAAATATTTTGGGTGCCTTCGTGGATGCCGCTGTGTACTCCGCCGAATACCCCTGCAATGGCCATTCCTTCCTCGGCATTACAGACCATCAGGTCCTCCGCCGACAGTTTTCTTTCTTTTTCATCCAGCGTTACAAAGGGCGTACCCTCCGGTAGATTTTTTACGATGATCCGGGCTCCCTTGATGGCATTCAGATCGAAAGCATGCAGCGGCTGACCCATTTCATGCAGCACGTAATTGGTAATGTCGACGATGTTATTGATGCTCCTGATGCCGATGGCCTTTAGCTTGTCCTGCATCCACCGTGGAGACTCCCTGATGGTGATACCTTTGATGGTAACGCCGGAATAGCGTTCGCAGCTACGTTTGTTCAAAATACTTACTGCTACCGGCAGACTATTGTTTTCTGTTTTGAAGGCGTTCAGCGAAGGCTGTTTAGGCCGGTATTCCTTGTTCTCATGATGCGAAAGCCAGGCGCAGACATCCCGTGCCACTCCCAGATGACTCATGGCATCCATATGATTGGGGGTAAGTCCTATTGTTATCAGCTGGTCGGAATAAGGCTGGAACCAGGATGCTGCCGGCGCACCCACTTTCACCGTGGCTGGCAATACGATGATCCCGGCGTGGCTTTCACCCAGCCCGATCTCGTCTTCTGCACAGATCATCCCATGGCTTTCTACCCCCCTGATCTTCGCCACCTTCAGCGTAATAGGATCCCCTTGCAACGGATAGATAGTCGTTCCGGGCACCGCCACTAACACCTTCTCACCCACCGCGACATTCGAAGCTCCGCATACAATGGACAAAGGCTCCGGCCCTCCTACATTCACTTTGGTCAGCCGCAGCTTGTCCGCATTGGGGTGCGGGATGCACTCCAGCACCTCTCCGATGATCAGCCCTTTCAAACCCCCTTTCACCGATTCGTATTTTTCTATACTTTCTACTTCGAGTCCGACAGATGTAAGTATCCTGGAAAGCCGTTCCGGTTCGATCTTCACCGGTAAATAATCACAAAGCCAGTTATAACTGATGGTCATGTAGCGTTTTTTTTCGCATCAAAGATAATTTTTTTACCCGTAAGGGAGCCCTGCAGGGGCTTCCGGTCAAATATTTGCATAAATAATACGTTAGCAATGGAATAAAGGCCTTTTTTAAAGCCATTTTAATACCCTTTTAAAGTGATAATCAAATGTTAAAGCGTAAGCAATGGATTAACTTTGCGGGTAGATCCCTGTCCTAGTATTGCGACAAAAATGGATGAAATATGATTTTTGCCGCAAACACCTAACAATAAATTTCTGAATTGGATCCGTCCAATTTGGTACTCAAAAGCTGATGTATGAAAAAACACCTGTTTATCCTGGCCCTTGTGGCCATTGGCTTCACCGCATGCGGTCCGGTTTATGTAGTCCACCAGGACCCGGTGCCGGCACCCGCTCCGCCTCCGCCCCCTCCCCAGACAACTCCGGAGGACGTCACTTATCAGAATTTTTATGATCAGTTAAGCCCATACGGTCAATGGATCGACGACCCGAATTACGGCTATGTATGGTTGCCCGATGCCGGTCCGGACTTTAAACCTTATGCCACCAACGGACATTGGGTATATACTGATGAAGGCTGGGCATGGGATTCCGGTTACCCCTGGGGCTGGGCTACCTTCCACTATGGCCGCTGGTTTTTCCAGGATGGTTATGGCTGGATGTGGATACCCGGCAGCGAATGGGCGCCTGCCTGGGTAAGCTGGCGCAACAGCGACGAATACTATGGGTGGGCGCCTATGGGACCCAATGTCAGTTTCGACGTCGCCTATGGCGGCGGATACGCTCCACCCCCGTTCTACTGGAACTTCGTACCCCACCGGTATATTGTCAGCCCGCAGATACACAATTACTATGTCCGGGAATCAAATAATGTTACCATCATCAACCAGACTACCATCATCCGCAATACGACCGTCATCAACCGTTCGGGACATGGCCGCTACTACGGTGCCGGTCCGGACGCCGGTGAAGCCGGAAGATATTCAGGCGCGTCCGTAAGACCCCTGGTCATCCGGGAAAGCCGCACACCCGGCGAACGCACCGACAACGGTAATCTTACCGTCTATCGCCCGCGCGTCAATGGAGGTTCGAACGACTCCCGCCCTAACAATGCCGGCAGGCCCTTCGCCCCTTCCAGGGTCCAGACTTACAATAACGCAAGACCCGTCAACAGGACGGTCTACGGGAACAATGGAAACAACTGGAATAATGGAAATAACTGGAATAACGGAAACAACGGAAACAACGGAAACGGCGGAAACAGCGGAAACAGCGGAAACAACTGGAATAATGGAAACAATGGGAATAACCGGAATAATGACAACCGCAACAACGGCTGGCAGAACGACCGCAACAACGGCGGCCGCAACAATGCCGGGTTCCCGAACAATTCCCCCGCGAATCAACCGGTGAATTCCCAACCCCAGCCGAACAATCCGCCGTTGAACCAGCCCATTCAGCGTCCGGGACGCCCTTTTAATCCCAACCCGTCTACTCAGCCGGCCAACGCTCAACCTCAACCGAACAATCCACCGGTGAACCAACCCGCTGTTAACCCTCCGGGCCGTACCAATACCGGATTTCCTAATAACCCGCAGAACCAGCCGGCTCAGCAGCCCGTCCAGAACAACGATGGCAACAGACCGTTCAACCGGCCCGTCGCTCCGGGCAATCAGCCGGATAGCCGCTTCGGCCGGCCCTTCCAGCCGAATAACCAACCGGCTCAACAGCCTGCCCAGCAGCCCGTCAGACAACAAACACAACCCCAGCCGCAGCAACAACAGCCGCAGTTCTCCGGACGGCCGGTATTTCAAAGACCAGGCAGCATCAACAATGCACAACCCACCCGGCCGCCGGTGATCCAACCCAGACCCACGCCCGCGCCCGCACCCCCACCGGCTACTACTACGCCGCCACCCAAAAAGGACGAACCCGGCAGACCAGGCCGTTCTTAAAATAAGTTAGTATAAGCTTCAATGGCCCGTCAGGCCTGCGTCCCGAATAATTTTTCGGGACGCTTTTTTGGGGATCATGCTGCCATGGCCTTCTTTTTTTGCTTTCAAATCCACTGATAACATGACTTTTAGCCATTTTGGGCAGCGGTCTGACCCGCCCGCAAATACACTATCGACTAATTTGACCCCTCTCTCAAAGCGCCCTATCGATGCGCCTTCTGCGGTTCATCACGGGTTTCTGCATGTTTTAAAATGAGGCTAACCCGCATTCTGTGGTTTGCCTATCCCCGCAAAATATTTGAGGCTAAATCTTTGTGCACAACAGGTGTGAATTTAAATACGGAAATGGCTGAAAACTTTTTTAAATTGTGAATATTTCAAAGGCCTCTGTGTATAACCGCGGAACTACTGTTGACAACCATGTGTATTTCTAAAGGAAAAATATAGAAAAAGAAAAATTTTTTTCGTCGGCTTCATGAGTTCTATATTCGCCCTCCTGACTCAAAGGGATAACATTCTGTTCATGTTGCCGTAACAATTCCTTAATGAATATATGGTCGAACACAACCCAATGAGCCCGGTGCCGGTAACGGGGCAATAGAGGCGGGACACCCTATTTTTTTACTATTATTCGGACGGTTTTGTATGGATCTCACTAACCTTAATCTCAATAAGGACCGCAACAAAATGAGGCGCAAGCCGGCGGTTGACCTTAGTACCATGGTATATGGTAAAATTCCTCCTCAGGCAAAAGAGTTGGAGGAGGCCGTGCTCGGTGCTATCATGCTTGAAAAAAGCGCCTTTGACGCGGTCGTAGAGATCCTTAAACCGGAATGCTTTTACCTGGAAGGGCACCAGCGGATCTATCGCACCTTCCAAAGCCTTGCGCACAAAAGTCAGCCCATCGACATCCTGACCGTCGTAGAGGAGTTGAAAGTGAGACAAGAGCTTGAAATGGTCGGAGGCCCTTATGCCGTGACCAAACTTACCAATTCCGTCGTCTCTTCCGCTAACATCGAAACCCACGCCCGCATCATCCTGCAAAAGTTCATTCAGCGGGAGCTCATCCGCATCAGCGGAGAGATCATAGGGGATGCTTATGAAGACAGCACGGACGTATTCGATCTCCTCGACGATGCAGAAAGCAAACTCTTCGAGATCACCAACAACCACCTTCGGAAAAACTTCGACAGCATCGATAGCGTCCTGGTCAAAACCATCCAGCGTATCGAAGACCTGCGCCACAAACAGGACGAGATCACCGGCGTACCCAGCGGCTTCCCCTCCCTGGATAAGATCACCTATGGCTGGCAGCCGACCGACCTGATCATCCTGGCAGCCCGCCCTGCCGTGGGTAAAACTGCCTTTGCCCTCAACCTGGCCCGCAATGCGGCCCTTAATGCCTCCAAGCCTACCGGAGTGGCCTTCTTTAGCCTGGAAATGGGCTCAGCGCAGCTGGTACAACGTATCCTCAGCGCAGAAGCGGAAATTTTCATGGAAAAGATCGCCCGGGGCCGGCTGGAAGAACATGAGATGAAGCAGTTGTACAAAAAAGGGATCGACAGACTCGCCAAAGCACCCATATTCATCGACGATACCCCAGCCCTCAATATCTTCGAGTTGCGCGCCAAATGCCGCCGGCTGAAGAACAAACACAATATTGGCTTTATCATCATCGACTATCTGCAGCTGATGAGCGGAGCCGGCGATAACAAAGGGGGCAACCGCGAACAGGAGATCAGCCAGATATCCCGCGCACTGAAAGGCCTGGCTAAAGAATTATCGGTCCCCATCATCGCCCTCTCGCAGTTAAGCCGCGCCGTGGAGTCCCGCAAAGATGGGGAGAAGATCCCCCAGTTGAGCGATCTGCGCGAATCCGGTGCTATCGAACAGGATGCTGACATGGTCATGTTCCTTTATCGTCCGGAATATTACGGCATCACCGCCAATGAAATGGGCGAAAGCAACAAAGGAGAGACACACGTTAAGATAGCCAAACACCGTAACGGTTCCCTGGACACGGTCAAGCTCCGCGCCCTTCTTCATATCCAGAAGTTCACAGAATATGGAGAAGATGATTTCGGCGGGATCGGGCTGCCTTCAGGAGGCGGCTGGAAACCCGTCCAGGACGGTGGCGGAGCCGACGGCGGCGCCCGTCTGTATATCCAGGCCGGCAGCCGCATGAAAGACCTGCCAATGGATGACGACGAGGCCCCCTTCTAACTAAACCAGCACCCATGGCATTGCCTTTTTTCTACTTGTCTTCCTATGACCCCACTACAACAGAATTGATCCTCGATGAAGACAATTCCCGCCACATCGTCCAGGTGCTTCGGATGCAACCCGGCGATGCCCTCCAGCTTACCGACGGGAAAGGTGCTTTATTGACAGGCGTCATTATCGACAGTCACAAAAAGAAATGCCGTGTCCGAATACAATCCACCCTCTCCCAGCCGCCGGCCAGGAGAAAAGTCGTCATCGCCATATCCCTTTTGAAAAACGCATCCCGCTTCGAATGGTTCCTGGAAAAAGCTACAGAGATAGGCGTCAGCAGCATCATCCCATTGATTTGTGAACGCACCGAAAAACAACACGCCCGTTCAGACCGGCTCCGGAATATCCTCGTCAGCGCCATGTTGCAATCCCAGCAAACCTGGCTGCCCGATCTGCCCGACCCGACACCCCTCGCCGAAATACTCGCGGATCCCCCCTGCGACCAGCGGTTTATCGCCCATTGCCTGGACGCACCCCGCCCCACCACGGCTCTCGCCGACCGGCGCCAGCCCGAGCCCCCGGTCACACAACTCATCCTCATCGGACCCGAAGGAGACTTCTCACCAAAAGAAATAGAAACAGCACTAAAGGAAGGATTTTTGCCGGTGACGCTGGGCGACAACCGCCTGCGAACCGAAACCGCCGGAGTGGTGGCAGCTACATTGCTTTGTATCGGCTAACCATCGCCGCTTGTTCTAGTGCCAGGCGGTAACAGACTGCATGACCAATCTAAACAAATTATTAATTCGGGAATCATCCCTTCCGCCAGCAGGCCCACCACATGATCCGCCGGCGCCGGGCTACTTATACTTCCAATTCCTGGATTTCCCCTCCTCCAGCCATTCCAGCGTCGTAGCCACCCGTTTGTCCCTTGTCACATCGGTTTTCGCCTCCGTGATCCACTCGATATATTCCCTCCGGTGACCGGGAGGAAAATTGTCAAATGTGGCCTGTGCCTTTTTGTTTTTTTTCAACGCCGCCGTCAGCGCTGCCGGCATGGGCAATTCCTTCTTAGGCTCTTTCTTAGCCCTAGCCGGCACATTCCTGCCATCCCTAATCAGTTGCGCGGCCTCTTTAACATAAGCGATCATTATTTTGTCGGCCGGCAGATCTTTCACCGAAGTGATCCGATCCAGGTGCCCCATGGCATTCTTATCCTTTATCTGTAATATGCCTTCCGTATCCTTTAGCTGCGAAGCATTCCAGAAACCAAAAGCGCAATGCTGTTTGAAGGCCGCCATATTACAAATGATAGTGCCATTGCATTCAAAAAAAGGCATACTCCATTTCACCGTTTCGGTTACATCGGGGCAGCCCTTATGCACCAGTTTCCGGATATGTTCCAAAATGGGTTTTGCAAAATCAGCAGACCTGGCGATATACGCATCGATGCGGGCATCAGTAGCAGTCGCAGCCATAAGCATTATATTAGCGGTATACTAATATAAAACAATTTGCGCAAATACACAGCGGCTCTACGCCCTTATTGCCCCGCTTTCTTCTTCGCCCTGGTATTCAGCAGCTCCACCCCGAATGCAAACGCCATCGAAAAATAGATATACCCCTTATCGATATGCGTATGATGCAGCGGCTCCACCCCCTCAAAGAACAGGCTGAAACCTACCATCAGCAAGAAGGAAAGAGCCAGCATCTTCAGGGTCGGACGTTTGTCGATATAGTCGGCGATCTTCTGCGAAAAAAAGAACATAACGATCATTGCAATGACCACGGCCGTGATCATTACAGCCACCTGTTGCGCCAGCCCCACGGCCGTAATGACGCTGTCAAAGGAAAATACCGTATCCACCACTACTATCTGGCTCACGATGGCGGCAAAAGAGGAAGCCTTGCTCTCCTTTACCATCTTCTCCTCCGCATTTTCCCCATCCAGCTTGTCATGGATCTCTGTCACCGTTTTATATAGAAGGAACAGCCCGCCGGCCAGCATGATCAGGTTGCGCAGGGTAAATCCATAGCCAAATACCGAGAAAAGCTCCCGGTTGCCATTTGTTACCAGCCAGCCCAGCCCGAATAACAACAAACTCCGGATCAGGATCCCCGCGAGCATCCATATCCGCCGGGCCTTCAATTGTTGCGGAGAACGCAGTCTGCCGATAAGGATAGATACAAAGATCACGTTGTCAATACCCAATACGATCTCCAGCAAGGTAAGGGTCAGTAAACTCACGAGAGAAGCCACGGAAAAAAGAGAGGTCATAGTTTGTCAGTTAAGCGCCACAAAAATAGGGTTCTGGCGGATACATCAGATCCCCCGGCAAATTCGCCGCGTGATAAACGGCCCCTCATAAATAAAACCCGTCCATACCTGTACCAGCGCCGCTCCTGCATCCAGCTTCTCCTTCGCATGCTCCGCCGTGAAGATCCCGCCGGAGGCGATCACCGGGATACGTCCCTGCAGCTTCGAGCACAGATAGACCACGACTTCCGTAGCCCGCTGCCGTAACGGCGCCCCGCTGAGCCCGCCCGCGCCAATAGCTTCCAGCCGGTCCGCCGTCGTCACCAATCCCTCCCGGCTGATGGTAGTATTGGTAGCCACCAGTCCATCCAGGTTTATCTCCAGCGCCAGGCCGATCACATCATCCAGTTGTTGCTGGTTCAGATCTGGCGCTATTTTCAGCAACAGCGGTCTCGGCCGGATACCGGTCTGCGCCGCCAATTCCCCGCCGATGCGCTGAAGATTCGTCAATATCTGGTGTAAGGCGTCTTTTTCCTGTAAGGCCCTTAACCCCGGAGTATTCGGCGAACTGACATTCACCACGAAATAATCCACGTCCCCATATAATGCCCGAAAACAGATCTCATAATCCTTCCAGGCCTCCTCGTTCGGGGTGACTTTATTCTTCCCGATGTTACCACCGACGATCAGCCTGCCTGCCCCGCGTTCCTGCGCCGCCCTCCACGTCTTCAGCCTCGCAGCGATCACGTCCACCCCATCATTATTAAACCCCATCCGGTTGATCAACCCCTGGTCCTGCGGCAAGCGGAACAATCTCGGCTGCTCATTGCCCGCCTGTGGCCGCGGCGTCACCGTCCCGATCTCCACAAACCCAAAACCCAATGCCTCCAGCTCCCTCAGATACAGCGCATTCTTATCAAATCCGGCACCCAGCCCCACGGGGTTATGAAAAGACAAACCCAACACCTCCCGCCACAACCCGCCAACCCGCGCCGCACCCACACCTGCCACACCAGCACCCGGCTGCGCGCCACCCTCTCCCCCCGCAGCCGCCGGCTCCTCCGGCCGGCAGCTCCACTCCACCAATTGCCGCATCAGCCCCCACCCACACAGCGCCTTCAGCACTTTCATCGAAAAATGATGCACTCCCTCCGCCGGGAAAAAGAACAATATCGTACGCAGTATTTTATACATATCGCCACGAAGATACAATCCAAAATATTCAACCTATTTCCCCCGGATTTATTATCTTTGAGAGAATAAGTTGCATAAACAACTAAATTAAGATCCCATGCAGGAAGCGTACATAGTCGCCGGATACCGCACAGCAGTCGGAAAATCGAAAAGAGGCAAACTCCGTTTTTATCGCCCCGATGACATGGCCATCGACGTTATCAAAGGCTTGCTGGCCTCCGTACCTCAGCTCGACCCCCTTCGGGTTGACGACGTCATCGTTGGGAACGCCGTTCCCGAAGCTGAACAGGGACTTCAGGTGGGCAGGATCATCGCTGCGCGTGCGGTCGGCATCCATGCCCCCGGCGTCACCGTCAACCGCTACTGTGCCAGCGGTCTCGAGACCATCGCTATGGCTACCGCCAAGATACGTTCCGGCATGGCCGACTGTATCATCGCCGGCGGCACAGAAAGCATGACCATGGTGCCCCAGGCCGGCTGGAAGACGGTCCCTGCCTATTCCATCGCGTCGCAGGAACCCGACTACTATCTCAATATGGGCCTCACGGCTGAAGCCGTCGCCAAAGAATATAACGTCAGCCGGGAAGACCAGGACCAGTTTTCCTACCACTCTCATCAAAAAGCGATCAACGCTATCAATAAAGGATTTTTCAAGTCAGGTATCCTGCCACTCAATGTCGAAGAAGTTTACGTTGATGAAAAAGGCCGTCGTCAGAAAAGAAGTTACACCGTCGACACCGACGAAGGCCCAAGAGCCGATACGTCGATGGATGCACTGGCCAAACTAAAACCCGTCTTCGCCGCCGGCGGATGTGTCACAGCCGGCAACTCCTCCCAGACCAGCGACGGCGCAGCCTTCGTCATCGTCATGGGCGAAAAGATGATCAATGAACTGGGTCTAAAACCCATCGCCCGTCTGGTGGCCTGCGCCAGCGCCGGCGTACACCCCCGCATAATGGGCATCGGTCCCGTAGAAGCCGTTCCTAAAGCACTTCGTCAGGCTGGCATGGATCTCGCACAGATCGACCTGGTCGAACTGAATGAAGCCTTTGCCTCACAAGCCCTGGCAGTTATCCGCAAACTGGAGATCAATCCCGATATCGTCAACATCAATGGCGGCGCTATCGCTCTTGGCCACCCCCTGGGATGCACCGGTTGCAAGCTGACCGTTCAACTTGTTCACGATATGAAACGCCTGAACAAAAAATATGGCATCGTCACTGCCTGTGTCGGCGGAGGCCAGGGAATAGCTGGTATTATTGAAAATTGTAATTAGAATCCGCTAAAACCCTCCAAAGCCACTCATTTTTGGTAAAAGCATCCTTTTAAGGTCCTTTTTATTTACTCATATCATAAATAGTTTTAACTTGCTTTGTAGTTGAAATACTTACGGAATCTACTAAACTAACATGATTCGAGTTTTTATCACCGATGATCATGAGATCTATCTGGAAGGATTGGCCCTGTTATTAAGCAAACAAGAGGGTATCGAAGTTATTGGTACCGCTACATCGGGTAAAGAGCTCCTTGGATTGGTACCAGGCATGCAGGCAGACGTTTTGCTGCTGGACGTTTATCTACCCGACATGGGTGAAGAAGAAATACTGCAGCAGGTAAGGGCGATAAGACCCGACTTGCGTATCATCTATCTCACTTTGCTCAGGGGTACGCGTTACGTCCATAAATTGTCCAAATACAATATCCAGGGTTACATACTTAAGAACGCCTCCCTGGACGAGCTGCTCAACGCTATCCGCTCTGTTCAGGACGGCGGCAGTTATTTTAGCAAGGACATCCATATCGGCGATCGCGACGAAGACTTCCGCAACACCGTCACCATTGAAGATAAACAGATCGACGAGATACTGTCCCGGCGGGAATTGGAAGTGCTGCGTCTCATCTGTAAAGAATACAGCAATGCGGAGATCGCTGACAAACTGTTCCTTAGTGTAAGCACCGTGGAAACACACCGTAAGAACCTCATCGCCAAACTTGGCGTCAATAATACCGTCGGGCTGGTAAAATTCGCCCTGCGGAATAATTTGACCGACTAAGACACCAATAAGCCACAGAAAGATTACTATTTTGGATGTAAATGAATGAAACTTTTACGTGAAGCGGTCATCTTTCTTATTTCTTCTACTGTTCATCAATTCCGCCCTTTTGGGACAAGTGGATTCGCTTGCCCTGCAAAGTATCTATTACAGGGCGATGCATCTTTCCGAGAACAAAGTGGATTCTATCCGGTATTACGCTGATTACATAGCCAACGCCGGCACCAAAGGTGCGTGGCCGTCGGCACGTATCATGTCCCTGCGTTTGAAAGGATTCTATTATGAAAGTAAGGGCGACTATAGCAAGGCGCTTACCATTTATTACGAAGCACTCACCGGCGCCCGCGCATCTGGTTACATAGAACGCCAGACCGAATTGCTGACCGACCTTGCCGCCGTCTATACCCAGGATATGAAACAGCCCCAGAAAGCAAAAGATCTCTACCGGGAATGCGTCCGGCTGAACAAACAATTGGGTGACGGCCATTCCCTGCTGAACTCATATATCAATCTGGGTGCGATATACAGCCGTCTCGGTCTTTATGACAGCGCTTTATTTTTCTTAAAGGAAGGACTTCGCATCGGGAAGCCATATGAAGTAAGAGGCGAAGAAGATCTGACCACTCTTTACAACAACATTGGGAATGCCTATTACTTTCTCAAACGGTATGACGAGGCCGTCGTTTATTTCAGGAACAATTACTTCCATGACCTGAACGGCCATGCCCCCTCCCGGCTTGCCGACGTCTGGCTCGACGTGCTCAACCTCGCAGATTCCTATACTGAAAAAAAGGCTTTTGATTCCGCCGCCCGGTATGGAGACTCTTCACTCTTTCTCGCCCGGCAATTGGATTCAAGAAGCAAACAGTCCGATAGCTATCAGATCCTGTCCAAACTGGCGCAGCGAAAAGGCGACTTTAAAAAGGCATGGGAATATCAGGAAAAGTGGTACACGCTTGACACCGCCCTGATGAACAGCGAAACATACAAAGCCGTTGCCGAACTGGAACAGAAATACGAAGCCCGGCAGCGGGAGAATGAAAAACTGGTCCTGCAGGCAGAGGTCGTCCAGCAGAAATTCCATTCCCGTATCATGATGATCACTGCGAGCAGCCTGCTGCTCATCGCCATCGCCGCCGCCATTGCATTCATTGTCAAACGCAGGGCGAACCAAAAACTCCAATCCACCAATGAGCTCATCGTGCGGCAGAACGAACGGCTGTCGGAACTCAACTACGAGAAAAATTCCCTCATCAGCATTGTATCACACGATCTCAGCACACCTTTCGCCAGCATCGGTATGTGGCAACAGCTGTTGCAAAACGAACAGGACAATCTTACCCCCAGCCAGAAAAAAGCACTCGACCGCATCGGACAAGCCACCGGTTATGGTGAAAAACTGATCCGGCATATCCTCGACGTGGAAAAAGCGCAGACCAATCAGAACAAGATCCAATTGGAAAATCTCGATCTGCGCATCTTCACGGAATCTGTATTGGATGAATTTGTTCCTGCCGCCGCCCAAAAAGATATTCAGCTGCACCTGGACTGCCCCAACAGGTCCCTCTATTTTCTTAGCGACCGGCAATTGCTGGCCCGTATGCTGGAAAATCTGCTGTCCAACGCGATCAAATACACCAACAGCGGTAAAAATGTATGGATCAGCGTCAGCGACGAGAAAGACGCCATCAGCATCAAAGTTCGCGACGAAGGCGTTGGTATCCAGCCCGATGAACTACCCCACCTCTTTGCCAAATACAGCAAAATATCCTCAAAACCGACGGCCGGCGAAGCCTCCACCGGTCTGGGCCTGGCCATCGTCAAACGCATCTGCGAAGAATTGAACGGCCAGATCTACTGCGAAAGCCACCTGGGAAAAGGGTCCGTATTCACCGTTGTGCTTAAGAAATAACTACCGTTTAGCATTTTTAACAGGCCAAAACTGGATGGACTGGCCTAAATTTGAAACGCTGTAGCAAAAACTTCCCCCAGGTATCATGAATCGAGTTATACAAGGTTTTAGCTTTTTGTTGATCGTATTGGCTACCCACGTCGCAGTCGCGCGCCCGGGAGGCGACCCGACCACCGGCACTCTCTCCGGCAGGATCACCGATAAATCCGGCGCACCTCTTTCCGGCGCCACCGTCTATATTCCCGATCTTAAACTCGGCGTCGTCGCCGATACCAATGGCTATTATCGTTTCAATTCACTCCCCTCCGGCAAATACCTCATCGAGGTTCATTCCATCGGCTTTAAAACCATCACCCGGAGTATTGTCGTCAGCGGAGCCGTCACCCTTAATTTCGCGCTCAACGACAGCTATGTCGAAGAGAGCGCCGTAGTCGTGACAGGTCTTTCCAAAGCCACGCAGATCAAAAGAAACCCCGTACCTATTGTCGCCATCTCGCACGACTACCTGGCTTCGAATCTTAGCACAAATGCCATCGACGCCATAGCCAGGATACCCGGCATCCGTGCCGTTACCACAGGTCCCAATGTATCCAAGCCTTTTATTCGCGGGCTGGGCTATAACAGGATACTTACCCTTTACGACGGTATCCGCCAGGAAGGCCAGCAATGGGGCGATGAACACGGCATCGAGGTGGACCAGTATGGTGTCGATAGGGTAGAAGTGATCAAAGGGCCCGCCAGCCTCAGCTTTGGCTCCGATGCCCTGGCCGGTGTCGTCAATCTTATCCCGACCCAGCCGACGCCCGAAGGTAAAATGATTGGCGACCTGACCCTCGACTACCAGACCAATAACAAATATCTCGGCGGCTCGGCCATGCTGGGTTCCACTAAGAACGGCCTGGAATGGATGGCCCGGATCTCCCACAAACAGGCGGTGGATTATAAAGATAAGATCGATGGCAGGGTATTCGGCACCGCCTTCAACGAGACCGATGCCAGCGCCTCCCTCGGTCTTCATCGCAAATGGGGGTATTCCCATCTTGATTTTGTACTCTTTGATGACCTTCAGGAAATACCCGATGGCAGCCGCGATAGCGCCACCCGTCTCTTTACCCGCCAGATCAGTGAAGCGGACTCCGTCCCCCGGGAGATCGTTTCGAACGCCGACCTCAACAGCTATAAGATGGAGCAACTGCACCAGCACGTACAGCACTACCGCATCTATTCCGGTAACAGCTTCACCCTGGGCGACGCCGGCCGGCTACAGGTCAACCTGGGTTTCCAGCGCAGCATCCGCCGGGAGTTTAGCCATCCCGTTCTCAACGATATTCCGGGACTCTATCTCCAGCTGAACAGTGTTACCTACGACATAAAATACTTTTTGCCCGAATTCGATGACTGGAATGTCACCATGGGACTCAATGGTATGTATGAGACCAACAACAGTACAAAAGGCACCGAATTTGTCATTCCTTCTTACCACCAGTTCGATATCGGCCCCTTCCTGCTGGTAAAACGCAGCTTTGACAAACTCGATATTGCAGGAGGTCTCCGTTATGATTCCCGTGCCTTTGACAATTTTCAACTTTATACCCGGCCCGATCCGGCTACGGGGTTTGATAAACCTGTATATGGCGCGGACACCGTGGGTGCAAGTGCCCTGTTCTACAACTACCGGAAAACATTCGGCGGTATTTCCGGCAGCCTGGGAGCTACTTATAATTTCTCCGACCACTTTTCCGTGAAGGCCAATATCGCCAGGGGCTTCCGGGCTCCCAATATCGCCGAGATCTCGGCCAACGGAGTCCATCCCGGCACCAATATCTACCAATTGGGCAACCCCGATTTCAAACCCGAATTCAGTTTCCAGGAAGACATCGGGTTGGTCTATTCTTCACATTATCTGGTGGCGACCCTCGACCTCTTCAATAATTTTATCTCCAACTATATTTATAACCAAAAGCTGTCCACAGCCACCGGCGCCGATTCGACAGATGGCAGCGGCGACACCTATTTTCGCTTCGTTTCTTCCAAAGCCCGTCTCTATGGCGGAGAATTCAGCATCGATATCCACCCGGTGAAAGCGTTGCACTTCGAGAATAGCTTTTCTCTCGTTTACGGCACCAATAAAGGAGCCCTGTCCAAGACCCTTGGTGACAGCGCTAAATATCTGCCCTTTATTCCACCAGCACACGGCCTGTCGGAATTGCGTTACGAATTTGGTTCGAAGCCTACCCGCTTGTCCCATGCCTTTGTAAAAATACAGTTGGAATATTCTGCTGCGCAAAACAGAGTGATGCTTGCCTATAACACGGAGACACCTACCGCGGGATATGCTTTATTCAATGCCGGCATAGGCGGCCGCTTCTCCGATAAAAAAGGAAAACCTATAGTGAATATTTATCTGATGGGAAACAATCTCTTCAATACAGCCTATTATGATCATCTCAGCAGGCTGAAATATTTTTTCTTCTCGCCCTCGGACACCAACCCTACCCATGGGATTTACAATATGGGCCGGAATATCAGTTTGAAACTGGATTTCCCATTGGATTTCAATCTGAGGCCGGATAAAAAACCGGCTCCCGATGCCGCCGGGTAAACCGCTATACGATAATAGAAATAATAATATTTCAGGATTGGCGTTATTATGGCATTACTAACCCAACCAAATAGCCCAAAGGCCGCCCGGATTCGGGCGGCTTTATTCTTCCCCCCCTGCCTCACCGTCCTTTCGGTAATAGCTCCCGGTTTCATAATCAAATGACTTCACCTTCGTCTGCGTATAATCCGGGTCATAAGATACAAAGAAATACAGGTAAAGAACCCGGCTAAACCGCATCAGCCAGGGTTGCATCAATACCAGGAATACGGCGTTCAGGCCCATCCACCAGAAAAACCGGTGGTCCTCCGTCGAAAACCCGATCAACACCCACCAGGCAACAAAAGTGGTTACCGACAGCGCAAAGGACAAACCATAGCTGACATATCCCGTTCCATACCAGAAACCAACCTCCAGTTCAAAAGGCTGCCCGCATTCGGGGCACTTATCCGGCATTTTCAGCGTTTGTTTTAAATTCCAGGGATTGGGATGGGTGAACATGGAACCCCGCCGGCAACGGGGACATTTCATCGTGAAGAGACTCCAGAAATAGTTTGGCTTTTCTTGTTGGGACATAATGCAAAGGTAAATAAAATCAAACCGTCCACGCCATTACCCCATGTCCCGTAAATGCATATGGCTGACAATGCCCGCCCAGCTTAGCCAGGACCTCCATCACCCGGTATTTCGATATCGCGGGACAATAAAAGGTCATAAATCCGCCGCCCCCGGCACCCGATATCTTTCCACCGGTTGCTCCCGCCTTTTTCGCCTGCTCGTAGATATCATCGATAAAAGGATTGGAAATGCCTTCGGCCATTTGCTGTTTCTGCCGGAACCCGAAATCCAGGATCTCGCCGATCTCATGGATACGCCCCCGTAAAAGGGCCTCCTTCATCAATAGCGCCTGGTGTTTCAGCTGGTGCATGGCTTCGATGGATTTCTCCTTCTTATCGACCACATTCCGGCTTTGCACTTCGATGATCTTTGCCGACTCCCGGCTGGTAGCCGTATAATACAATAACAGATTGTTTTCGAGTTCGAACAGATATTGCTGTTTTACCCGCAAAGGATTGACGATCACTTTGTCATCCTTATAGAATTCCATATAGTTCACGCCCCCAAAGGTGGCTGCATACTGATCCTGCCTGCCTCCGGCCATTTGCAGATCCTTTCGTTCGATGTCATAGGCCAGATGCGCCATATCGTATTCTCCCAATGGAAGTTTCAGCATTTCTGCAAAAACCCCGATAATAGCTACTACCAGGGTGGAAGAAGTGCCCAGACCCGAGCCCGCCGGAGCATCTACAAAAGTGGATAGACGGAATCCTTTTCCCGTCCATCCGTATTCCTTGCGGATCCGGTTGTATACTCCCTTTAGCAGATCGAGATTCCCATCGATCGGCAATGCGGACAATTTCGCTCCGTCTTCATACCGTTGTTCTTCCTTCCTGTCCATACCCTGCAGGATGATCGTATCGTCATCCAGCGGCTCGATCGTCGCATGAGCATATAAGGATAGGGTAGCATTCAGAATGGCCCCGCCATATAGATCACAATAGGGGCTTACATCCGTACCGCCACCGGCCAGGCCTATCCGCAAAGGAGCTTTGCATCTGTATATCATAGTAATTGGTTGATTTCTTCCTGCACCCGGCGATAATCCTCCGGGATGCCGATATCGATAAAATAACTGTCCTGCACGATGCCATACAGCCGGTGGCTTCCTTTTTCCAGGTAATCTTTTTCAAAGGAGAATTTTTCGGGCAATGCCTCCCCTAAAAAACGGGGCACATTCAACGCATATACACCGCCATTGATCAGTCCGGCGGCATAATGCTGTTTCTCCCGGAAATCCAGCACCCGCTGCGCGGCATCCAGTTCCACCACGCCGAAACGGTCAAAATCCTGCATTGGCTTCAGACACAACGAACAATCCGCGCCTTTGGCAGCATGAAAGTCTGACAAGGCGGACAGCCCGATGCGGAAAAAAGTATCTCCATTCAGTATCAGGACGGTACCTGTCTTTGCCAGCGTACAGGCCTGACGGATAGCTCCGCCCGTACCCAATGGCTCCTGTTCAAGGGACAAGCTGTAACCTCCTTCAGGAAAGGCTGCAGCAAAAAAATCCTCGAAATAGGAACTCTTATAGCCCAACGCAAAAATAAAATGACCGATCCCCTCCCGCCTGAAATAGTCGGTCACATAATGGATAAAAGGACGGCCGCCCACCGGAGCCATACATTTCGGTAGTTCCGGAACGGCACTGCGTAGCCGCGTGCCCAATCCGCCCGCGAGTATGATCGCTTCTTTAATGATCATGCTCTAAAGTATAATTCTTCCACCAGCTGGCAAATGATATGACCCAGCAGCATATGCGCTTCCTGGATGCGGGGAGTATTCCTTGACGGAATATCGATAAGATAATCGCTCAGTTCCTTCATTTTCCCGCCCCCTTCGCCCGTCATGCCGATCGTCGTTATCCCTTTCTCCCGTGCGGTATCAAAAGCTTTCAGGATATTCGTCGAATTCCCCGAAGTAGACATGCCGACCAGGATATCGCCGGGTTTCCCTATCCCCTTGATAAGACGGGAGTAGATGACGTCATAACTGAAATCATTGGCGACGGCCGTCATATAAGAAGTATTGCAATGCAGGGCCTCCGATGGCAGCGCATCCCGGTTGATATAAAAACGTCCCGAGAATTCGGCTGCAAGATGCTGCGCATCCGCCGCACTGCCTCCGTTGCCACAGAAATAAAGATGTTTACCCTGCCGGAACCGGTCCACGATCAACGTCACAATGTCGCTTACGAGGCTTATCAGCCGCATATCATTCATCACCTGGTTTTTCACCGTCAGCGATTCATTGATAATGTCCTGTATTTTGCTGTTCATACCTGCAAATATCTGATTGAATTTGATATTTCCAATTTTCTTATGCCGGCCGGCCTCAGCCTACCTTCCGCAACAACGACTGCCAGCTTCCCCCGGTGATCACCTGGGCTACACCTGCTGCCCGTAGGATATCGGCGGCCTCCCAGCAATGATCACCCGTTGAACAGCACAGGATGACGGGTTTGCGGAAACCCTTTATACGATCGATATTCGCCTTTATCCTGTCGACCGGGATATTCAGCGAGCGGGGAATATGTCCCTGGTCGTACTCATAGGCAGTACGCAGATCGATGATCACCGCCCCCTGCCGGATGGCTTGCTTGATCTGCCCGCTTCCAAAAAGGTCTGATAGCCAGCTCATGACTTTTGTTCTTGTTGAAGTTGATATAATTTGGTGTATTTAAGGAAAGTGAGATGAGCTATATTGACGGCGATCACAAACCCGTAAAATCCATCCAGAAAACCAGCACGCAGAAAATAACTGGTTATAAATGCCCAAAAAGGATTGATAAAAGCCTTTATCGCCTTAACCCTTTTCCCCCGGCGGTATAACAGCTGAGCCGACAACCAGCTATATCTGATGTTTTTTTCTACGTGTTCGTCAAAATTGGAGTAGGTGTAATGCAGCAGATCGCCATGCAGGTGGTGGATCCGGGAACCCTCTTTCATTTCAAGCGACTCGTGTACCAGGTCCAGGTTCCAGGTCCCTTTTTCCCGGTATACCAGCCGTAATTTTTTATCCGGGTACCAACTGCCATGACGGATCCATTTTCCGCAATAATTATTCAGACGGTTCATCGTATACCCGTCAAAGGGGAACCCCTTTTCCTTTTGTTCGTTGATGGCGGAACACAATTCCGGGCTTAAGAATTCATCGGCATCCAGGAAAAGGATAACGGGATGGCTCGCATATGTTACAGCCGTATTTTTCTGATCACCATATCCCGTGAAAGCCCGCTGGTAAAATTTCCCGCCAATCTCTTCAACGATCCCGCCGGTCCTGTCGGTAGAAAAAGAATCCATTACGATGATCTCGTCGGCGATGCTTTTTACAGAATGCATGCACCGCATTATATTCTTTTCTTCATTGAATGTAATGATTACGACCGATAAGGAGATCATGTGTACAGTTAAGTATTGCC
>Ga0207671_10001660_pt1 | contig 25315 bp, 19 predicted proteins | sample KBSC24metaG_FD_184352 | JGI IMG/M metagenome (GOLD analysis project Ga0207671, IMG submission 184352) | Corn rhizosphere microbial communities from Kellogg Biological Station, Michigan, USA - KBS C2-4 metaG (SPAdes) (version 2) | ecosystem: Host-associated > Plants > Roots > Rhizosphere > Soil... | reverse complement strand
TCACTTCCGCTAAGCCCATATAATAATAAAGAAGGATCAATAGCAACCATCGCCTGGCAGATCACCTTACTCACCGCTGCATCTCTGGCCGCCCGATTGTACAAGGCGCCATGTGGTTTTACATGCGGCAGTGAAACACCGAATTCGCGGCATACCGTCTGCAGCCGTATCAGTTGTTCGCCGATGATATCCGGCAGCGCCGCCAGGCTGACTCCCGAGCCAAGCAGTTCCACCCGTCCAAAACCTGCCTTATCCGGATAGGAAGGGTGCCCCCCAATGGCAACGCCATGCCGCATGGCTAATTCCACCGTGCGACGCATGGTATCTTCGTCGCCGGCGTGACCGCCGCACGCTATATTGGCCGAACTGATAAAAGGGAAAATAGCGGCATCCGAATCCATGCCCTCACCCATATCGCAATTGAGATCGATGTAAACGCTCGCCGGTATTCGATCACCCGCCGCCGCATCTCCATTCACCATACCATCTCATTTAAATGATCCAAACAACTACGCTGCAGAATATGTAGCTCTTTCTGCCGCGCTATCAGCAGCTGCTCCGCCATCTGGATATCCATTAACTTAAATTGGATACAGTCTGACGGCCGCAGTTGTGCCAGTTTCGGCAAATGGGCCGAGACTACATGCGCAATTCTAGGATACCCGCCCGTCGTTTGGTGCTCGGCCATCAATACGATGAGCTGACCATTGGGCAGTAATTGCACCGTACCAAAACTTACCGCAGTAGACACCAATTCGACAGACCGTTCCATATGTAAAGGAGCTCCTTTTAACTGATACCCCATCCGGTCTGATGAAGGATGGATCAAAAAATTATTTTCCAGCAGCGTCCGTTGGGATGCCTCTGATAACAACGACCATTCGTGACCGGGAATAAATCCTATCTCATGCGGATACTGATAGGTCTTATCCGTGTTGACCCTCCAGGGCAATATTTCATAATTGCTTTCTTCTTTCAACCATCCGGCAAAATAAATGGTGTTCTCATTGAAAGGAAGCTCATCCCCCTTTTTCAAAGGCTGCCCGCCCCAGCCGCCCGCGCCAGCCTTCAGATGGGTACTATAGCTGTTAAGCCATTTTTTCATACAATAGCCTCCATGCACAGCGAGATAACATCGTCCTCCCTGTACCAGCGAGGGGAAATGCAAAACCGTATTTTTCCGGACTACAACAGGCTGCCAGCGAGGGATCACCTCATCTACAAGAGTGGGTGAAAAATCGGCGCCTGTGATCGCAATGAGCGTATTTTGTTCAAAAAGTATCTGCGGACCGGGAAAGTGAATTTCAATTACCGCTTCATGCTTATCATTACCTACCAGCAGATTGGCCACCTGCGCAGCATATGTGTCCATTGCTCCGCCGGGACTGATGCCCCAATTGCCGAAACCATTCCTGCCCAGATCCTGTATCGTGTCGAGCATGCCAGGTTTTATGATCGAGAAAGCCATAACTATGATTTGATGTGCAGACTACAAACGCGCCAACAGTTTACAAAGGGGGATCGCGGTGGAGGTCTAAGCTACTGATTTACGAAATGCAAGCCATGATCAATTATTTAAATGGCTTACCATCGGGGACATCCACATAAAGATCGGTAAACTCTTTTTGCGACACCGGAAAAAATTGAACGCGATCGCCTGCCTGTAGCCGTATCGGCGGGTCTTCCAGCCGGTTAAATACTTTCATCGGGGTGCGGCCAATGATCTGCCAGCCGCCAGGACTGTTGAGAGGATAGATACCTGTTTGCACCCCCGCAATTCCTACACCACCCGCCACCACGACAACCGGCTGGCTTTTCCGCGCTATCTCCAGCCGTTCATCCGTACGGCCCATGTATGGAAACCCAGGCAGAAATCCTACCATATATATTCTATATATGACCGAACTATGTAATTTGATGACCTCCTCCGGGGACAACCCTTTTTCCCGGGCCACATATGCTAAGTCCGGCGCATATTCCCCTTCATAACAAACCGGTATCCGGAAAAAATGCCCCTGATCCCCCAGCCCTTCGTCGCTCTCTGCCCCTTTTTGCCCATCCATTCCCGAAAGACCCGCATTTTCGGTTTCCCTCCAGGCCCGGTCCAACAGCCCTTTCAGTCCATAATATATGCCTTCCGGGCAATTTACTCCGCTACACCGGATAACAGCAGGATCATAATATATTGACACCGAGCTGTACGCTACGACAATGTCCAGGATGCCCGGGCATCGATGCGCCTGCAGCCAGTCATGCACGGCCAATGCCCTTCTATTCAATTGTTCGTCAATACAATTGCCCAGATCGATCGTAATAGCGGAATCGCCCAGGGGGAATATGGAATAAGACGCAGACAGGCTCACATTTGCACCCATAATTTAGTAACAAATTAAGGTTTTTTACAGGATGGCCCACCCCTCTTGTTCATAAACTTATAACCTGCTAAAATATCAGGAATATAAGTTATTGGAAATCAATTACAATCAAGGAAGTTTGGCGGCCAACGATCCCAGTCCCCCCCCGTCCTGATTTTTTAGTTTGATGGTTATACTGTAAACTTGCAAGCCAACTGGCAGGGGGAAGATCATTCAACCGCCACAAAGGCAAAGCGAAATTCAACACATGGCTAAGAATTTATTAATAGTGGAGTCTCCGGCGAAGGCCAAGACGATTGAAAAGATCCTGGGTGAAGACTTCGAGGTGAAAAGCTGTTATGGACATATCCGCGACCTGGAGAAAGGTGATATGGGGATCGATATTAAGAACAACTATAAGCCCCGTTATATAGTTCCGGACGATAAAGAAAAGGTTGTCAAGGAGTTAAAAAGTATAGCAAAAAAGTCAGGCGAAGTATGGCTCGCGACGGACGAGGACCGCGAAGGGGAAGCCATTTCCTGGCACCTGTGTGAGGTGCTGGGACTGGACCCGGTGACGACCAAACGCATCGTCTTTCACGAGATTACGAAACCCGCTATTCAATCCGCTGTAGCCAAACCGCGGACAGTAGATATGGACCTGGTCAACGCCCAACAGGCCCGGCGTATTCTGGACCGTATCGTAGGGTTTGAGCTCAGCCCCGTCTTATGGCGGAAGATGAGCATGAAAAACAACCTTTCTGCCGGCCGGGTGCAGAGCGTGGCCGTACGGATCATCGCCGAACGCGAACGGGAGATCAATGCCTTCCAGGCCGTTAGCTCCTTTAAAATAGAAGCCCTCTTTACAGCAAAGGACGTTGCCGGCAAAGCTGTTACCTTCTCCGCAGAAGGAAAAAAACAGGCTTCCGCCGAAAATGCGGAAAAATTCCTCCAAAGCTGCATCGGGGCCGACTATACCGTTACCGACATCCAGGTCAAGCCAGGCAAAAAGACCCCTGCCGCTCCCTTTACTACCTCTACGCTGCAGCAGGAAGCCAGCCGCAAACTGGGGTATTCCGTCAGCCGGACCATGCTGCTCGCCCAGAAACTCTACGAAAGCGGTAAGATCACCTATATGCGTACGGACAGCGTCAATTTGAGTGAGCTGGCGATGGATGCCGCAGCCAACCAGATACGCAGCCAGTACGGCGACAAATATTCTCAGCCCCGGAGATTCAAGAATAAGAACGAATCAGCCCAGGAGGCACACGAAGCCATCCGCCCCACGTACATGGATGCTATGACAGTGGACGACGCCGACTGCCGCCGGCTATACGAACTCATCTGGAAAAGGACCATGGCCAGCCAGATGTCCGATGCTGAATTGGAAAAGACCATTGCAAAGATCCAGGTCTCCACGAATAAAGAAGAATTGACCGCCAGCGGCGAAGTGCTCAAATTCGACGGATTTCTGAAAGTATATATGGAGGACCGTGACGAAGATGAGATCACAGAAGAAGAAGGACAGGAAGGAATGCTGCCCCCGCTGACCGTTCAGCAGAAATTGCCGCTGAAGGAAATGAAGGCGGTCGAACGCTTCACCCGTCCGCAGCCTCGTTACACAGAAGCCTCCCTGGTGAAAAAGCTGGAAGAGCTGGGCATCGGCCGCCCTTCTACCTACGCCCCTACCATTTCCACTATCCTGAAAAGAGGATACGTCGAGAAAAGAGACAAAGAAGGCCTTAAAAGAGATTTCCGCATCCTGCTGCTGAAAAATGATCACATCGAAAAGTTGATGGAGCAGGAGAATACCGGTGCCGAAAAGTCCAAATTATTCCCCACCGACCTGGGTCTTGTGGTGACGGACTTCCTCAAGCAATACTTCGATGACATCATGGATTATCATTTTACCGCACGCATCGAAGAAGAATTCGATGAAGTGGCGCGCGGCAAAATGCAGTGGAATAAAATGATCGACGACTTTTACAACCCGTTTAAAAAAGACGTCGACAATACCATTGAAACCGCCGAACGGATAAAAGGTGAAAGAGAGCTTGGTGTTGACCCGCAGAGTGGCAAAAAAGTGGTTGCGCGTATGGGCCGTTATGGTCCCATGGTGCAGATAGGCGATGTCAATGACGAAGAAAAGCCTCGTTTTGCCAAGTTGAAAAATACGCAAAGCATCGAAACCATCAGTTATGATGAGGCCATGGAACTTTTCCGGCTTCCCCGTAACCTGGGTTCATTCGAAGAATCTGATGTAACAGTTAACATCGGTCGCTTTGGACCTTATATCGCACACGACGGTAAATTCTATTCCCTGGGCAAAGAATTTGACCCCTATACCATCACCTACGAGGTAGCAACCCCCATGATCGTCGAGAAACGGTCGGCAAAAGAACAGCGTACGATCAAAGTTTTCGAAAAGGAAAAAATACAATTGCTGCGGGGTCCCTATGGTCCCTATATCAAACAGGGATTGCGCAACTATAAACTTCCCAAGGAAAAACAGGAGACTGCGGCCGATCTGACATTGGACGAGGTAAAAGCCATCATCGAAGAAGTGAAAGCAAACCCGCCAAAACGCGTTCCCCGGAAGAAAAAAGGGGGCTGAGACAGCCCCCCTGGCACGCAATTTAATGAACATTCTATGCGTTAGTGTGGATAAGAAATAGTTGCGGATCTTATAAATAGCTCCGAACTTACCGTCGAAACCACATGCAGGAAAATAAAGAAATAGCGGCTTTATTCCATCTGATCGATGATCCCGACCAGGAAGTCTTCGATTCCGTTAGTAGTCGCATCGTCAGTTATGGCAGAGGCATTATTCCCAACCTGGAAAATCTCTGGGAGAATACCATCAGCAACGACGTCCAGGAAAGGATAGAACTGCTGATCCATAAATTGCATTACCAGGACCTCACCGAAGACTTCACCAACTGGAAAAGCAGCAGCTATCAGGACCTCCTTACCGCCTCCCTTCTGGTGGCCAAATTTCAATACCCCGAGCTCGCAAGCACCCCCGTCCTGCAGGAGATCGAAAAACTCCGTCGCAATATCTGGCTGGAGTTGAACAGCTATCTTACCCCGCTGGAACAGGTGAACGTGTTAACCAGCATTCTCTATAATTACTATGGCTTAAAAGGCTCTGAAGTGGCCTACCAGCACCCGGAAGAGTTTCTCATTAACAAACTCATCGAAACTAAAAAAGGCAACGCCATCACCAATGGCATCCTATACCTGTTGTTGAGCGAATTGCTCGACATTCCCGTCAAAGCGATCAATATCCCGCGACAATTCGTTCTGGCTTATATCAAGCCCTATTACGACGAAAACCCCGAAAAACTCAGCCCACAGCAACGCATTGAGTTTTTCATCGACCCCATGAGCGGACAGGTCTTCTCCCACAAAGACGTCGAAAGTTATTTCAAACGGGTATCTGTTCCCCCCGTCGCCTCATACTTCAAACCACTTTCCCACAATCGCATCATTCAGACAGCACTCGAAGAATTCAGCAAATGTTTCGATGACGAACGCAACGCTTACAAACAGAAAGAACTGATGGATCTGGCGAGGCTGATTGGTGATTAACGCCCCTTTTGCCTATGGCACTAGCGCCAAAAGGCCGTCCCCGTCGGGACGACCCTTAGCTTATTTGTCGAACCAAGACAAAACTTATTTTCCCCACACCGTCCACTGCGCCGTCCAATCCGTCGTCCCATCCAACGCACCGATATAACTTACCTTATCGAAAAAAGCCACATTCAGCTTTGCCAGATCGAACCTGGCCGTCGTTGTCAGCGCCGGAGAACCCGTTGCCGGCTTCAGATTTGGGGCAGCATTGTTGAAAGGATCCGTCAGCTTAATATCACTTGGGTTAGCGAAAAGCGTGCTGCCATTCGTACCGGTCGTGATGGTCTGCAGCGTTGTAGCATCCAGAGCCGAAGCGTATACCGTCAAACTTCCCACCTGGAAGGGGTTATTCACCGCATGCAGGAAGCTGTTATAAAATTTGGATGTCCCGGAGAGATAATAAGAAGCCGTCGAATCCTGCTCTACATCAAGCCCCGCTTTCTGTCCACCCATTACAATGGAGTTCGCCAGGATGAATTTACAGCCTCTTCTCCAACGCATGCCATACCCATAGTCAGCCTTCGTACCGCTGGCATTGTTCGGACCAATGGCCGTGAAGTTGGAAAGCACCGGATAGGTAATAGGCGTCTTGCTGTACAGCAAACCATTGGAAGCGTTCACGTTGTCCACCTCGAAATTATTGGAGAGATCACCGCTTTGCAGTTTGTCATCCGTGAAACCAGGATCCTTTATAGAGATAGCGAACTGGATATTACCGCTGAATCCATCGTCCATGTCAAAATCATCATCAGCGCAATTGTACGCTATGAGGTGTTTGGCGCTGACCGTGCCGCCAAAAAATTCAAACGCGTCATCCAGCCCTCTTACCACCTGTACATAATCGATGGAAGTGCCGGAACCTACACCGTACAGCGACAGACCGTTAACTTCATCACCAGGATTGACAGCCTTTCCTGCATATTCTATCCGTACATATTTCAGCACACCGGAATTATCCGCATCATTGGTGCCGCCAAATACACTGTACGCAGGATCCACACCACCCTCGATGACACCATGATTGGTATTGCCTTTGGCCAGCCCTGCGATAATTACACCGCCAAGATCACCAGGCTTCTTGTCTGTTTCATTGGAAGTAAAAACCACCGGTTCCGCAGCCGTACCCGCCGCATTGATCTTAGCCGTCCGGTAGATCACCAGTACACCGGCAGAATCCCTGTTGGAAACGATCTTCGTTCCCGGATCGATCGTGATGGTGGCGCCATTTGTTACATACACATACCCACGCAGACGATAGGTTTTATCTTTTGTCCAGTGCTGATCGGTCGAGATCACCCCGCGTATCGGGTAGGTGCCGGAGGCATCCGGACCGCTGGCGCCGCCATTCCCGGGATTGGGTTGGTCATCGCTTTTCTTGCAGGCTACGCCCAACAGGGCCGTGCCCAGCATAATCATTAAGACTCTCTTCATAAAAGGTGTTTTCGTTTTATTTACCTAAATTCATCCGTATACCTAAAGTAGCGGTAGTACCATATTTGAAAGAAGTGATGATCACGTCCTTATCGGGGTTGTATCCTATATGCTTATCCTCCGCATCGATCTTATAATACCGGCGGAAAGCCTGGGAAAGAATATCGCTTACCGTTAGTTTAAGCTCCATTTTACCACCGAACAGCTTCTTGCTTATCTGCGCATCCAGCACATCCCGCGGGTTTTCAAAGATGCTCAGGGCATTGGCGTTCTTACCACGGTAAAGCAGACGGGGTCCGATCCGGTTGTACAATACATTCGCCGACCAGTCGCCCTTGTCCGATAAATACGTCAGGCCCGCATTGACGAGGTAAGGGGACTGTCCCTGCATCGGGCTGTTCACGGTACGCCCGCTGAACTTCACCCCACCCTTCATATAAGCCGCATTCGCATAGAATGTCAGATTTCTTAGGAAACTATTGCCTGAAAAATCCAGTTTCTTCCTGACTTCCACCTCGGCGCCATATACATAAGCATTGTCTGCGTTGGCAAAGGAAAGGTTGTCGTTGCCTTCATTGGTCTGCTCGATGGGATCCTTGAAGTACTTGTAGAAAACGCTGGCAGAAAGGATCTCGCCCGCATTGGGAAAGTATTCATACCGGAGGTCGGCATTGGTGTTCTGCGCGCGTTTGAGACTGGGTTGACCAATTACAGACCAATAATTATCATAGTCGTATACCGAATAAGCCGCCAGCTCTCTGAATTCCGGCCGGTTTACGGAACGGCTGCCCGAAAGCCGGAGATTGGTCTTATTATTCAGACTATAGGTCATCAGCAAAGAAGGCAATATGTCTGTATTGTCTCTGTCGACCTTCGCCTTGTTTTTGGCTGTTAATTGCTGATGATACCTTTCTACCCGTACACCCCAGATCATCTTCAGCCGATCGGAAAATTTGTTGTCCAATGACATATACCCGGCATTCAATAAAGCATTGGCCGTATAATCGGTCGAATTGTTGCCGATGTTGGCCACCGTCAGATTGAACCTGTCGATATTGGCCGGATCAAATATAGTTGCAAAGCTCACCTTGTCCCTCGTCATGTAAACATCCGTACCGCTAAAACTCAGGGAAGCATATCCCAGTGCGCTCACCTCTACGCTCCGGTCACGATAGTAGTTCATGGTACCGATCTGCCACTTCTGCGTTTGCCCCCACCAGTTGAACGTATGTCCTATATTGATGGCGCCATTATAAATGGTTTCTCTGAGAAAGGAATAAACACGCCCTGCTGTGCGTATGGCAGGGGAATTCTCATTGCTGAAGGTAATATGATAGTCGTCATTAGTATTATCGGCCGAACGGAAGGATAATATCTTCTGGTCTGGCTGGTTCTTATAGGTATAGCTGATGCCGCCATTCCAGTCCACCCTCCATCCGCTGCCCGGCTGATGCTGCCCCTCCACCACGGAATTGGCCAGCCCATGCTGATTAACCTCGTTGTTGAGGCTTTTATAATAAAAGAAAGAAGGCTGATTGACCTCACTGTATCCATCGCGCAAACCCTCTGTCTTCACAAACTCGTTATAATAAAGATTCTTCCAGGATATCTTGCTGCGTTTGTATGACCAGGTCAGGCTAAGCAGCGCAGACAGGCCGTTCTTATCATCATAGTTAGTGGTGTTATACTTATAAAGGAAGAGGCGATTGACATCGTATTCATCCCGGAGCCGTTCCGACACGGCCCGGCTCTTACTATATCCCACACTGAAAATATAGCCCAGCTTATTGCCATTGTTGTACAGCTTTGTATTACCCCCTGTATAGGAGATACCAAGATTGGGCAGGCTTTGACGCGCTGCGGAATAACCAAAGGTATTGGGGAAAAGCTTGGTGACGTCCTTTTTGTACGTATCGGAATTGTTGATAAAATCCGCTCCGCGCTGACGGTAATACGGTGCGGGGATCAACCGGGAATCGTCCAGAAAACCCAGATCATCCAACCTTCCGTCCGGAGCCCCTTTATAAAAATTCTTACCGGTGGTCTTGGTATTGTAACCGATAGAAACCGACAACTCGCTGATCGGACGCGCCGGATAATCTTTGGTCTGCACTTTTACCAGCCCACCCGAAAACTCACCCGGGAGGTCGGGCGTAGCCGCTTTATAGATCACCAGATTATCTACCAGCGAAGAGGGGATAATATCAAAGGCAAAAGCTTTTTTATCGGCTTCCGTGCTGGGCAGGATCGTATTATTCAGCATCGCCACATTGTAGCGCTCATTCATGCCCCTGATGACCACAAATTTATTGTCCTGTATGGAAGCTCCGCTGACCCTCTTCAGGACGTCCCCGGTATTCTTATCCGGACTGCGCCCGATGATCTCTGCGGAAATACCATCCGAGATGGCCGAGCTGTTCTTTTGTATAGCATATAGTGAGGCCACGGAGCTCCGGCGGATATTCGTAGTGACCACCACCTGCTCCAGGCTCTTACGGCTGCTTTCTAATATTATATCCACCGATACCGGTTCGTCCCCAACCACAATGTTTTCCATTTTCCGGGTCACAAACCCGACACTGGAAATGGTCAGGGTATAGGTATGCCCTTTCGTTGCTGCCAGAAAAAACCGGCCTTCGACGTCCGAGCTCACCCCTTTCCGGGCAGCATCGGCTCCATCTTTTTCCATTAACACCACGGAAGCTCCCGCCAAAGGCGCGTTGGCTTCAGCATTCCATACTTTTCCAGTGATCCGGGCGCTTTGCGCCTGTACGAGGGATACAATAAATAGAGCAACAGTTAGTAGTACGAGGGATTTGCCTTGGTTCATGGCGCCAAAAATAGATCGCCCATGTTAACCAATTGTTAACCGATCATTAACCAATGATTAACTAGTGTTTAACCAACGCTTAACAACATTGATAATAAAAAGGCCACCGCTAGGTGGCCCTTTGAAAGATTATACACCCAGCTTCCATCCCTGCCGGTACTCACGCTTTACAAACTGATTGGCCTCCTCGAAATTCGTGATCTTCATATTCACCGCATCCCAAAGCAGCTTCTTTCTGCCGGGGAATTTCCCTGTAGCATCTTTTACCATATAGCTGCGCAACGCCAGGTTGCCCATGAGGATCGTCTCCGTCAGCGGTCCGGCATATTCAAAAGGCGAGCTCAGCACCATCTTGCCGTAACCGGCAATACAGGCGTTTACCCACTGTACATAATGTCCTTCGGGCACCCGGGCCAGGGTTTGAGGAACATTCAGTCCCTGCATTTTTGACGTTGGCAGCAAGGTCGGCCTCCCGCCATAACAGCCACACATGATCTTCCCCTTGGTGCCGGTGATGATCGCTCCGCCGTCATTGTCTCCCATGGGTTCGTCGGCGCCCAGCTCGTCAGGACGCGTAGGACGGATACCCCCGTCCATCCAATGCAGTTCGACATCCGGCTTGCCGGGCTTACCTGGAAATTTCATTTTGACATAGGAAGACACCGGGCAGCTTTCGGGATGATAAGCTGCATTCCACATCTGTTCGTATGTGCTGGCAATGCTGCACTCCACCTCTGAAGGATATCCCAGACCCACTGTCTTGAAAGGCGGGTCGATGAGATGACAACCCATGTCCCCTAATGCACCCGTACCATAAGCCCACCATCCCCGCCAGTTGAAGGGCAGAAATTCTTTGTGATAGTCATCTGCCGCTGCCGGCCCCTGCCACAGATCCCAATCAAGCTCTTTGGGGATGTCATCCCTCGTAATCGGCTTGGCGCCGCCCTGCGGCCAAACAGGACGGTTGGTCCATATATGTATGGCAGTAGCATCCCCTATCAATCCCGCATTATACCATTCCTGCATGGAACGTACCCCATTCCCCGAGGAACCCTGGTTACCCATCTGGGCAACAACCTTATAGCGCTTGGCCGCTTCCGTTAGCATTCTTGCTTCATAGATATCGTGTGTCATCGGCTTCTGCACATAGACGTGCTTGTTCAGCTGCATAGCCGCCATCGCCGCAACAGCATGGATATTATCCGGCGTGGATACGGACACCGCATCAAAATGTTTATGCTCCTTGTCCAGCATTTCCCGGAAGTCTTTGTAATATTTGGCTTTGGGATAAGCCTGAATAGACTTTGCAGCCTGACGGTCGTCGACATCGCACAAATAGGCGACATCCACTTTACCGCTGCCATAAAAATTTTTCAGGTCATCAGCGCCCTTGCCTCCGGCGCCGATAGCGGCAATCGTCAGTCGGTCACTGGGAGCCAGGAACCCTCTTCCCAACACGTGACGGGGAACAATAAAAACACCGGTGGCAGCCATCGTCGTGTTACGCAAAAATTCACGGCGGGAGGTAGGTAAGACTTGCTGACCTTTCTGATCAGATTGTTTTTTGGGACTCATAATGTACTTGTTGCTTTGTTAAACAGTCGAAAGTTTGCGAGAGTAATTTACGGTAGTCCTAACATAAAAAAGCCGGCTCGATGGCTAAAATTTCGAGCCGGCTTTTTTTAGCAGCCTATTCAGGAAAACGCCGCCTTCACTATCCTACAACAATGTCGCATCCAGGGTGATCTCGGCTTTGAGTACCCTGCTCACAGGACAACCCTGCTCAGCGCCTTTTGCTAATTCCAGGAATTTCGCATTGTCGATGCCCGGGATCTTCGCTTTCAACACCAGATGCGAACTCGTGATCGTTGGCGCACCGCTACTTACATCCAGGGTTATCGTAGATGTGGTCTCCAGCGATTCCGGCGTGATACCGGCTCCCTGCAATGCAAAAGCCAATGCCATCGTATAACAGCCCGCATGTGCAGCCGCGATCAGCTCTTCCGGATTGGTGCCGACACCTTCTTCAAACCTGGTTTTGTAAGAATACTGTGCCTTGTTCAGCGTCGTACTTTGAGTCGTTAAATTACCGTTACCGTCTTTTCCGTTACCGTTCCATACGGCTGTTGCTGTACGTTTCATAAAATTTGTATATTTAGTTTACGATAAAACACCATAACTATGCCAACCATCGAATGGCAGGATTTTGAGAAGATTGATATCCGGGCCGGAACAATTCTTGAAGTTAGTGATTTTCCAAAAGCAAAAAAGCCAGCCTGGCAATTGACCATCGATTTCGGTGATCTGGGCATCAGAAGATCCTCGGCTCAAATAACCGACTTCTATGAAAAGCAAGAACTTATCGGCAAACAGGTAATGGCCGTGGTCAACTTCCCCCCCAAACAGATCGGTAATTTTTTCAGCGAATGCCTCGTTCTGGGTGTGTATACTGACAAAAAAGAAGTAGTTTTAATAACCCCGGACAGAAAGGTGACCAACGGCTGGAAATTAGGCTAAGCCGACCACACTCCTGCCGCCCCTCTGCTACCCGAAAGTTCTTTCCAAACAATAAACCCTGTTATGGCAACGACCCTGGACATTTCGGCAACGTATTACAAATCCCCGCTCGGGCTTCTTCGGATAGGAGGCACAGATACCTACATCAGTGAGATCAGCTTTATCGACCATCTTGAAGACTCCGCCTATCGCGACTCCAACCTCAAAGGCCCCGTCACTCCCATCGTCATCCAATGCATCGAACAACTGATCCAATACTTCCAGGGACAACGCCGGGTCTTCGATTTCCCCGTTTACCAGGAAGGGACAGAATTTCAACAACGAGTGTGGAACGAGCTCACCGCTATCCCCTTCGGTAAGACCATCAGCTACCTGGACCAATCCCGGAGATTGGGCGATACCAAGGCTATCCGCGCCGTAGCTGCCGCCAACGGAAAGAATAATATCGCTATCGTCGTTCCCTGCCATCGCGTCATTGGATCAAAAAGAGACCTCGTCGGTTATGCTGGCGGTCTCTGGCGCAAGAAATGGCTGCTCGACCACGAAACAAAAATTCAATACGGCATACAGACCCTATTCTAATACGTCAGCTGATTCGCATATCGCTTTAACGTGATCTCTGCCGCCTTTGCCGCATAACTCACATTTATCAGCAAAAAACCCGCATTCTCAAAACTCTGCTGTGCATTCTTCACATCGACGATCGTAGCCTGCTTCAGTTGAAATTTCTGCATTACCAGGTTCAGCAGTTTGCCCGACAGATCATAATTGGCCTTCGCCGTCTCTACCTGCCGCAAATTGCTATTATAAGCCTGCCAGTTCTTCACAGCATTCGAGGTATAGCTCAACACCAAAGTATCCCGCACCAGTTGCGCATTCTTGATATTGACACCGGCCACCTGCTGCTGCTTTTTATAAATATTCCCGTTGAAAATAGGCACATTCAACGTCAGCGCTGCATAAGGTCCATAATTGAGGTTCAACAGTGAGAAACCCACCGAGTTACGGGTCCTGCTATAATTATATCCCGCATTGACCCCCAGCGAAGGGTAACGTAAAGCACCAGTCTCCTTTTCTATGTATTGATTGATCGTGATCTGCTCGTTTGCTGCCATGATATCCGGGTTGGCCGACTGCACGGCGCTGAGAATGGTTGCCAGTTGGAAATTCCTGTCGACCAGGATGGTATCCTGGATGATGATGGCCGAATCCGGATTAAGAGTGAGCAGTGTCAGCAGATCGGTCTTCCCCTGATCGATGATGAGTTGCTGCGCCTGCAAATTCTGTATCTGTGTGTTCAGATCCACCTGGGACTGAAAAAGATCCGCATTATTGGCCAATCCCACGCTTTGCTGCGCCTGCACGATGGCCAATTGCTGTTTCTGCGCGTCGATGGACGCCTGCAACGTTTTGGCGTAACTCTGCTGCCGCACGACATCATAATATTTCAGCAGCACATTGTTCGCTAGCATCAGCGCTCTCGAGCTTAATTGTTGCCTGGTCTGCATCTCGATCATCCCCAGCCGCTTCTTGGTGGTCACCACCCGCTGCCCATTGTATAACAGCATAGAACCATTTACCTGGGCCGACAAATTATTTGAAAAAGCATTATTGCTTTGTTTGTTATTGGCCGGATCCGCATACACCTGTTTGATACTGGGAGACTGCTCCTGGTCGGAAGCGCTGGCCGCCACCACAGGCAAACCACCGGCGATCCCATAGCTGTTATTAATGGTCGCTATGTCCACATAATTTTTTGCCAGTTGTATCCCCATACTATTCTTCAATGCAATACGCACCGCCTCGTCACTGGTCAGGTTCTGCGCCTGCATCACTATTGCCGGAAAGACCAACAGAAATATCAATATTTTTTTCATATTATTCAGTCACCTCCGTGACGTGCACTTTGTGTTTGCTGGAAATAAAGGTGTAAACGGCCGGAATGACGAATAAGGTTAATATCAGGGAGAACAGGATGCCTCCCACGACCACGATCCCCAACGGAATACGACTGGTAGCCGCTGCGCCAAGACTCAGGGCGATCGGCAATGCCCCGAGAGAGGTCGCCAGGCTGGTCATCAAAATAGGACGCAGCCGCTGCGAAGCCGCCTCTATCACCGCCTCCATCTTGCTCATCCCCAATTCCCTTTTCTGATTGGTGAATTCTACGATCAATATCCCGTTCTTTGTGACCAGCCCGATCAGCATGATCATCCCGATCTCCGAGAAGATGTTCAAGGTCTGGTGGAAGACCCACAGACTTAACAAGGCGCCGGCGAGAGCCAGCGGCACGGTCAGCATGATCGTGAATGGATCGATAAAACTTTCAAACTGGGCCGCCAGCACCAGATAGATCAACACCAACGCCAGGACGAACGCAAACAGGATATTCGAAGAGCTTTCGGCATAGTCGCGTGAAGATCCGGACAGCGCCGTCTGAAAACTCGGGTCTAAAAGCTTATTTCCTATGGCCTGCATCGCGGCAATGCCATCCCCGATGGTTTTACCTTCGGCAAGTGACGCGGATATAGTTGCTGCTTTATATCTGTTGAAATGGTACAGGGTCGAAGGGCTGCTGTTCTGATCGATATGCACCACCGCATCCAGGGGAATAGGATCCCCATTCTTGTTACGGACGTATACCTTGCTGATATCCATCGGATCATTACGATCCTTTCTTTCCACCTGGGCGATCACATAATACTGATAGCCATTCATAATAAAATATGCCAGCCTGCCCCCGCTGAAGGCCGCCTGCATCGCCGAGATGACGTCGCTGGTGGACAACCCCAGATCCCTGATCTTCATTCTGTCTACGCTGATCTGCACCTCCGGCTTATTGAATTTCAGATTGACGTCCACATTGGAAAAGGTTTTGTCCTTTCTGGCCGCCTCGAGGAAAGAAGGTATTATCTTCTTCATCTTATCCAGGTCCTGGTTCTCCAGCACGAACTGTACCGGCAGACTGGTCTTGGAACCCGAACCCACCGCAATCGTCTGCTCCTGGATGGCAAAGATCCGGGCGTCATTGAACCTGCTCAACTTCCGCTGCAGATCGTTGGTTATCTGGTTCTGGCTCCGCGTGCGACCCAGCGGAGGGGTGAGCCCGATACGCGGCTGGGAAGTATTGACGCTGCCGCTGGCCGGCGTACGCGCAAACACGAAATCCCTTTCCGGTACGGAATCATATAAGTAATTCGCTATCTGATCCGTTACCGCCGATGTATAGCTGTAACTGGCTCCCTCCGGCAAGGTTACGGAAAACCGGATACTGCTTCTGTCTTCCATTGGAGCGATCTCGCTCTGCATGTTTCTCAGGATCAGCCAGATCATAACCCCGCAAACGCCGATCAGCACCCAGGCCGCCCAGCGTATCTTCATAAACCCCCGCAGCAATTTCAAATAACCATTCTCCATACCCGTGAAGAAGGGCTCGGTCTTCTCATAGAACCAGCCATGCCCCGATCTCTTAGTGGTCAGATATACGTTCAGCACCGGCGTAATGGTCAGCGATACAAAAGAAGAGATCAGCACCGCAGCCGCCAGCACCACTCCAAACTCTCGGAACAACCGCCCCACAAACCCCTGTAGGAATACCACCGGCATAAATACCACTGCCAGGGTAAGAGAAGTTGAAATAACGGCGAAAAATATCTCCTTACTGCCTTCCAGCGCAGCCTTATGAATAGGAAAACCCTGTTCGAGTTTACGGAATATGTTTTCCGTCACCACGATCCCGTCATCTACCACCAATCCCGTCGCCAGCACAATACCCAATAAGGTCAGGATATTAATGGTAAATCCAGCCACATACATGATAAAGAAAGTAGCGATGAGGGAGATGGGAATATCGATCAACGGACGCAGCGCAATGAGCCAGTTACGGAAGAAAAAGAAGATCACCAGCACCACCAGCCCAAAAGCGATCAGCAGGGTCTCCTTTACTTCAGCAAGTGACTGACGGATGATCCTGGTATTGTCAATCAATACGCTGAACTCCAGGTCGGATTTGTTGGCCTTCTTGATCTCCTCCAACCGGCGGTTGAATTCATCGGCAATGGCGATATTGTTGGCCCCCGGCTGCGGAACAATGGCCAACCCGACAGCATTGACGCCATTGTATTTCCAGCTTTGTTCCTCATTCTGCGGCCCCAGTTCTACCCGCGCCACGTCACTTAGCCGGATGATGCCCGAACTGTCTTCCCGCAGGATCACGTCCCGGAAATCTTTTTCGGTGGTCAGTCTGCCCAGCGTTTTAATGGTCATCTCCGTATTATTTCCGTAGATCTTCCCCGGCGGCAGCTCTACATTCTCATTTCGCATCGCCGTAGAAATATCAGTAAACGCTATCCCATAGGCATTCATCTTGTCCTTATCCAGCCAGATGCGCATGGCATAACTCTTGTCTCCAAAGACGTTCACCGAACTCACCTGGTCGATGGTCTGTAATTGCTGCTGCAATACATTATCCGCATAGTCGCTCAGCTCCATCAGACTCTTGGTACGACTTTGTACCGCAAGTATCAAAATAAAGTCGCTATTGGCATCGGACTTGGTAACTACCGGCGGCGCATCGATATCCAGCGGCAGGGCACGGGTGGCCTGCCCTACTTTGTCGCGGACGTCACTGGCCGCAGCTTCCAGGTCGACCCCTAAATTGAATTCCACTGTTATATAACTGCTGCCGAGACTACTGTTGGAAGAAATCGTCCGGATACCGGGGATACCATTGATATTTTTTTCTAACGGCTCTGTTATCTGGCTCTCGATGAGATCAGGATTGGCGCCTGTATAAGACGTATTGACAGTAATGATGGGTGGGTCGATGGCCGGGTAATCCCGCACCGCCAGAAAGTTATACCCCACTACGCCAAACAGGATGAGCATGAGGTTCATCACTGTTGCCAGCACCGGCCGCTTGAGGGATAGTTCGGAAATGTTCATGATAGAATACCGAAAGTTGATTATTGATTTTGGCTTATATTGGCGCTATCCAGAGATCTGATACTCCGAATGGTAACAGGCGATTTGGGCCTTGCAAAAAGCACTCCGGTAACCACTACAGTGTCTCCGGGTTTTAGCCCCCTGGTGATCTCGATATTATTGGCCTCACGGATACCTGTCGTCACATTGACCAGCTGGGCCTTGCCTTCCTTCACAATGATCACCTGGTTGTTCCTGTCTTCGGGAATGATACAATTGGTAGGCACCATAATGGCCTTTTTATCCACTCCGGCATCCACGAATACTTTTACAAATGCGCCAGGATGCCCTTGCCCCTCCTGCAATAAAGCCCGCACCTTCAGGTTACGGCTGGAGAGATTGATCTGGGGTTCGGTAGCGACGATCAATCCTTTCCGGTGCGTATTGGAAACAGCGTCGATCTGGATATCTACCAGCCCTCCTTTCTTAATGACAGACGTATATTGCTCGGGAACGGTGAAATCCACCTTTATCTTGTCCAGTTGTTGCACCGTAGCGATGATATTGGCCGGCGTAATATAGGCCCCCGGACTTACCTGCCGCAGACCCACTACCCCATCGAAAGGCGCCCGGATGATGGTCTTATCCAGTTGAGCCTGCGTATAGTCGATGTCTGCCTTGGTACTGTTGACATTGTTGACGGCGATATCGTAATCCGCCTCGTTTATACCGTTGATATCGAGTAGTTTACGCTCTCTCTCCTCCGTTTTTTTATACAGATCCAACTGCACCTTTGATTTTTCCAGCGTAGCCTGCAGGTCGGCATCGTTAATGCGCGCTATGACCGTGCCTTTGGCCACATGTGCGCCTTCCGGCACATTCAGATAAACGATCCGGCCGCTGATCTCCGGATGTAATTCGACATATTCGTTGGCCACCACACTGCCATTCGCCTCGATCTTGTTCTCTATTGAATGGGGAACAGCAACAATGACGTCTACGATCGTCGGCTGACCAGTCTGGGACCTGCTTTTGTTACCGGCGGCATCTGCCTTTTCCTTGCAGGAAGAAAAGGACAACAAACATAAAAGGACAAATGAACAGGAAAACCCGGTGAAACAGGTTAGCAAATTCGGGCGAGCCATCAAGGTAGATTTTATAAGATAGATGCGGACAAATATAAAGAGATTTAATGTCTGTCAAATTGGCCTTGCAGGGTAATTCTATGAGTGGTAAGTCTATCAGAAAAGCCTTTTTATCCATTTTTCTTCCCTGCGAATTTTCTCAAATCTGCTTAACAATTGATTAAAAATCACATTAAGATTCAATTAAAAATATCGGGATATACGGGTCAATGACGCAGGCTGGTTATTTCGGCTAATACAAAAAATTGATTTTTCCGATTTTGTGGCAATCGGCCCTCTTTTTTATGGTCGGTAAATCGAGGCTCTCCCTACTTTAGCTCGTCCCCCGTAAAAGCCAGCGGCAATAACGCTCCCGCCGACGGTATGATGTATACCTTTCCGTCCTGCCCCCCCATTATCAGCCGGATGGGCCTGTCTGCCCGTTGTTCCGTCTCCTGCAAGGACTGACGGCAGATGCCGCAGGGAGAAATGGGCCGGTCGCTGGGACCGTTCTCATTGAAATAACTAACGGCCAGACTATCGACTCCCACCCCCGGGAACAAGCTGGCAGCTGTCGAAAGCAAAGTTCGCTCCGCACAGATCCCGGCAGGAAAAGAAGCATTTTCCTGGTTGGTGCCCGTAACTATTTTCCCATTCGACAATCGCGCAGCCGCACCGACCCTGAAATGAGAATAAGGTGCATAAGCGTGTTCTGTGGCCTTCCGAGCCTCCCTTAACAATTGCAGATCCTGTTCGCCCAGCTCCTCCGCCGATGCGAATTCCTCGTATGAAAAATAGTACTCCTTTTTGCTCATAGCTCAATTCAAAGGTATGCCAAACCAGGAATATTTACGAAACATGGACTTTCGGCCCATCTTACCCTTGCTGAAGTATTTTTTTAGCCATTCCTGCTGTTCGGTGACCCGGGCAGCAAGATCATCGATAGACTTGTTGAGCGCAGTTATAAGGGGCTGTATCTGAGCATCTGTGGTAACGATCCGGCCCAGTTTAGACCTGGCTGTTCTCAGACGCTGGTCGCAGTTATCAATCATCGACTGTATTTCTACATCAGGTTTTTCGGGTTTGAATTCCGCATTGTGATAATTGATGAAGTCATTGAACTGGTTGACGCCCGCATTATAATCCGCCAGCGCTGAATTGTATTCCTGGCCAGCCTGGTTATGTTTTTCTACCTCTGCTATCTGGCGATCATTCTCTTCTTTCCGCCGATGGTTCTCAATGTCCAGCTTCAGATGCTGCAACCGATCGAAAACCATCGAGTTCCGCAGTCCATTCTTTTCTACACGTACTGCAGCCGACATTTCCTGCTCGTTAGAACTTAACGTCTCATATACACGAATCGAGTCGGGATAATTAAAATAAGGTTTGGATGTATTAAGCGCTGTTTTGCCTTCGTAAAATTCCTGGTTGGTCACCGGATAGTATAGAAATTCCCACAAATAGTCAAAGGGAATATGAGATTTGATGAAAACCTCCGGCTTTGCTGTAAAATACTCGTTATTTATTTTTTTGACAAACTTTCCATTGTTGATATAACCCGAACCCCAGGTGGGATCAAACAGAAGCCAGACACTATCTACCCGGGCCGCACACCAGGCATGCGGAATGTAATCGACAAATCCTCTTTGTCTGGTATACCCTTCTATAACGACAGAATGTATCCCCGCTTTAAGACAGATATCCGTGAACAGCGCCGCATAGTTTTCGCAAATGCCCTTTCTCGTCCGTAACGCTTTCCTGATCTTTTCATCCCGCTGTTCATAAAAATTGATCGCGAACATATTATCGACATCATACTGGATATTGTTGGCTACCCATATAAAAGCAGCCCGTGTTTTTTCGGCGGCATTGCTGAAATGAGCATTGATATATTCGGCTATCTTATCCGTGCTGGAAGTCAGTGAATCTGGAAGTAACAACGCTTTTGCGTCCAGCTTCGCATATCGATCCACGGCCGGTTTCTGAGCCCATAGCCCCAACCCGGGCATAAGGAATAGAATAATAACAAATGATCTTGACATGGAAAGGGGGTATTTAGGGCAATGCTATTTTATCTTATTGAACAACCGGCTCCAGCGGACACCCTTATTCCAGCTCATCCAGATGAGCCAGGCTTCGCCTACTACATGGTCCTCGGGCACAAAACCCCAATAACGGGAGTCCTGCGAGCCATGCCGGTTGTCCCCCATCATCCAGTAATAATTCATCCTGAACGTATACTGCGTTACAGGCTGGTCATTCAGATAGAACTTTCCGTCCTTCATTTCAAATTTATTGCCTTCATATACCCGGATGGCGCGCTCATACATCGGATAGTTCTGAGCCGTCAGCGGTAAGGTCTTCCCCCTGGCAGGAATCCAGACAGGGCCATAGTTGTCCCGCGTCCAATTGTAAGAAGGGACGTACGGATACACCGTGCGGTCACCATCCATATCCGGTGTGATTTTTTTAGCCAGGCCATTGTGCAGCATCTTCTCGTGCGCCGCCCAGGTGAGCAACATGAGATATTGATTAGGCAATCCGGCAGGACGCACTTCATCCGGATTATTAATATCAATATTATATTCCTCCTTCATCACACTCTCATCCAGCTGCTGGCCATTGAGCTCCACAATGTAATTGGTTTGCGATTCCGGCGGGAAGGTTTGCGCCTTCCCATCGATATAAATGACCTGGTCTTTTATCTGCAGGGTATCGCCGGCGATACCGACACAACGTTTGATATAGTTCTCTTTTTTATCCACTGGCCGGATAACCAGCGGATAGGCTTCCGGATCATCCAGCAGCAGAGGACGACCGGCATTGATATTGCCATTGCCCTTTGTCCGGGCTTCATCGTAATAGGTAACCAGCGATTGGTATTCCGGCAGATTGATCACCGTATCCCCGGCAGGGAAATTGAACACCACCACATCCCCCCTCTTCACCGGACTTTCAAACCAGCGCGTATAGGGTATTTTGATCCATTCCACATAGGAATTGGAGTTCGTTACCGGAAGGGTATTGTGCACAAAAGGAATAGACAGCGGCGTATTGGGGATACGCGGGCCATAGCTGAACTTGCTGACAAAAAGAAAGTCATTGATCAATAGAGTCTTTTCCATCGATCCCGTAGGAATGGTATAGGCTTCAAAAACAAAGGTCCGGATCAGCGTTGCCGCGACTATGGCAAACACCCCGGCATCGATCCATTCCCTTGCCGTCCCTTTTTTATGTTTCTTTACCTCATCGGGGCCAAAGAAGGTCACTTTGGGGTCAAAACCGATCATTGGAAAATAGATCAGCGGCAGCAAGGAAGCCATCGCATGTTCCCAAAGCCTGAATTTCCCAAATGTCTTTACAAACTCCACAAAAATGCCCAGGGAAATAAACCAGCCCACCACCGGGATGAACTGCCAGAATACCCAGTGTTTAGGCCGATCCGCCAGATGCAGCATCACCCAGGTATTGTAGAAGGGGATATAGGCTTTCCAGCCTGTAACTCCGGCTTTTTCAAATAATTTCGCCCCTCCAACGGAAGGCAGCAACAGAATAATCAATTGGATAAGCACTAGTACCAGCAGCTGATGGGTCGACATTCCTATCGTTTTTTAAATTCCGGCAAATTTAGCTTAATAATCGAGACCGGACCGACATATATGTCGGTCCGGCAGCTAAAATATTACAAAATTTATCTTAGTTTTCCTCCTGATGAACGAATTCACTATCCGGGACATAGAAAACCTCTGCGGGATCAAAGCACATACCCTGCGCATGTGGGAACACCGTTACCGGCTGAACATGCCCAAACGAAAAGCCGGTAACCACCGGCTTTATGACAGCGAGGACCTGAAACACCTCCTGCGCATCGCCTTCCTTTATCACAATGGGTATAAAATATCCCGGCTGGCCCGGCTTGACTCAAAAGAGATCGGCGAGCTGGCTTTGAAAATACCCCAGGACGGCGGCGCAAACGACATCTTTATCAATCATCTTATCGAAGCCTCTCTCGGTCTTGACGAGGAAATGTTCGACCGGGTCTTCCACAATATTATCCTGCACATGGGTTTCGAGAAAGCCATCACCCAGGTTGCTTATCCCTTTCTCCAAAAGGTCGGGCTTTTATGGCTTACCGGCAATGTCATTCCGGCGCAGGAACATTTCGCCAGCGCCCTTATCACCAAAAAACTGCTGGTCGCCATCAACGGGCTTGAAAATCCACCCCGCTTCCATGAAAAAAACGTCCTTCTCTTCGCGCCCAAAGGTGAGCAGCACGAAATACCACTGCTGTATATGCGCTATCTGATGAAAAAGAACGGCCTGCCGACCGTTTATTTTGGTAAGGATGTAGGCATGGAAGACCTGCAGTATTATTGCCGGCATCAACGGGTCACCCATCTTTATTTTCACGCGGTGACCAATCTCCTGCGCTGCGAACCTGACCAATACATAAAAAAGCTGACAGACTATTTTCCGGATAAACAGATCATCGTTTCCGGCGCCATCAGCACCGCTCTTAACGATACCTATCCCCATGTCCGCCTCTTGAAATCCCTGGAAGAGATGCAGGATTTCGCTAAAGAAAAGTGATTATCTGTCCGATGATCATTTCTTTGGCAGCACATAACTTTCCACATCCGCCTCCGATATCGTCTTTCCCGAAAGAATGATCAGCCGCTCCACCACATTCCTCAATTCGCGGATATTCCCCGTCCAGTTATGCAGCTGCAAAGCCTTAATGGCCTCATCATCGATGGCTTTTTTGGCAATCCCGTAGTCCCCGCATATGTCGACAAGGAATTTCTCCACCAGTAACGGGATATCATCCTTCCGCTCGTTCAACGAAGGCACATGTATGATGATCACGCTGAGACGGTGATAGAGGTCAAGACGGAAGTTCTTATCGTCCACTTCTTTTAGCAGGTCCTTATTGGTCGCGGCGATCACCCGCACATCCACACTGATATCCTTGTCGCCGCCCACCCGCGTGATCTTACCTTCCTGTAAGGCGCGCAACACCTTGGCCTGCGCAGTAAGGCTCATGTCGCCAATCTCATCCAGGAAAAGCGTCCCGCCATTAGCCTGTTCGAATTTACCGATCCGCTGTTTGACGGCAGATGTGAAGGAGCCTTTTTCATGGCCGAAGAGCTCACTCTCGATCAGCTCGCTGGGAATTGCCGCGCAATTGACCTCTACCAGCGCACCCGTTGCCCTGTTACTTTTTTCATGCACCCAGCGGGCCACCAGTTCCTTCCCCACCCCGTTCTCCCCGGTGACGAGAATACGCGCCTCCGTAGGCGCTACCTTGTCGATCGTCTCCTTTATCTTGTGAATAGGCGTGGAGGCCCCTACTATCTCCTGCACTTTGCTCACCTTCCGCTTCAGTACTTTGGTCTCTGCCACCAGGGTTGTCTTGTCCATCGCATTGCGGATGGTGATCAGCAGCCGGTTGAGATCCGGTGGTTTGGAAATATAATCGTAGGCCCCCTTCTTAACGGCTTCCACAGCCGTCTCGATAGTGCCGTGCCCGGAGATCATAATGATAGGAATGTCGGGATTGGTCTCCTTTGCTTTTTCCAGGAATTCGATACCATCGATCTTGGGCATTTTTATATCGCAGAGGATCACATCGTACTCTTTTTCTTTTACCTTTTTCAGGCCCTCCTCGCCGTCGCCGGCCTCATCGATTTTATAACCTTCATAGGATAATATTTCACTCAGCGTCTTTCGGATTGCTTTTTCGTCGTCAATGATCAGAATGTTCGACATGCGTTACCAAACTTTTTATATTAGTAGAAACAATTACTGTCCGCAGGGGACCAACGAGTTTCAAATTTACGATTATGCATTCGAAATAAATCAATAGCTTGTGTTTTACAATCGTCCGGGCTATGAGTCTCCTTCTTTACACCACTGAATACCTTGACCCCTTGCCGGAAACACAATTTCGCCTGCTGGTTCAACTGTTGCCGGCCGACCTCCGGCAAAAAGTGGGTAAATACCGACGCTGGCAGGATGCTTATGGCAGCTTATTTGGCAAACTGCTCCTGCAGATAGCAATGAAAAAGGCTGGTTTCCCCTCCCGTCTGGACCAATTGAAGTATACACCGTTTCATAAGCCTTACCTGCCGCAATCACCAGATTTCAGTATCTCTCATTCCGGCTACCGGGTAGTATGCATTATCAGTACCCGGAGCCGCATAGGTATCGATGTTGAAGCCATCTCCGACATTTCCTTCGACGATTTCCAAAACCAATTCACCCCGGAAGAGTGGATCGCCATTCGCCATTCGCCAACACCCGTCAGCACATTCTACCAATTCTGGACGGCAAAAGAAAGTATCATAAAAGCAGACGGCAGAGGCCTGGGGATCCCATTGCAGGAACTGGACATCAGCAGGAACCGCACTATCGCCCTGGATACCACTCACTGGACCATCCATAACCTTTCTTTATTCCCGGATTACGCCTGCCATATTGCCATTGAAACACCCCCTCCGCCA